>ENA-ORDP01001128-ORDP01001128.1-marine-sediment-metagenome-genome-assembly--contig:-NODE-1128-length-15187-cov-8.249868_pt1 | contig 15187 bp, 10 predicted proteins | sample MGYA00248627_ERZ508539 | MGnify/ENA primary metagenome ERZ508539 (study PRJEB26208, sample SAMN05571518) | marine sediment metagenome | biome: deep sea; feature: Hydrothermal vent; material...
CGACAAGGCTCTCCTGAGCGAAGCCGAAGGACTCAGGACGAACGGTCATTCCTAAAGTGGACGGGTATTTGGAAGGGTTGTTTAGTCTTCGATATATTTCTCAAAAGGTTCCTGATCTTTTGCTCGCGAGTAGGCGGCTTCGGCTTCCTGCCTGGCTTTGAGAATATCCGCACGCGCCTGCATGCGTTCAGCGTAGGCATTTTCCACCAGTGGGATAGTGTTTTCTCCGAACAATACCTGTTTTAACAGACGGTAGCCGAATTTCAGGCGTTCGAGGTCGTCCTTGTTGATCAGGGCAAACTCGTCATCGCGGAGTTCATAGACTTTACGGAAGTTTGCGCTGTTGAGAAATTCGCGAAAACGATCAGAGTCATAATTGACCATGAAAAACAACTGGAAGCTGGTGGGGGAAGGCTTACCTACCGAGGGGCCGGAAGATTTCTTTTTCAGGATAAGCTGGTAAAAGCTGCGATTGAGTTCGTCAAACTCTTCGACGCCCTGTTCTTTACGGTACTCAGAAACTGTCAATTCGCGATCTTCATTATGGCCCATGCAGTGATCTTCGAATACATGCGCATAATGTTGTTCATCGTGGTACTCATCTGATCTACGCGAGGACATCAGGGCGATGGGGTAATAGCGACAGGCCGAGGGACGATCGTCGTAAACCGTGCAGCCTTTTTCTTCGTCCATAAACAGGCAGACCGGGTCAACATCAGTGGTGCGCATTTTCACGCCGGGCATGCCGTGCGAATCGAGTTCAAACGGCACGGTATGTTTCTTGAGAAATTCACCGGAGGTCATGCCCAGGCGATTTTTCAGACGAATAATGTCATAGGGCGCCAGGGTAATGTCGGCCTGTTTGCAGCAGGCGTTGAAACATGAAATGCCGGGATAGCAGTTGAAACGAAACTTGGTATCCAGTTCGAGCTGGGTTGGTTGGATCGGACTGTTAAAGGGGATATCTTTAAATCGATTGTCGCTCATATGCTGTACCTTCAGGCGGGAAATAATTTACTTTGGAACCGCACAGTATAACGGAAAACAGGCAGGAAAATGTTCGATCTTTGGATAAAATCGGAAATCAGGAGTTAATTACCAGAAAATTATGGGGGTAATGTTTCGGGGGTGGAGTTAGTATTTCTCCTGTTTATACATGATGGGTTTCACTTCGTTCTACCCATCCTACTCTTTTTTAACCGCTGGTAGGATGGGTAGAACGAAGTGAAACCCATCAATCAGGACGGGAGGCACGTGCCCAACAAAAAACCGGCGTCTCTCGACGCCGGTTTTTTGTTGGGACAGACCGAAGTCTGTCTCTGCGCTATCAACTGTTCTTATTTGAACAATTTGGACTTGTCGACCAGATCTTTGTGCGCACGCTTGAAGCATGTGAACTTCTGGGTCTCCTTGTCATAGATAGAGTTCACGAAACAATGCCAGTTTTCTTCGTCGACAAAGTTCTTGTCAGTACGATAATAAAAACCGGGGTAACGTGATTCCTGGCGGAACTCAATGTGTTTCAAGTGAGCTTCTGCTGTCAGGATGCGGTGATAGTTTTCCCATGCACGAAGTAATTCGTGAAGGTCTTTAGCACGCATCTTCTTAGCATCTTCTTTCAGCATGTCGATTTTTTCGCCCGCTATCTTCATCATTTCTGCGTTAGTCTGATAGTAAGTGGCAATACCCGCTACGTATTCGTCCATAATCTTCTGCAGGCGGAACTGCAGCATTTTAGGCGTAATGTAGTTCGGGTTAACGTCGATGGCGGTGGTATAGTCCTTGTACTCAAGGAAGGTCTTCACTGGCTGGTAGACTGCGGCAACCAGATCTTCTACAGAAGTGTCGAGTTCAGGTGTGAGGTCCTTGTTGTCGATGCAGTATTTGACCATCGATTTAGCGGCCATACGACCTTCAGTGTGAGACCCTGAAGAGAACTTGTGACCGGAAGCGCCCACGCCGTCGCCAGCAGTGAACAGACCGTTAACCGTGGTCATTCCACGGTAGCCCCAGTTCCAGCCGCTGGGCAGATGCTCAGGAACACCTGCTTCGGTTTCTTCAGTTGGCGCGCCAACGTCAGTAGGACCCGATACCCAGATACCACAACAACCGGAGTGGGAGCCTAGCAGGTAGGGTTCGGTCGGCATCAGTTCGGAGTTTTTCTTTTCCGGTTCGATGTTTTCACCCACCCAGATACCACACTGGCCAACACACATGTCCAGGAAATCTTCCCAGGCTTCCGCTTCGAGATGTTTGACTTCGCGAGGAGACAGGGTTTTGCGCAGGTTAGCCAGGGCCGTCACGGTATCCATATAGATAGGACCGCGGCCTTCCTTCATTTCCTTCAGCATCAGGTGATTACGCAGGCAGGAAGCAGGAACGGCAGCCGCACCATATGGAGGGTAGTCGTTCAGCATTTCCTTGTTGCGGTCCATGTAAACTTCACCGAAGGCGTTTGTCGCCTTGGCTTTGAAAAGCAGGAACCATGCGCCAACCGGACCGTAACCGTCTTTGAAACGAGTCGGTACGAAACGATTTTCCATCAGCGTCAGTTCGGCACCGGCTTCAGCCGCCATGGAGTATGTTGAACCTGAGTTCCATACTGGATACCAGGCACGACCTGTACCTTCACCCACTGAGCGAGGACGGAAGATGTTTACACACCCACCGGCAGCCAGCAGGATCGCCTTGGCTTTGATAACAATGACTTTGTTTTCACGAACAGAGAAACCCACGGCACCTGCAATACGGTTTGGGTCGTTCTTGTCGTTAATCAGCTTAACAATGAAAATACGCTCTTCGATGTTTTCCATGCCCAGGGCTTTCTTGGCCGCTTCAGCGACGATCCACTTATAGGATTCGCCGTTGATCATGATCTGCCATTTACCGGAACGTACGGGTTTGCCACCGTCTGCCAAAGACGTCATGCCTTTGGAACCATCGTGACGTTCGCCGTTTTCGTCAGTTTTCCAGATGGGCAGACCCCATTCTTCAAACAGATGTACGGATTCATCCACGTGACGTCCAAGGTCATAGGCCAGATCGTCACGGGTGATGCCCATCAGATCGTTGGAGACCATACGAGCGTAATCAGCTGGATCCTGCTCGGTACCAATGTAGGTGTTGATAGCGGACAGACCCTGTGCAACCGCACCGGAACGATCCATCGCCGCTTTATCCACCAGTTTCACGCTCAGATCGTGACCGTCTTTTTTGGCGGCTTCAAGCCAGCGCATGAGTTCGTAGGCGGCACCACAACATGCCATACCACCCCCGATAAGGAGAATGTCTACACTCTCTTCGACAACCTCAGGATTACCAAATTCTCCTGCCATGTTTATATCCTCTTAAATAATGAATGCTAAAACTTACTTACAAATCAGTTCGCTAGGGTTGCCGGCACGGTAGCCGTTGCAGGTTACGAAGAAACCGGTGTCTTCGATTTTGCTCATATCCGCTTCCGGCTTGCCCGCATAAGGATCGATAGAGCCTTCCGGTGTCGTGCGAATCGGGAATTTGAAACGTTTCATGACGCCGTTGCGGAACTTGATGGTCCACATGATGGAATCGGTACCGCGCAAAGGCTGTACAGAACCCCCCAGCGGCACAATGTCAGCATAATGGCGGCATTCGATAGCCTGTTGCGGACAAATTTTGACGCAACTGTAACATTCCCAGCACTGCTCAGGCTCCTGGTTGAAAGCTTTCATGGCATGACCCGTCTCAGAACCGTCTTTATCCAGTTTCATAAGATCGTGCGGACAGATATACATACACGCTGTTTTGTCCTGGCCTTTGCAGCCATCGCACTTTTCAGTACGCACAAATGTAGGCATTGTAGACTCCTTGGTTGAGGTTTTAGTTAACTAAAAGTGCTCCAAACACTCGCCGTTTCCAGGCAGTGCGATGAAGATGGTTTTGATCATGCGAAACGGGTCGTCTGGATCTTGTTTGCGACACTTAGTAATAATCGAATAATAATCGAACCTGAGAAAATCCCGAGCCAGAGAGGATCCAGAAACAAAACTAATATCGCTGATCATTCCCGGACACACTCATCCCGGGGCCGATAATTTATCGAGTTTTGCGAACAAAATAAAGGCATTTATCCCTTAAAAACCATAGTATTACATTGAATGGTATAAGTTGATTTTATCTGAGTAAAATGCTCAGGAATGGGGCGGGTGTAAGTTGCTCAATTTGTTGGAGATCCCGGCATGTTTTATATTAGCGCCATCACAAAATATTTAGCGCTTATCGAATATTTCGATAGGCGTGAGTCATTAACTTTAAGGTCGAGTCATTGTGTCGAGTCAGATTCAGCACACGAGTAAGAATATCCCACCATTTCAGATCGGAGTTGCAAGGCTATCATTTCGATGATGTCTATTGTAGATACAGAAACAGGGCGCTGTTGCCACGCACAATATTCAGCAGCAAGGTGCGGCTTGCCAGTGATGACTGTTTCAACTCCTGTAGCGAGTGCACGGGTTTACGGTTGAGTGAGGTGATCACATCGCCTTTGCGCAGACCGGTGCGGGAGGCCGGGCTGCCCATTTTAATGTCGGCTACCAATACGCCCTGAATACGACCGTAGAGCCGACTGTTTTTTCCAATGTCCGTCAACAGTGCGCCACGCAGCCGGGGATGCACCTGCCGGCCTGCGAGTCTGTGCTGAGGAGGTTCTTCGACTTTGGCGTTCAGGGTTAGAATTTTGTTGTTGCGCATCACTTTCATGCGGATTTCTTTTCCGACTCGTAGCAGGCCTATGCTGTTGCGCAGGGTGTCGGCGTCGCGAACCTGATGGCCATTGACTTTCAGTACGATATCACCCGGGCGCAGACCCGCACGATCGGCGGCGGAGTCGTTGTCTATCCGGGTGATGACGGCGCCGCGGTGAAATTTAATGGCAAAGGCCTGGGCCAGTTGCGGACTCAGGTTCTGGGCCTCCACGCCCAGCCGCCCGCGTTTGACCTCACCGTAGGTTAGCAGTTGCTGCATGATATCCCGGGCCATATTGATGGGGATGGCAAAGCCAATACCGATATTGCCGCCACTTTGGGACAGAATAGCGGTGTTGATGCCTACCAGTTCGCCCCGCAGGTTGATCAGCGCGCCGCCGGAGTTACCGGGGTTGATGGAGGCATCAGTTTGGATAAAGTCTTCAAAACCCTCGATACCCAGGCCACTGCGGCCAAGGGCGCTGATAATGCCGGAAGTCACGGTTTGCCCCAGACCGAAGGGATTGCCGATGGCAAGGCTGAAGTCGCCTACCCGCACTTTGTCGGAGTCCGCCATGGGGATGGCGGTGAGATTATCGGCGTCGATTTGGATGACGGCCACATCCGTGGCCGGATCGGTACCCAGCAGTTTGGCGCTGTGAGAGCTGCCGTCCTGCAGGGTGACGGTGATTTTGTCGGCCCGGTCGATAACGTGATTGTTGGTAAGAATATAGCCTTTTTTGGCATCAATAATCACACCGGAACCCAGGCTGTGAGTGATACGTTCACGGGGCTGGTTAGGCATGCTGAAGAAACGGCGGAAAAAAGGATCGTTAAAAAGCGGGTTTTGCTGCACCCTGATGCGCCCGGTTGACGCGATATTGACCACTGCCGGTGTTACTTTTGCCAGCATGGGTGCCAGTGTGGGCAGCGGCTGGCCCTGACTGTCCCTCTGTGGCAGGGCGGCTTGTGCTATGAGGGTGAACAAGCACAGACCGATGAGTAGAATCGTGGCTTGCACCGAGGGCAGAAAAATAGGCTTGCGCAAGATAGAATCTCCGGATTTATCGTTCATTTGTAAGCGGAAACGTCATATGTCAGGTAGGATACTCGCGTTTGCAGCATGGAATACTCACACATTGACCGCCAGATGAGGGTAGAAGTTCCGCCAAAGGGTGATAGGTACCAATCGTTGCATAAGTATTTGCATCATAGCCCCCTCTCCCTCTGGGAGAGGGTTGGGGTGAGGGGATAAAATACATGCGAATACTTATGCAACGATTAATACCTGCTCGGGATCTGTTGATGATTCATTCCAGATTGCGCTTCGAGCCTTTACCGTGCTCGGGACTTCAGGGCGAACGCTGATTTTTTACTATAAAATGCTGTTTCATCCTCGCTGAACCCCGTCCGGCAACCTTCCCGACAGGCTTCGGGAGAGTTGCCGGACCGGCTTGTCGAAGAAATATATTCAACCAGCCTGAATCTCGATATGCCGCCGCCGGCCCCTGGCACTCTTGGGCAGGGTGACGGTCAGTACGCCTCGCTTATAACGGGCGTGCGCCTTGTTTTCTTCCACCTCAACCGGCAGGGGAATGGCGCGTTCGAAGCTGCCATAGGCGCATTCCAGAACGTGATAGCTGCCTTCCTTATGCTCCCGTTTTGAATGTTTGATCCCGCGCACCAGGAGATAATTATCGACGACGGAAAGATCGAAATCCTCCGCCTCCATGCCGGGCGCTTCGAGATGGACGATGATATTGTCGTTGTTTTCCTCTACATCGCTGGCGAGTACCCCCCAACGGGAACCCAGGCGCATGATGCGATCATTCCAGGTCTCAACGTCATCTTTTCCGGCCAGGGGTGTGAAATGCGTCATGGCATGTGAAGCGCGCTCACGTAGCTGCTTCCAGCCTTCGGCCAGACCCTGCCAGACCCGGTTTAAACTATTACTAACTGTGCTGGTGAGAGTGTTCATAATCGACTCCTTGTTGCATACCCATGGTTGCGTGCCTATGCATTTTAAGGTGAAGAGGAACATCCTCCTCCCCTGCGGCTGTTTTCAGTGAATACAGCCGCAGGGAAGGGGAGATGGGGATCAGTTTTCGACGCTGATCTTGCGAGGCTGCACCTGCTCCTGTTTGGGAATGGTAATTTCCAGTACACCGTGGTTGCTTTTGGCCGTGATTTTGTCCGCGTCGGCGGTATCCGGCAGACTGAAACGGCGATAGAAGGAGCCGCGGCTGCGTTCAATGCGTTTATACCCTTCGTGTTCTTCCTTGGTTTGTGAGTGGCGCTCACCTTTTATGGTCAGGATGCCGTTTTCCATGTGGACATCAATATCCTTGGGATCAACGCCGGGGATATCCGCATGAATCTCAAATGTGGTGTCCGTTTCCCTGATATCCACGGGCGGGATCCAGTCGCTGGTTGCGATGCTGCTGGTCTCGTCCCCTTCGCTGGACGGGTCATAAAAACGGTCCATTTCGCGGCGGAACTGGTTTAAAATATTCCAGGGTTCATAGCGTACTAAAGTCATGATCGTTCTCCTTAAATTGATTCAAATGGTTCTAAATTAAACATAGATCTTGTGAATCAGTCTGTGCACACAGCGATTCATTCGCTTGATCAGGATATAGGTATACTGTGGCAGGGGATCAAGGGGGAGAGGTAGTGATTTTAATCTCTATTGGGCGTCATTCCCCGCTGCCCGCAGCGAAAAACAGTAAGATGGGTAGAGCAAGGCGCGGAGTCCAGTAGGGAAATCCATCCAGGACATGCCTGTGGTGTTTTGCGTTGTTTGTACACAAGACCCCTTGGCAATTATGCTGAATAGTCCCCCCTTATTTTACAGCCAGATCATAAATCCGGTTTCATGCCGATGTGCCAGCAGTTCGTGATATGGGTACATGCGTAGTTTGTAATAGTTGAGACCCGATTGGGCGGGTTCGAGATCCAGCGAGAACAGGAATGCTTCACCCTGTTGTTCGATAAAGGTGAAGCGCTGTTTATCACGGGTATTAAATTCGCCCTGTTTCTTGTCCCCGACAAGACATTCCACCGCCACATCATCCGGTGACAGGCCGTTAAGGAAGGCGCTGATCTTTATGGATAGTGTTTCACCATGAATAATTGCCGTACCGGCGTCATCAGTTCGCTTCATGCTGACGCCGTGCCAGTGCTGGCTGATTTTCTTTTTCCAGCGCGCCAGTTCCCGTGAGGGGGCATTGTTGTCAGCCGACAGTTTCGCATGATGTGTTTTTGCCGGACCGTAAAACTTGCTGACATAATCCATGAGCATGCGTTTTGCATTGAAATTTGGAATGCAGTATTTCATCGAGGCTTTGGACATTTTTACCCAGTCGCTCGAATAGCCATGGCTATCGCGATCGAAAAACATGGGAATCACCTCATGTTCCAGAATATTGAGCAGATCGTTGGCTTCCTCGCTGTTACGGTAGCTTTCATCAAAGTGCTGGCCGTGAGGCGAAATGCCCCAGCCGTTGTCACCGGTAAAGCCTTCGCCCCACCAGCCATCCAGGACGCTGACATTGAGCACGCCGTTGATGGCGGCTTTTTCTCCCGAGGTGCCGCTGGCTTCGAGTGGATATTCGGGCGTGTTGAGCCAGACATCGACACCACTGACAAGTTTGCGTGCGAGCGCCATATCGTAACCTTCGAGCAGGAGAATTTTGCCGACAAATTCGGGGCGCAGGGAATATTCATGAATGCTGCGGATCAGTTCCTGCCCGGGAAGATCGTTGGGATGCGCCTTGCCGGCAAAGATCAGCAGTACCGGTTGTGCCGGGTTGTTCAGCAGACGAGCCAGGCGCTCGGCATCGCTGAATAGCAGGGTGGCGCGTTTGTAGGTGGCGAAGCGGCGGGCGAAGCCCAGTACCAGCACATCTGATTCCGGTTGTGAGGTATAGAGGGCGATACGTTTGTGGATAATATCGCTGCAACCGTTACGGTGGCAACGTATCTCCACGCGCCGATGCACATATTCCAGCATCTGTGATTTGAGTTCCTGACGCAGACTCCAGAAACGGTGGTCGGGGATACTGTCCAGACAGTCCCAGAAATCGGAATCCAGCAGGTGGTTGCCCCATTCGCGAAAGCGCATGTTGAACAGGTTGATCCACTCAGGTGCGAGGAAAGTAGGCGCGTGTACGCCATTGGTCACATAGGAAATGGGGTTTTCCTCATGCGGGATCTGTGGCCAGATGTCGCCTTCCATTTGCGAGGCCACTGTACCGTGGATGCGGCTGACCCCGTTGTGGAAACGTGAGCTGCGCAGGGCAAGGATAGTCATGTTGAAGCTCGCGTCACTGTTTGGTGCCAGTCCCAGGCTAAGGAAGTGTTCCATACTGATGTTCAGCTTCTGGGAAAAATGTCCCAGATATTGCTGAATTAGATCGTTATCAAAAATGTCGTGTCCGGCTGGCACCGGGGTATGGGTGGTAAAGATAGTGCCGGAGGCCACCAGTTCATGGGCGCTGTCGAAGTCCATACCGTCAACAATGTGTTCGCGGCAACGTTCCAGGATCTGAAAGGCCGAATGGCCTTCATTGATATGCCAGATATTGGGCTTCAGCCCCAGTGCGCGAAGGGCGCGTACGCCACCGATGCCGAGGACGATTTCCTGCTGGATGCGTAGGGCGTTGTCGCCGCCGTAAAGCTGAAACGTAATGGTGCGATCCTGCTCGCTGTTTTCCGGCAGGTCACTGTCGAGAAGATACAGGGTGATGTGTCCGGCAACGGCTTTCCAGACTTTGAGGGCGATGCTCCGATCTTCAATTTTGACTCTGACTTTGAGGGTATTGCCTTCACTATCTCGTATCGGGGAAATAGGCAGATCGCTGAAGTGGGTGGATTTGTTCTGCGCCAGTTGGTTGCCGGTGGCGTCGATGGTCTGGGTAAAGTAGCCCTGACGATAAAGCAGTCCTATGGCGATGAAAGGCAGGCCGAGATCGCTGGCCGCTTTGCAGTGATCGCCTGCGAGAATACCCAGGCCGCCGGAATAAATGGGAAAACTTTCATGCAACCCGAATTCGGCGCAGAAATAGACGATGAGATCCTTTTTTGGATCGAGGTATTTATCGATTCCGGAGTGTGACACCTTGTTGTGATAGGCATTGAAGGAAGACATGACCTGGTTGTATTCTTCAAGGAATATATTTTCACAGGTAGCCTGGTCCAGTTTTTCCTGGGCGATGCGGCGTAGGAACACCTTGGGGTTGTGCCCGCAGCTTTCCCATAGCTTAACATCGAGCCGGTAGAACAGTCGGCGCACCCGGCGATCCCAGGTATAGAGCAGGTTGTTGGCCAGTTCGTTGAGGCCGGACAGTTGTTCCGGGATAACGGGCCGAACTTCAAATTTGAAATAGGTTTCGCTCATGCTTTATCCGCCTCGTTAGAATTCATCTTATTAAGCTATTAGTTTTAGCACAAAATGCACGGGGATGCGGGAAAAATCAGGTGATCACGCTGGGGTTTTCCCGGGCGGTAAAGTGTTGGATCCGGGCTAGATTCTCGGCAATCTGAATCAGTGGATTAAGGGTTTTCTGGGTATCCAACTCGTGCTTTTCCGGATCAGGTTCGTAACGTTCCAGATAGACTCGTAGCGTGGCGCCGCGGGTGCCCGTGCCTGAGAGCCGGAATACAATGCGTGAGCCGTCCTCAAACAGAAAGCGCAGTCCCTGATGTTCACTGATACTGTTGTCTATCGGATCGGTATAGCAGAAGTCATCACAGGACCGGAGTTGATAGTCGCCAAAGCGGCGACCGGGCAGGTTCTCTAGCTGGTCGCGTAAATGCGTCATGAGCGATTCAGCCGCCGCGCTGTCCACTTCTTCGTAGTCATGGCGTGAATAATAGTGGCGACCAAAACGGCGCCAGTGTTCGTGCATGATTTTCCGTACCGGCTGATGGCGCAGGGCGATAAGATTGAGCCAGAACAGCACGGCCCAGAGACCGTCCTTTTCGCGGATATGATCCGAGCCGTTGCCGAAGCTTTCCTCGCCACAGAGCGTGATTTTGTGGGCATCGAGCAGATTGCCGAAAAATTTCCAGCCGGTGGGGGTTTCATAACACTCTACCCCCAACGCCTCAGCCACTCTGTCCACGGCCTGACTGGTGGGCATGGAACGGGCCACCCCCGCCAGACCTGAGCGATAGCCGGGTAGATGATGAATATTGGCGGCCATGACCGCGAGGCTGTCGCTGGGGGTCACGAAGAGATGTCGGCCCAGGATCATGTTGCGGTCACCGTCGCCATCGGAGGCGGCGCCGAAATCAGGCGCATTGGCGCCGAACAGTCGTTCTACCAGTTTATGCGCATGTACCAGGTTGGGATCAGGGTGCCCCCCACCAAAGTCTTCTTCAGGAATGGCATTGAGCAGGGTATCGGCGGCTGCACCCAGGCGTCGTTGCAGCAGTTCTTTTGCATAGGGACCGGTCACCGCATGCATGGCGTCGAATAGCATATGGAAGCGACCCGATTTGAACAAGGCCCTGATCGCATCGAAATCAAACAGGTGTTGCATGAAATCCGCATAATTGGTTACGGTATCGATAATCTCGATACGCGCCTCATTAATCTGTATTTCACCCAGCGTGTCGAGATCGATATCATCACATTCGAGCAGGCGGTATTCCTGAATGGCGCAGGTAGCCTCATAGACGGCATGGGTGAGTTTTTCCGGCGCCGGGCCGCCATTGGCCATATTAAACTTGACGCCGAAGTCGCCATCAGGGCCGCCGGGATTGTGGCTGGCCGAGAGAATAATGCCACACAGCGCCCGATATTTGCGGATTTGAGCCGACATGGCCGGGGTGGAGATAAGACCGTGCCAGCCAATGAGAATATGACGGAAGCCGTTAGCGACGGCCATTTTCAGAATAGTCTGGATAGCCTGCCGGTTATGGTAACGCCCATCGCCGCCAATGATCAGAATATCCGCCTGCGCCGGTTCCGGCAGGGTGTCAAAAATGCACTGGACGAAATTCTCCAGATAATGAGGCTGCTGGAATATCCGGACCTTTTTACGCAGACCCGAGGTACCGGGTTTCTGGTCAGAAAAAGGGTGTGTGGCGATATATCTGATATTCATACTTAATACATTACGGCCAGGGTCAGGAAACGTTTAGGGTAGGGACAGAAACTGCAACGGTCAGTACCCGCATGCCTACAGAGCTAAAACATGATAAAGAATAAAGAATTATACCTTGATATGCTGTTGTGTCAGCATGCCTGACTAAAGAAATTCACCAAAGAAATACGCTTCCCCCCTGCGCAGATTCCGGTAGAATCACAAGATATTCCGCTCATACAGAAATAAATTATTCTCATTGCCGGATAATTACAAGTAACAAGGCTCAAAGAACAGCCTGATCAACTTTGACAAACACACGTGGTCGAAACACAGACGAATAATGGCATGAACTGTGGGTTTGCAAAGCAGTGAGAATCGGCAGTTGCAATAGTCGGCACATTTAAGGATCAGCCTTGTTGGACTACAGGTGTTCGGGTTAACAAATGGGTTTTTTCATAAAAAAAACGGGGGCGCCGGGAATCCGGGCGGACAAACATGATCCGTTTAAGGCACCCTATGCCAGGTTTAGTAATCTGCCGCATTCCTACCGCCATCCCGGCAGAAAAGAAATCAGCGTCGATCTATATCATAAAAAGCTGGGTCAGCTTCAACCTTTTCCGACACGTATGCTGGAAGAAGCCGTCAGTATTCTTAGCGCTCTGAATATGATGCAGCTTAAGCCGGAGTTGCGGCTGGAAATTTCAAATATGATTGTGGTGCAGGTTTATCCTGCACTGGCCATTTGGTATCAGAAATATCAGGGTCTGGAAAGCAGCCTGCCGGAAAATAAGGAGCGTCGTTTAACCCTGACAGTCAGTGTCAAGGTGCTGGAACAACTGTCTATTTCATACATGCGCTATTTCGGGGATTTGTTTACTCCCGTCCCCCGGCGTTTCAGAAAGCTGTCCGCTAAATTAAGCGCGGCTGGTTTCAGGCTGATGGAAATATTCATGCTGTTGCAGCGTATCCGCGCATTACGTTACCAAAAGCTGACGCGCAATGAATGGCAGAACTGTAACCAGTTGCTGTTTTCCCTCCTGCTGCATCATGCCGTGGACGAACCCTATAAACTGCATGGCAGCGTGGGAATTCGTTCCGAGCGCTCCGCCAGGGATAGCCGTAAGGATTTTCTCAACAGCAGTGTGTCCAGGCTTTATCTCTCCATTCAGTTGTTCGGTCTGATGGATGTGAGCACCTGGCCGACCCGAATGTTTCATCTGCCAGATGCTTATCTTGATTATCTTGATGGCAGCGGACTGAAAATGATAAAGGATGATGGCCGGGAACTAAATTCGGGTTTTCTCTATACCGATATGTATCAGGATATGGCTTTGCGTTTTGATCGTCCGGCAAAGGAACATCAACCTGCGGTGCAGGTTGATATTTCTCTTCTCTGTCATGCGTTGGTAAAGGATCATGAGACCATCGCGAAAATGAATTTTATCTCGGATTTTGATGCCTCCAAACTGAGTCGTCCCCTGCAACGCATGAATGAGGAAGAACGCGTTCCTATCCTCGACATGATGCTGCTGGCTTTGCAGCCGCGTAAGCGTCAACAGCGGCGGCATGCTGTTTTCTCTGATGATGCCCTGAAAGTCTATTTTGGCAAGAATAAAGTGATGCTTTTGCTGACCGAACTCACCCGCCATGATCTCCAGGAAGTCATGCGATCCCGACAGTTTGAGGATACTCTGCTACAGCATTCTTCAGCCTTTGCTGAAGGGGATGATCTGCACATGAACTCAATCTGGCGCATGGTCAATTTCAGTACCGGCGGTATGCTGTTGCGCACGCGGGAAACAGACTTCAGTAACCCGGTGCAACTGGGTCAGTTGATGGCTTTTTTGCCTGAAGATAACATTCGCAAACCCACACTGGGGGTTGTCGTGCGGTTACAGCGCTATGATGACGGTTTTGCTGAAGTGGCCCTGCGTTGTCTTTCCAATTATGCGGAAGCCGCTTTTTTGTTTGATCAATCCCAAAAGGGAACCGATAAAGGCAGGGCCATTATCATTTATCAGGATTTGAATGATCGGTGGTATCTTATAGTGAATCCGACCTGCGACTTTGTACCGGGCACGCCATTTTGGCTGATACGCTCAAAAGGTAACCGGATCCCCGTGCGTCTGGGTGAAACATGGATGGCGAAAAAAGAATTCCTGATTTTTGAAATGCGTTCACCAGGCGTTAAGTAATCACCGCTTATAGAAGCGCATAGACAGATCAATGGCCCGTACGTGTTTGGTAATGGCGCCGGTTGAAATATAATCCACCCCGGTAAGGGCAATCTCCCGAATCGTTTCCAGCTCAACCCCACCTGAGGCTTCCAGGGGGGTACGTCCGGCGGCCAGTTTTACCGCCGTGCGCAGGCTTTCAAGATCCATATTATCCAGTAAAATACGGGCGACATCGGCATCCAGCGCTTGCTGAAGTTCTTCCAGCGTTTCGACTTCTATTTCTATAGCCATACCAGGACGCTGTTTTTTGGCCCGTTTTACGGCTTGCGTGATCGAGTCGCTGGCGATGAGATGGTTTTCCTTTAGCATGATCATGTCGAACAGGCCGATGCGGTGATTGGCGCCGCCACCGCAGCGTACCGCGTATTTCTGCGCCAGCCGCAGACCGGGCAGGGTCTTTCGGGTATCGAGCAACTGTGTACCGCTGCCGGCGATGGCCTCGACATAGCCGTGCGTCTGGCTGGCGGTGGCCGACAGGGTCTGCAGAAAGTTCAGCGCCGTGCGTTCGCCACTCAGAAGATGGCGCGCCGAACCGTGCAAGGAACAGAGAACCGTACCGGCATCCACATGCTGCCCCTCGTCAATCCGCCAGTCGATGTCGATATCCTGATCCAGCTGATGCATGACCTCATCAAACCAGGGACGGCCACAGATGACCGCTGTTTCACGGCAGATGACCTCGCCATGCAGGATTTTGTTTTCAGGGATCAGTGCTGCGCTGGGATCATTCCCGCCGGGGCCAAGATCTTCGGCCAGCGCCTGAGCGCATTGCGTGCGAATGGTTTCAATGGGAGGTGGAGTTGGTAAAGAAGGCATGTGTTGAAATTTTGTGAGCCGGGTAAAGTAAGACGTGGGGGTCATATAATGATGGGTTTCCCTCCGCTCTACCCATCCTACTCTTTAAAATGTACCCGTAGGATGGGTAGAACGAAGTGAAACCCATCAGCCTTGAATTATGGTAACGCTGTTGAACCAAAGCCGATAATGGTCTGACGCAGTTCTTTTTTCAGTACTTTATCAATCTGGTCACGCACCCGTTTTTTGGACATGGCCCGATCCTGGGCAGACGCCTTTATATTCCAACGCTTGCTGCCCTGCACCTGCTGACTGGCGGCTTGACGGAGACTGATTTCCA
>ENA-ORDP01001129-ORDP01001129.1-marine-sediment-metagenome-genome-assembly--contig:-NODE-1129-length-15186-cov-3.258542_pt1 | contig 15186 bp, 22 predicted proteins | sample MGYA00248627_ERZ508539 | MGnify/ENA primary metagenome ERZ508539 (study PRJEB26208, sample SAMN05571518) | marine sediment metagenome | biome: deep sea; feature: Hydrothermal vent; material...
CCGGGTCCTGCCGATCCTAATTATGTCTATACTTGGTACTGGAGTTATGATGGGTTCTTTACGGCTCAATATCCCGGACAGCTACTGGGCACAGGTAATGACCTAACCGTTCCCATTCCTGTTAACAGTCCTTGCAAATATTTCTTTGTGCAGATTGTTGTCACCTTGAATGGAAATACGATCACCACAGAAGTAATCGGTATTCGTGGTAAGAACTGTAGTGGGGCGGAATGTATGAATGGTACCAATCAGACGTTGACCCAAAAAGAATCGGATTTAGAACGAGATAAAGAGAAAGTTCATTTTTCCAAGAATAATTTACAGCCTAAATCTACAAATGTCGCTATTTACGATTTGAATGGCAATCTGATTCTTAATAATATAGCCCAAAGTGAAGTAATGAATCACTTACAAAAATATCCTTTGGGCATTTATCTTATGCTCTCCTATAATTCAGATGGCACCGTGCAAACAAAAAGAATCCTCAACATAAATAAATTTTAGATCATGAAACGTCCATAACTAAATCATGATTAAAATATCTAAAGGAATGATTATTTAGTTATGGTAAGTTCCACCTGTCAGCCTAAGGCTGATGTGACCATTAAAATTAATATTAATAAAATTAAAATCTGTTGGATTAAACAAAAAACACAAATCCCTTCTAATACAAAAAGCTCTATTCCTGTTAAGTAAAAAGCAAAAACAAAACCAAAAAGAGATAAAGAAATTAGATAAGTTAAGAACTTTTCACTTTCACTATAATGTTTAGATTTAAACCATAACCATAGGAAAAGAAGTCCAAATAATATATTTATTAAAATTAAGATAATTTGATAGACAGAACTAAATTGATAAATAGAAAACTCTAAATAAGTGATGATTCCCAGTTCAGTAAGCCCAAACAATGTCATTAACAATAGAAGCCAGTTAGAATCTAAAGGATAATATAATCGATAATTGAAATTTTTAATTATGCCAAGTAGATTGAAAGATAGAAAAAAATAAAATAAAAACCCCAAAACAGCAATTGGTATTCCTAAAAATCCTGCAAATATACTTTGGTTAATGCGATCACAATTCCAATAAGCATTAATATCACAAAAACTTCCTGTTTCTAATGGTGTGAAATGTATATATATAAGATAAGTGCTTACAGCAAGGGCAATTATCGCTAGAAAAAAAGACCAGATATAGAGTTTTTTTGCGTTTGTAATAATTTTCATAACATTTTTGAACAATTTAATATTAGTTTTCCAACATATTTTAAACTAAAATGTTAAATTTAGGAAAGGTTTTAAACATAGAACGAATGTTTTATAAAAACTTTAAAAATTATTATGACTCGCAAATTTCCACTAGAAAAACTCCGAAACTTCGGAATCGTCGCACATGTTGATGCAGGAAAAACCACCACCAGTGAGCGAGTCCTTTTTTATACCGGAATGAGTCACAAAATCGGTGAGGTGCATGACGGTGCGGCAACCATGGATTGGATGGAGCAAGAGCAGGAGCGTGGTATTACTATTACTTCTGCTGCAACAACTGCATTTTGGACTCCTTCATATGACCCAACAAACGAAGACAAGAAACATCGTTTTAATATCATTGATACTCCTGGACACGTAGACTTTACTGCAGAAGTAGAGCGCTCTCTTAAGGTGTTGGACGGTGGCATCACTGTATTCGACGGAGTCGCAGGCGTAGAGCCACAGTCAGAGACTGTATGGCGACAGGCAGATAAGTACAAAGTCCCACGTATTTGTTTTATAAACAAACTCGATAGAACAGGTGCTTCGTTTGAGCATTCATTTGAAACTATTATTGACCGTCTTACAAAAGATGCAGTGCGTATGCAAATCCCTATGGGTCTTGAAGAAAGCCATGAGGGTGTTGTGGACCTTTTGAAAATGAAAGGGTATAAGTTTGAAGGAAACATGGGAAGCGATATCAAGGAAGTTGAAATTCCTGAAAACCTTAAAGCAGATGCTAAAAAGTTCCGCGATGAGCTAATAGAAAAAATTGTAGAAAACGACGAAGACACAATGAATCGCTATCTTGGTGGAGAGGATGTTCCTATTGATGAACTCAAAGCACTTTTGCGTAAGTCGGTTATTGCAAATGAAATTGTACCTGTATTTTGTGGTTCAGCACTTAAAAATAAAGGCGTGCAGTTGCTTCTTGATGCAGTTGTAGACTACCTCCCATCTCCTGTAGATGTACCACCAATAAAAGGTATTGATCCAAAAACAGAAGAAGAAATGGAGCGTATATCAAGTGACGACGAGCCATTTGCAGCACTCGCCTTCAAGCTTCAGACTGACCCATTTGTAGGACAGCTTACATATTTCCGAGTATATTCGGGGTCTGTTACTGCTGGAACATACATATATAACTCAACAACAGGAGACAAAGAACGATTAGGGCGAATACTTCGCATGCATGCAAACGATAGAGAAGATGTAAAAACTGTATATGCAGGAGAGATTGCAGCAGCAGTTGGACTTAAAGGAACAAAAACCTCCGATACTCTATGTGATATTGACCGTCCGATTGTTTTGGATAGAATTGAATTTGCAGAGCCTGTTGTATCTTTGCGAATTGAACCAAAAACAAAGGCGGATCAAGAAAAAATGGGCATCGCGCTTTCTAAGCTTTCTGCAGAGGACCCAACTTTCCGCGTAACAACTGACAATGAGACAATGGAGACTGTGATATGGGGAATGGGCGAGCTACACTTGGATATTATCGTAGATCGTATGAAACGAGAGTTTTCTGTGGAAGCAAATACAGGTAAACCACAAGTAGCGTACAAAGAAACGATCACAAAAGATTCCGAGGCAGAAGTAAAATACATAAAGCAGTCTGGAGGGAAAGGTCAGTATGGACACGTTAAAATACGAATTGGAAAACTTGACTATAGTGTTGACGAAAAAGATCTTAAGAAAAATGTTAAACGAAGTGGTGACTTTGAGTTTGTAAATAATATTAAAGGTGGCTCTATCCCACAAGAATTTATTCCTGCCGTTGAAAAAGGGCTTAAAGAAGGAATGGCACGTGGTGTAGTCGCAGGATATCAACTAGTGGATATAACGGTTGATCTATATGATGGTTCTTCTCACGACGTAGACTCATCTGAGATTGCTTTCAAGATAGCAGCATCACAAGCACTACAAGATGCAGCAAAGAGAGCAAATCCAGCACTTCTGGAGCCTATTATGAAAGTAGAAGTAGTTACCCCCGATCAGTTTATGGGGGACATAACTGGTAATATCTCATCTAAGCGAGGTCAAATTGAAGGAATGGATGATAAAGGTATGTATAAAGTAGTGCGTGCGAAAGTGCCATTGTCTGAAATGTTTGGGTATATAACGACTCTTCGTTCTATGACAGAGGGGCGAGCAAACTTCACTATGGAGTTTGACCATTATGAAATAGTGCCAAAGAATGTTGCGGATGAGATAGTTGAAAATAGGAACTAGGTTGAATTGAGTAAAGAAGTAGGAATCTAGAAAGGAAAAGCCACGACTACGTCGTGACTTTTTGTGTTTTTTAGGATTATATGTAGGTTTTCTAGTATAATAGTCTTAATGAAAGTGCTCAGCAGTGGGATGTGCCATAATTTAGATGAACAGGGGTTTACAGTCCTTAGTATTGAAGAGAAGACACAGTTGAACATTGCGTTACGTGTAACTCCTGCACTATGTATCGTAACTGTTTTATTGGGTATGTATTATGCAAGCTGGCAAGTGTTAGCCGTGCTTTCTGTGTTTGGATTGTTGGGAACAGTAACAAAAAGGTGGCAACCCTTTGATGTCTTATACAATACAGCGTTGAGGTATATTTTTAGATGGCCAAAACTTCCACCAAGTCCAGCACCAAAACGATTCGCATGTTTTATTGGTTTAATATTTTTATTAGGAGCTACGATGTCTTTTTATTTTGGGTGGATTATTTTTGGATATATATTTAGTATTTTTTATATTTTTGCTGCTGGGCTTATGGCAATGACACATTTTTGTGTCGGGTCATGGGTATATCATCATATTTTAAGAAAATAGATAAGTTGCTTAATAGAACTGAAGTATTTTAGCCCTAGTTTTCTTGACTATTTATGCGGTTCTGCTATTATATTTCGTACACGCGTTTTTGTGCGTTGTTTTTGTTTTGTAGAGAAATAAGTCGATATTTATTAATTATTTAGTCAAGGTTGTGAGCGTAGAGAGAGTGTTCTCGCGCACTCTACATTCATCACCTTAAAACAACAAAATGGTTGATTTTGATAGGTCAAAACCACACGTTAACGTAGGAACCATTGGGCACGTTGACCATGGAAAGACCACCCTTACTGCTGCCATCTTGCACTCACTCCAGCTTTCTGGACAGACAGTGAAGATGAAAGCTGTGGACCAGATTGACTCTGCTCCAGAAGAAAAAGCTCGTGGTATTACAATCGCTCTTTCTCATAATGAATATGAGACTGAAAACCGTCACTATGCGCACGTTGATGCGCCGGGTCACCAAGACTATATTAAAAACATGATTACAGGTGCCGCACAGATGGACGGTGCCGTACTTGTAGTTGCTGGTACTGATGGTGTTATGCCACAGACCCGTGAGCACATATTGCTAGCAAAACAGATTGGTGTACCTAAGGTTCTTGTGTTTATCAACAAAGTAGATATGGTTGATGACAACGACCTTATTGATCTAGTAGAAGAAGAAGTTCGCGAACTACTTACGAAGTACGATTTTGATGGTGAAAATGCACCAGTTATTCGTGGTTCAGCACTTAAGGCTCTTGAAGCAAGCTCTGCTGATGACGAGTGGGTTAAGAAAGTCCTAGAATTGACAGCCGCTATTGATGAGTATGTACCTGTCCCTAAGAGAGAAACAGACAAGCCTTTCCTTATGCCTATTGAGGATATTTTCTCAATTGAAGGACGAGGAACTGTTGTAACCGGACGTATTGAACGTGGAACAGTTAACGTTGGAGAAGAAATTGAAATTATCGGCATCAAAGATACTACAAAAACAACAGTTACTGGTGTTGAAATGTTTAACAAATCTCTACAAGAAGGTATTGCTGGAGATAATGTCGGCATCCTTCTTCGAGGAACAAAGAAAGAAGATATTACTCGTGGACAAGTGCTTGTAAAACCAGGCTCTGTAACTCCACACACTGAGTTTGAAGGTGAAGTGTACATTCTTTCTAAAGAAGAAGGAGGACGACACACACCGTTCTTCTCTGGCTATAAGCCACAATTCTTTATTAGAACCGCAGATATTACAGGAGACGTAACTCTTCCTGAAGGAACAGAGATGGTTATGCCGGGCGATACAGTTACCTTTAAGGTAAAATTAATTGGTCCAATAGCACTTGAAGAACAGCAACGATTCGCTGTTCGTGAAGGTGGAAAGACTGTTGGTGCAGGAGTTGTTACAAAGATTGTTGCGTAAAGATTTCACCTGTTATTTTGTGAGTGTAAGCGAAACAAAATACAGTAGTGAAACCTTTACCCAGTGGAATCCTGCTAAGCCCCGTCGCTTTCGAGCGACAGGGCGAAGCAGGAATTCCGCGAAGCGGAATTATTCCACCGGGTACTCAATGTTGTAGTTTTCATTTAACTCGCATTGAGCCTACCTGTCGGTAGACAGGCTCGTAAAAATAAAAACCAACATTGGCATGGCCACAAAAGAACAAAAACAAAAAACAATTAAGAAAACGACCAAGAAGGTTGCAGGTGATATTGCAAAGTTGCGTATTCGGGTTCGTGCTTATGAACACAAGGTGCTTGATAATTCTGTGCGACAGATTATAGACACAGCACTTCGTTATGACGCAGAAGTGCTTGGCCCAGTACCATTGCCAACAGAAATTAAAAAATATACAGTTAATCGTTCAACATTTGTGCATAAAGACGCGCGAGAACAGTTCGAAATGCGTATGCACAAGAGATTGATTGATATATTAAATCCAGCACCAAAGGTAATTGAGGCACTCACTAACTTGAGTCTTCCGTCTGGTGTCAATGTTGACGTAAAGATGATCTAGAAAAACAAGGAGCACAGCGACTATGTTTTTCTAACCCAGCCCTCTTCGTATGTATTACTTATATGTATTAGAGTTGCAAAATAAGCAATTTTATATAGGATGATACGGGAAACTTAAAGAGAAGGGTTTCTGAACACGAGAGGAGTAAGCGTGGTTGTGCTCTCATATACTATGAGGCATATAAAAATGAAAGATTAGCGAAAGAACGTGAAGAAAAGTTGAAACAGTATGGAAGTGCATGGCACGGCCTTAAGAAACGAATATCTTAAGAGGGCTGGGTCATAATTTTCTAGTCACTCACTTTGTTCGAGAAGAAAATTATGAAATATATCCTTGGAACAAAAGAGAATATGGTTCAGTATTTTGACGATGAGGGAAAATGTACCCCAGCAACGGTTCTTTCTGTTGGTCCAGTGGTGGTTACTCAAATAAAAAATATTGAAAAGGATGGCTATAGTGCTGTACAGATTGGATATGGAGAAAAAAACCCAAAGAATATAAACAAGGCCCTTAAAGGCCATATGAAAGATGCAGGCAATTTTAGATTCTTGCGCGAGTTCAGAGTGGAAGGAGAGAGTAGCTCTACTGTTGGAGAAACTGTTAAAGCGTCTGTATTTGAAAAAGGAGACAATATAACAGTAAGCGGTATATCAAAAGGAAAAGGGTTCCAGGGTGTAGTTAAGCGACACGGATTCGCAGGAGGCCCACGAACTCATGGCCAAAAGCATGATGAACGTGGTGGAGGTTCTATTGGAGCTATGGGAATCCAACGTGTGTTCAAGGGTGTAAAAATGCCAGGACGTATGGGTACTGATAGAATTACTGTAAAAAACCTAAAGGTATTGGCTGTTGATGAGGAAAATAACACATTGCTTGTGTCGGGCGCAGTTCCTGGACGAAGAGGAACATTAATTGAAGTAAGAGGATAATATTTCGCCCGCGAATTGGGTGTCGAGCTTGCTCGAGATCCAATTCGCGGAATGCGAAATATTAACCCAGCCCTCTAGTAGAGGGCTGGGTGTCAAAAAATATATTAATTATTTTTAGCAATATGAAAGCAACAGTATACAGTCAGGATGGAAAAGAAAAAGGAACAACAACGCTTCCAGAAAATGTGTTTGGTTTGCAGTGGAACGCTGATCTAGTTCACCAAGTTGTGATATCTATGCGCTCTAATGCACGTCCTCCGGTGGCTCACACTAAAGACAGAGGAGATGTACGTGGTGGTGGTAAAAAACCATGGCGACAGAAAGGGACAGGACGAGCACGACATGGCTCTATACGTTCTCCTATTTGGAAAGGTGGTGGTGTTACACATGGACCTAGAAACGAAAAAGATTACAGTAAGCAAATAAACAAAAAGATGCGTGCAAAAGCGCTATATACTGTGCTTTCAGAAAAATTGCGCAATAATGAGATTATTTTTGTAGAAAATCTTGGTTTTGAATCGCCAAAATCTGCCAATGCGAGAGATGTGCTATCAGCACTTGGAGGCATCAAAGAGTATGTAGGACTTTCAACAAAGAAAAAGAACGCTCTTTTTGTCGCTATTCCTAAGTCGGATGATTCTGTTGAGAAAAGTTTTCGTAACTTTGGCAATGTTGTGGTAAACGAAGTGCGAAATCTTAATCCATCAAGTCTTCTAGATTATAAGTATTTAGTTATCACAGACCCGAAACTAAGTATAGATATAATTGAATCACGCACGAAAAAGGATACAAAGAGTAAAGATGCTACACGTTAAAAGTTATACGATACACGAAAACATGGCAATTTTAGATAAAGTTTTTAAAGATAAGAAAGAGAAATCTGAAAAGGAACCAGAGGCTATTGAGAGTACTCCAAAAACAAATAGCACAAGCGAAAAATCTATAACTTCATTTGGTGTGTCGCAAGGTATACTAATTCGTCCATATATTACTGAAAAAGCATCCATTATCTCAGAGGCGAACGCATATACATTTGAGGTAAATACATCTGCAAATAAGTCTGAAATTGCTAAAGCAATAAAAGAGCTCTATAAAGTAACTCCTAAAAAAATTAACATAGTATATCGCCCTGCAAAGAAAGTTGTCAGTAAGGGTAAAGTAGGAGTTAAGTCTAGAAAAAAGAAAGCAATTATATATTTAAAAAAAGGAGATAAAATTGAATTTGTATAAACTTAAACCATGAAAGCATACGCACCAACAACTCCATCAAGACGCAACACAAGAACGGTAACCTATCGAGGTGTCTTGACTGCGAGTAGCCCTAAAAAATCCTTAACCAAGGGTGGGAAAAGAGCTGTAGGGCGAAACAATGCAGGTCGCATAACAACTCGACATAAAGGAGGAGGGCATAAGCGTAGATTTCGGGCAATAGATTTTAAATATAATAAGTTTGATGTTCCTGCAAAAATAGAAACAATAGAATACGATCCAAATAGGTCAGGGTTTATAGCACTTGCTTGCTATGCAGACGGCGAACGTCGCTACGTACTTGCTCCAGGAAGTGTAAAGGTTGGCGATAGCTTTATTGTTTCAGAAAAAGCACCAATAACAGTAGGGAATCGACTACCTCTTAACAAGCTTCCCGTAGGAACATTTGTATATAATATAGAAATTCAACCAGGAAGTGGCGCAAAAATTGCGCGTTCTGCTGGGAACTTTGCAGAAGTTATCGCTCAGGATTCTGGCAATACTCATCTAAAAATGCCCTCAAGTGAGATACGAAAAGTTTCAGATAAGGGTTGGGCTTCTGTGGGAGAAGTATCTAACAGTGAATATAAGCTTCGAAAAATAGGAAAAGCAGGACGCTCAAGGTGGCTAGGCAAACGGCCAACAGTGCGTGGTAGTGCTATGAACCCCGTAGACCACCCTCACGGAGGAGGAGAAGGTCGCGCAGGACGTGGACGAAGACGAGCAGTATCTAAGTGGGGTAAGCCTACTGGAAAAGGCCAGAAAACGAGAACACCTAAGAAATACTCGAATCACCTAATCGTCACCCGTCGAAAAGTGGGAAAGAAGAGGAAGTAATAGAAAAGACCTGAGCTCAGGTCTTTTTTATTTGCCATCCAGACAATATGAGTAGCATAGTAAAGTTTGACAATAGGCCCTTATTTGTATAGTATAGAGCCCAAGCTCGTTGGGGCTTATTTCTTTTTATTAACGACGTAGAGTGAGCGAAGTACGAATAAAAACTTCGTAGGAGTTTTTATTCGTACTTGTGAGCCGAGGAGTTAACACAGGCTCCCTCAGGGTTTAATACATTGTGCTTTTGTCGCTAAGAGTCTATATATTATGACAAGAAGTCTTAAAAAAGGTCCATATGTGGATGAGCGTTTGCTCAAAAAAATAGAAGGCAAGAAGCCTGCAGATTCAGGTGTTATTAAGACGTGGGCGCGAGCAAGTCAAATTTCACCAGAAATGGTGGGGTTCACTTTCGGTGTTCATAACGGGAAGGAACATATTGAAGTTCAAGTTAATGAAGATATGGTGGGTGCTAGGTTGGGAGAATTTTCTCCAACGAAGAAATTCATACGACACGGAGGAAAGATGCAGAAAGAACTTGAACAGAAGAAGAAAGAAGCAGAAATTTCAGCAGCAAAAGCAGCAAAAACAGCTGCAGATGCGAAATAAGATTAATTATTTACCATGAAAGCTATTTTACGAAACTATAGACAGTCTCCACGAAAAGTTCGGCTTGTTGCGGACTCAGTTCGTGGTGTTTCAGTAAAAAAGGCGGTAAGCTCACTAGATACGCTTAATAAAAAAAGCGCTTTTGCAGTAAAGAAGCTTTTAAACTCTGCAGTTGCAAATGCAAAGGAAAATTTTGGAAAGACTAGAGAGGAGCTATTTATTAAAACAATAAAGGTTGACGAAGGAAGAGTGTTAAAACGATTTATGCCACGTGCGTTTGGCCGTGCAACCGCTATACATAAGCGTTTAAGTCATGTCACACTAGAGCTTGGTTCGCTTACTCAAGATGTTAAAGAGAAACCTGTTAAAAAAGACAAGAAAGATGTGGAGAAGAATACAATAAAAAAGACAGAAGCAAAAAAAGTTCCGAAAAATAAGGAATAGAATGACTATATTTTTCGAGAACCCCGCCCTAAATTTGCAGAACATATAAATTATGATAAAGTCATACAACATTAAACAAGATATTGAAAATAAAAAATTGTCTATGCAGACAATTTTTTGGAGTGATTTATCAGCAAATTTAGGGCGGGGTGGCGATTTTAATATTCCCTCCAGTCATTAAAAATCAGCCATGTCACACACAGTACATCCATATGCACATAGACTTGGGATCATCAGAGACTGGCAGTCTCGCTGGTTTGCGTCAAAAGATGATTTCAAGATTTTTTTGAAGAGCGACACTTTGATTAGAGAATATCTAGCAAAACGCCTACGCGGACTTTATATTGCATCTATTGAAATGGAGCGAAACGAGAAAGCATATCGTATTATTATAAAAACATCACGACCAGGAATGATAATTGGTCGCAGTGGCGAAGGTGCAACAAAACTTAAAGAAGATGTAAAGAAATTTATTGTAAAAAATAAACTTCAAGTACCAAAAGATTTTAAAATTGATATTGAAGAAATACGACGCCCGGAAGGTAATGCTGTTATTGTAAGTCAAATGATTGCTGAAGGTCTTGAGAAACGCTTGCCTTTCAGAATGGTCATGAAACAGACGGTTGAAAAGGTTATGGCAAATCGAGATATTAAAGGTGCTCGTATAGCACTTAGCGGACGTCTTGGTGGTGCTGAAATGAGTCGAAGAGAGCAAGTTAAGCGCGGAGGGATTCCACTACAAACGTTTCGTGCTGATATTGAATTTGCACGAGAAAAAGCCTTCCTTCCTTATGGAGTAGTCGGTATCAAGGTTTGGATATATAAAGGAGAAGTATTTGAAAACAAGAAGAAATAATATTTTTTAATACCATGTTGTTTCCCAAAAAAGTAAAACATCGAAAATGGCAGAAGCGCCGGAAGCATCCGGACAAGCTAAACTCTCCCGACACGCGTGGAGTTACTTTGGCTTTTGGGGCACACGGACTTAAGGCACAATCACCAGGACGTATTCGTTCAAATCAAATTGAAGCTGCCCGTCGCGTGATTAGCCGTACAGTTACAAAAGTAGGCAAGGTTTGGATAAGAGTTTTCCCAGATCAGCCGTTTACACAGAAGGCCGCAGAGGTGGGTATGGGTAAAGGAAAAGGAGAACCACAAGGGTTTGAGTTTGAGGTTCGCCCAGGACGTATGATTTTTGAGGTTGATGGTGTTGAAACAAGTGTTGCGCGCGAAGCCCTTCGTAAGGCAGGCGCAAAGTTACCATTTAAAACAAAAGTTGTAAGTAGGGACGAAATATAGTATAAAGCTGAAGCAAACATGAATCCCGTTAGAGGTCAGGAATTTAGGAGAATAGACTTTAGCGGGAGTATAAGTTATTATATTGAGCTGTAAATATTATCATTAAAATTTGACGGAAACCTAGGTTTCCTACCTCTAACGGGATGAAAGAATTAAAAGGAAAAAAAGACGCAGAACTTACAAAAGAGCTTAACGCAGTAAAAGATTCTTTGCGCGAGTTTCGGTTTGGCATAAGCGGTAGCAGGACTAAGAATGTTAAAGAAGGCAAGAATTTAAGAAAAAAGATTGCACAAATAAATACGGAGCTTAGGGCTCGTGTGCTAGGTAAATAATACTTGTCCCGTTAGAAATTTTTGAGACATTTATAAAATTACAAAAATTGACAACGGGACAATAAAACAGTAAAACATAACAATAAATTAAAAGTAAAATTTTTAATAGGATGAAAGAAGAAAAACAACAAAAGAATAAAAGTACCTTAAGCGGAGTCGTGGTGTCAGACGCAATGGACAAGACTGTAGTTGTATCTGTCAATCGTTTTGTAAAGCATCCTAAATACGGAAAATTTCAAAAGATAAGCAAGAGATATAAAGCACATGATGAAGAAAATATACACAAGGTGGGAGACAAGGTGGAAATTATTCAGGTCACACCTATTTCAAAAGATAAGACATTTAAAGTTTTAGATTAGTTACTATGATACAAACAGAAACAGTTGTAAAAATTGCAGACAACACAGGCGCAAAAATAGGAAAGGTGTTTAAGGTGTTGGGAAGCTCAAAGAAACGATATGCACGTATCGGTGATTTAGTGGTACTTTCAGTAAAGGTTGCAGAGCCTCGCAAGCAAATTAAAAAGAAAGATGTTGTAACTGCGGTAGTAGTGCGTCAGAAGCAGCCATTTAGACGCAAGGATGGTTCATATATTCGCTTTGACGAGAATGCAGTGGTGATTATAGAAAAAGGTAAACAAGAGCCACGTGGTGGCCGTGTTTTTGGCCCTATTCCTAGAGAGATTTCAGAACGTGGGTATCAAAAGATTGCTTCTTTAGCACCAGAAGTTGTATAAATATAAAAATATGAAAATTAAGAAAGGCGACAATATAATAGTCCTTGTGGGAAAAGATAAAGGAAAGAATGGCAAGGTGGTTAAAGCTATGCCTAAACTAGACAGAGTGGTTGTTGAGGGCGTCAATATGCGTAAAAAGCACCAACGAGCAAAAAAATCAGGTGCGAAAGGTCAGATTATAGAATTTCCTGCATCAATACATGTCTCAAACGTAAAGGTTGCCAAAGATGCAAAAAAGAAAGTTATTGCTAAGGCTACAAAATAATAAAAAACATGGAAACAATTGATAAAAAACAAGCAAGTAGCTTCAAAGCACTAAAAGATGCTTTAGGTATAGAGAATCTTTTAGCATCTCCACGTTTGGTGAAGGTTGTTGTGAGCACTTCTTTTGGAAAGGCTAGCAACAGAAAAGAGCGTGGCAAATTTGTAGCAGAGCGATTAGCTAAAATTACAGGACAGAAGCCATCGTTGCGTCCAGCGAAACATTCAGTTGCATCATTTAAATTGCGAGAAGGAGAAACTATCGGGCTTTCTGTTACATTGCGTGGACAGCGTATGAAGTCATTTTTAGATAAGCTTTTTAATGTTGCTATACCTAGAACTCGCGACTTTCGTGGTTTTGATAAAAAAGGAATTGATAGTATGGGGAATTATACAATGGGCCTTAAAGAGCACACTATTTTCCCCGAAACTTCAGACGAGGATATTCGAGATGTATTTGGCATGAGCATTACTATGGTTACTACTGCAAAAGACACTAAGTCAGCAGAAGCCTTCTTGGTTCACCTTGGAGTTCCATTTAAGAAAGCATAGCTTGTAGCGTATAGGCTTGAAACATGTAGCGTAAAAAAACCTACCACTTGGCGGTTGAACCGCCAAGTGGCTATTTGGAAACCGGGTTTCCAAATGAGATTTTGCTTGACAGGGTTTTTTTGTGCACTATACTGAACATATAGAATCCATATTAATCTTATATATTATGTCTATAGTAAATTTTGAGGTTAAAACACCTCTTGAACAAAAAATAAAGAAAGCAATCAAGGAGTATGGCTTTATAAGCAAGGCGGAATTTTTCCGTTTTGCGGCCATTAACTTCATACACCAAAGAGAGATTTCAAAAATTGAAGACGCTAGGCTTCAGTACCTTTCCTCCGAGCTTGAAAAAACTGTTAGCAAGAAATTCAAAAAAGAAAACATTCCGTCTATAGAAACACAGCTTGAGGGCATATGAATTATGAACCGATAATTCTTCCTCATTTTAAAAAACAATTGAAGCCTTTGTGTAAGAAGTATCGGCATTTTAAGAATGAAGTTATTTTAGAATTAAAGAAGTTTGATTCCACCCGCCACCAATCACTTGGACACAATGTGTATAAAATTCGGATTGCTTCTAGGGATATATCGCGTGGCAAAGGTAGGTCGTTTCGCATTATAGTTTTTGTTATTGAGCGTAAACAATATATTCTTCCAATTGCTGTGTATTATAAGGGAGACAAGCAAAGTATGTCTTTGAAAGAAATAAACGACCATTTGGAAATTATTTTACTGGAAGCAGACAGGTAACTTGAAACGCGTAGCGTCAAAACCCCGCCACCACGGCGGGTTTTTTTGTTTGGTTGACAAATATACATAGACCATGTTATAATATGCAAAGATTTAAGTAAGGAACTTTGAAAAATTACTTGTTAATGGTCATAGCCAAAAGGGCTTTTTAGAAATTTGGAAACCCGGTTTCCAAATTCTACACTTAGTGGTCGGACCACTAAGTGAACGAAAAGAGTGTTTTTGGCTATGACCACAAACCAATCTGGGTTTGAGTCCACTAGCAAAAATTGAATTAAGGAGAATCGTTATGACAACACATGTCGCAGACGATGTATTGGGTAAATTCGCTCGTCAACAACACGATTGGTTTGAGCGTGTTCGTAAGGGCTCACTTGATCCGCAAAAAGTTATGAGTACAGTACAGGAGTTGATTGATGGAGGGCAGTTTCAGATCTGGAAAACCATCAAACTCGGCACAGGGCTTAATACTGCCAACGACTTCCGTGATGCTCTCAAAGAGAGCGGATATCGTATTGGTGACTGGGGTGACGACATTCTCGGACAGTTTGCCTTTACAGTCAGTTACACTGAAAGAGAAGTCGACCTTGTCAACATATCTGTTGCCGAACTGGGCTTCAAGGATAGAGCCACGAGGAAAGACATCTATGACAGAGCCTTGGAGTTTGGTCTGGAACTCTGTCCCGCAGAGGTTGGTCCGCAACTTCGGTTGCAATATCCTGACCAATCTAAGGATGAATGGCTTCGTGTCGCAATGGAACCCATTGCTGACTCGGATGGCGTCCTCCACGTGTTCGACGTCAATCACGGTGGCGGTGAGCGTTGGCTCGACGGCGGCGACGGTCGCCCTGGTCGCTTCTGGAATGGTGGCATCCATTGGTTGTTTCTCCGTAGTAAGTAACCTAAGTCACTTTGTGCTTTAGTCACTTTACTCTAGCGCTTAGATGCTTAGACCTTCCTCTCGTTCGAACTTTGTTCGGTCGGGAGGATTTTTTTGATATAATACAAAGTGAAGTTAAAGTATTAGTGCAAAATATCTCCAATTCCTAATTCCTGCTTCCTGATTCTGCACAGAGATGCGAGCGCGCTAAAGATAATAAATAAATGATAGTGAAATCTCTAAAAGATTTTTGAGCGAAA
>ENA-ORDP01001130-ORDP01001130.1-marine-sediment-metagenome-genome-assembly--contig:-NODE-1130-length-15182-cov-3.658624_pt1 | contig 15182 bp, 11 predicted proteins | sample MGYA00248627_ERZ508539 | MGnify/ENA primary metagenome ERZ508539 (study PRJEB26208, sample SAMN05571518) | marine sediment metagenome | biome: deep sea; feature: Hydrothermal vent; material...
CGTCAACTCAATATTTCGAGAGCGTCTAAATAAACATTACCAGGAAATTCAAAATCTACAGTCGAGTCTCTCTGGGAAAATTAGCAATACCATTGAACAGTATGAGAACTTTGGTCCTGTGTTAGAAAGTACCTTGCGTTACCTTGAACAGACGGATGAAAAATATGACGTTGAAGAAATCAAACAGGAATTGTCTGTGCAAGTAAAGACATTGCTGAATAGTCGGACTGAACTGGCAAAAATTCTTAATGATACCCAGGCGTATCTTTCGTTGATTAATGACAATAGTCAGAAGTTAAGCGAGGAGCTTGATCAGGTCAGGGTATTGAGTCTGACAGATGATTTGACTGAACTTCCGAATCGGCGTGCTTTCTTAAGGCGCGCCGCTGATGAAATGGGCCGCGCTGATCGTGATAAAACAAGTCTGGCTTTAGTTGCGATAGATTTAGATTACTTCAAGAATATTAATGATAAGTATGGCCATGCGGTAGGTGATGAGATTCTAAAGTTATATGCGAAAGATGTGCTTTCGATCTTTCGTCGTTACGATATGGTGTCGCGATACGGTGGCGAGGAATTTTCTGTGCTGCTACCCAATACCGATAAAAACGGTGCGCTGCGAGCCTTAAAGAAAATACAGACCAAGGTGGCTAATACGCATTATATTTATGAAGGTGAGTCGATAGCATTGCCAACCTTCTCAAGTGGTCTTGTAATACACCGTCCCGGTGAATTAATAGAAAAATTTATTGAGCGTGCAGACAAGGTTTTGTATAAAGCAAAACAAATGGGACGTAACAGGGTCGAAATTGATGGGAGTTATCCAGATGAGACTGTCGATACTTCTGACGAACCACTTGCAGGTAATAAGAGCCAAACCACAATAACGGTCGACTAAATAGCTGTTCCGAAAAGGTATCCACTTAATTCATTTAGATTAACCTTGGGTTTTATTTTGGATCGGTCTGGGACCGCTCCTACATAAACCTGTCCGGCGATTTACGCTGTATAAAGTGGATACCTTTTTTGGAACAGTTATCTAGACAGCAGCGAACACTATTTTGTAACAAAATGTAACTCTGGTAGACATGTAATACCTCGATACTTAAAGTTATCTCTAATGAGTTCCTGAAATATGCCGATAGGTATCGGTGTGTCCACTTCCATCTAGATTCAGATTATGAAGTATTCCGTTAACCTACAAATTAATACCATGACTATCCTGTTATGTGTTGGCTTATTGTTTAATGCCAACCTGCATGCGCAACAAGTACATTTCGAAAAACGTGTTAGTGCCACCTATATAGAATATGATTATAGCTTTACGGCATCGTCTGGCCAGACGCACAAACTAAAATTCAGGCTTGGTCGCCAACTGAGTGAAGCCTCAAAAGTACTTTTTACCCGGACAAGTAAAGATAGACTTATACAAAAGGCTAAACAGGAGGCAGCTGATCTGTTTAACGCGTTACAAGCGGAGTACGTTGAACAAGCCCGGGACGAATTTGATATCTATATTAATGAGCAGGCAAATAAGCTGCCAGATGGGATCAGTATTGAAAACCAAAATAAGGGTAAAAATATAAGGGCGAGTTCAGACGGGTCGGTGACGAAGCGGCAAGCAGAATCCATTATTGATGAATTTCTACACGCCATGAACATGAAGTGGCGACTGCTGAATCAACAATATCTTGAGGCTTTTGAGATTGAGATTGCAAAACGGACGCAAGCCCACTACATCGACGCTTATAAGCAAGAATATTACGTTGCCTCATTCTCTAGCGCGGAGGATAAAAGTTACAATCTTAGAATTGACTTTGGTCAGATGGTACAGTTACATGCAGCGGCGCTTGAACCCATTGCAGATGCGATTGCGCTCAATACTCGTGGTTTGCCAAGGCGTGAAGTTCTGAATTATGCAGCATACTTTATCCAGTCTATTCCCTACGATACCCTCAATTCACGTGACGCGCATGGTGAGACAGGATTTGTCGCACCGTTAACCTTGTTTGAGATTAACAAGGGTGATTGCGATACCAAGTCAACCGCGCTTGCTGCGATTTTACATAATCTCTATCCGGCTATAGATATTAAGATGGTATTGATTCCAAATCATGCCTTTCTTGCTATTCAGTTTGATAGTCAGATTGAAGATACGGTGATTAGTTATCACGCTAAGGAGTATGTTGTTGTCGAGGCAGCGGGGCCTGCGTTGACACCCATAGGAAAATCATATGAGGCGTCACTCAAACATATGCAGAATAATCCTGGAAAGATCGGCCGCATTATTTCATTACTTGACTAAATCCGAGCCAGGTATCTATTTACTCCCAGCGGAACGTCCATGCACCAATTAGCAGAAACACAATACTTTGAGCACCGAGTATAATAATATGATAAGAGACATCTGCCAGGCCTGCACCATCAATCATAATCGACCGCGCCGCTGCGGTAACATGGGTCAATGGGAAAAATTCAGCAACATTCTGAACAATAGGGTTAGTCCCTTCTAGCGAGAACCAGACACCTGATAGAAACATCATTGGCCAGCTAATCAGGTTTAACAAACCACCTGCGGTTTCTTCGCTGGTAATGCGTGCGGCAACAATCAAGCTGAGACTTATCATGTTAATCGCCCCCAGCGCAAAGATCAGGAATAAGTTAAGGTGAGAGCCGTGCATGGCGTAGCCGATAAACAGGTTTGTCCCGTAAAAAACAAAAATCGTGATCGCCATGATGAGTAACAGACGGGAGACAATTTGCACGCTCAGATATTCAAGCGCGGTGACCGGGGTCGCTTTGAGCCGTTTGAGCATACCATTCTTGCGATAGCGAACAATGACATAACCGACGCCAAATAGTGCACTGAACATCATGTTCATCGACAGGATACCGGGAATTACCCAGTCGACATAGCGAATTTTTTTACCACTTAGCGTTTGTTTTTGCAGTCCATGCGTGCCGCCAGAATGGAGAATCTTTTCAACAAGATAGCCGTTAGGTGATTCGTCATTTATCCAGTACTGCTTCGTAGTTGTATCAATCAGCATATCTAACTGATGGCGCTGGATTTTTGTTTTTGCATTTTCAATATCAGTGATATCAACAAACTCTATGTATTCAGTTTTTAGAAAATCTGTGATGGCATTTGTTTGCTGACTAACTGAATTTTTATCCGAAAAAATACCAACTTTATATTGATCAGAAAAGTCGCTGGTAAAGGTTACCGCGAGTCCCGAGACGATGAGCACTGGCATGAGAATATTCCAACTTGTCGATGCCCGATCTCGCAGGAATTCTTTGTTGCGTGCATTTAATAAAGCAAAAAATCGCTTCAGGAACATGGTGTTCTCCTTTTTTCCTACATTCTATGCCCTGAGGGCTTTGCCGGTTAGTTCAATAAAAAGATCATCCAGGTTCCTGGATCGAACTTGCAGGTGTGAGAGTGATATATTTCTGGCAATGAGTTCGTTAATCGTGTGATTAACATCGTTTGTTGTGATCTCAATTATTCCTTTAATATTCTGTAATTCGAACGGAAGTGAATCTGGATTTGGAATATCAGATTCAGGTATTTGCAGGATGGCGTCATTAAAATGGGCGGCGAGTAATTTTTTTGGCGTCCCCTGTGCAATTATTTTGCCATGATCCATGATTGCAATCTCATCACAAAGTGTATAGGCCTCATCCATGTAGTGTGTGGTTAGCAATATAGTCTTGCCCTCGGATTTTATAGCTTCGATGAGATCCCAAAAGTTTCGTCGTGCCTGCGGATCAAGTCCGGTCGTGGGTTCATCCAGGAAAATGATATCAGGGTCATTGACTAGCGCGATCGCAAGTAACAGGCGCTGTCTTTGTCCCCCCGATAATTCGCGGTTATCCTGTTCGAGGTAGTCTGTTAAGTTACAGCGTCTAATTAATTCATCCAGGTCGGTATTTTGGGGATATAGCTGCGCGAACATCACTAGTGTTTCATGGACAGTGATAAAATCCTGTAAGGCGGTAGACTGAAACATGATGCCGGCTTCATTTCTGAAGCGATTGCCGACGGCTTCACCCTTATATAGAATTTCACCAGAGGTAGCAGTATGTATCCCTTCAAGGATTTCAACGGTTGTTGTTTTGCCTGCGCCGTTCGGTCCCAGCAGGCCAAAGCAAGTCCCAGATTGCAAACAAAAATCGACACCGTTGACGGCCTTGACGTGAGGATAGTGTTTTACAAGATTGCGTATTTCTAAAAGTGGCGCATTCAAGGGCGTCTCTCCCAAAGAAAGTGTGTGAGGCAGTCGGGGTAAACTGGCTTTGGCAAGAATACCACTTAATGATCTGGTGGACTACCTGCTACCCGCCAGGCTTGGAAACTAGATGCTACTGGATTTTTTAGAATTATTTCTACAAATCCGCCAGGTGTTGAACGTATTTCAGCCGGGGTCAAATGTTTTGCAACAGGGGAGTTTCTTTTTTGATTCTGGTCTTGATATTCTGATTTTTGACCTACATGACAGGCTGTAGGTGGAATTTTTCTGACAATCTGACGGCATTCTGCGAGGTGAGTTATGATTAAGCGCGACGAATATATAGATAAATTGAAACACAAACTGGATGATTGGAATGACGATATCGATAAACTCGAGGCAAAAACTGAGCAGGTTAAAGATGGGCTGAAAGAAAAATACAAAGAAGAGATCGGGGTCGTTCGTCAACAACGCGACAACATAAAAGTGAAGACCAGAGAGCTTGTTGATTCCAGTGAGGAGGCATGGGGCGAACTAAGAACCGGGATTGAAGCGGCCTGGCAGCAACTAACCGAAGCGATCGACAGGGCGCATTCGAAATTTTAGAAGGATGAGTCCTCGTTTTTTACACGGAGTAAATATCGCTGGCATCGGATGATATGCCATGTCCCCCCAGCTTGATCTTGAGTTTCATGTGATCGGGTTCATCAGCGTGTTCAATGGCCTCCTCAAAGGACACCTGTTTATTCTTGAACAGGCGTATGATCTCATTATCAAACGAATGCATGCGGCTGCCTTCCTGGGCCTTTTCCAGAATATCCTTAAGCTTGTGTGTTTCTCCATCACGTATGACCGCTTTAACGAGCGGTTCATTCAATAAAATTTCAGTCGCAGGTATCCGTCCACTGTTAGCAACTCGGAGCAGGCGTTGTGCTATCACGGCCCGTAAGTTCAGTGATAATTCCATTAATAGCTGGTCGCGTGATGACTCAGGGAAGAAACTCATCATGCGTTCCATTGATTGTGAGGCATTGGTAGCATGCAAGGTGGCGATACAGAGGTGGCCGGTGTCGGCATAGGCAAGGGCCTGTCTCATAGTTTCTTCATCGCGAATCTCACCAATCATAATGACATCCGGTGCCTCACGCATGGCACGTCGTAGCGCCTCGGAAAACGACTTGGTATCAAGGCCGACTTCGCGTTGGCTGATGATCGATTTTTTATGATTGTGCATAAACTCAATCGGGTCTTCGATAGTCAGGATGTGGCCGGTCTTGTTTGTATTGCGATAATCTAACATGGCGGCAACGGTAGAAGATTTACCTGAACCAGTTGCTCCGGCAATAATAATTAAACCACGGGATTCCATGATCAGTTCATTGAGTATCGACGGCAGGCCAAGTTCTTCTACTGATTGGGTATACCATTTAATCTGGCGAATGACCATGGCGGCTTCACCACGCTGCATGTAGACGTTGATACGAAAACGGCCGACGTCTTTCAGGGTAAAAGCGGTATCCAGTTCATGATTTTCTTCAAAACTGGTTAGTTGTTCCTCACTCAATACTCCAGGCAGAATGGCGGTAACCGCACCAGCGGGCAGGGTGTTTTTACCAACGGGTGACATCGCCCCTTCGATCTTGACGTTAACAGGGGCACCAACGGTGAAAAATAGATCGGAAGCCCCACGTTCGACCATGAGTCTTAAATAGGGGCCTATATCCACAGAACACCTCATTCGTTATCGTTAGAAACTGGCTGACATCATACCCGCCTCACATATGATGATCTAGCCAATATATCCTGGGTTCAGGTTATCTGTACTGTTTTTGATCAACGGCGGCATGTGTTTGATGTCGCGACTGGCAAAAATACGGCAAAATTAATAGACTGAGGGAAATAAATACAGGGGGAGAGAAATGGAGACCTTTGCTGAGTTGGAGTTGTGGGCGATGCCCATCATTGATCTGACGCTAACGATATTATGTTTTTCATTTATTCGCGGCTCAGGCGGTGTTTTTCTGGCGTTGGGTTTTTTTGCGACGATGTTTGCATCCGTGAGCTGGCCGGTCGCCGATTTGCTCTATACGGAAAGCAATGATTCGATTTATGAAATAGCAGGTCATGTTAATTTTGTGGCGTATCTTATTGCTGCCGGCCTGTTTACATCCGGCATTGTCATTCTCGGGGGTTTGACCAGGTTGGCACCGCAACTCGGTTCGGCAACGGTGTTGGCACACGCGACGACGGCGAATCCGTATCAAACGCCCCTGGCCGATATGAGCTCCGACCAGGCGAACACAGATCAGACGAGCACAGATCAACGTTTTGGGAGTGTCCTGCTGTACATATTGCCATTGTCGCTTGGTACCATACTGCTCGTTATTGGCATGATGATGCAGTCCGATTATTCCACACGTGATATTGGTGTCATATTAATGCTGCCTGCTGGTTTTGCTATGTTGTTTGCCTTTATATATTTTTTGGTTGTTTTGCATCGACTTTGGAAATTTACGATAGAGCAGTCGAACCAGCATGGCCTGGTTCCCTCTATTGCAACACCCGGTAAGGCGGTTGGTTTTCTATTTATCCCTTTATACGGTTACTATTGGGTTTTTATTGCTTACGGGAAACTGGCCAGGGACGTGAATGCGCTGGCCAGGCAGAAGGGTGTGGCGCCGTCCGCCTCTGAAGGTCTGGGTATAACGATTGCCATTCTGACGGTGCTGGGTATTATCCCTTTTGTGGGTTATCTTGCCAGCTTTATTGCCGGTTTTATCCTGCTACCAATATATTTTTCAGGACTATTTAAACTGTGTTTGCGCTTAAAAAATGCTGATACGGGTCGATAAACAATGATAATGCATTTATATTGTATCAACGTTCCTGCCAGGGCCAGTGTGTGAGTGACCTAAGATGTCGTTAAAAATGATTGCGGGTGTGTTGCTTCTGGTGATCGGTGGATGGTTCCTGCTTAATCAAGCGGAAAGTCAGGAACCGTTTATCACCAGCACCCTTCCCGGTGGCGAGCTGCGTGCCTATATGGCACGAAGAGTCGATCTCAACGATCACCCATGTTTGGCGCGTACGCGTTGCCTGGTCGTTTATATTGCCCCCTGGTGTGCCGCTTGCCAGCAGACGAAAAAATTTGTGCCCTTTGTCAGGGACGCTGTCGTCGATCGCGAGGACCTTGGTTTTATGGTGGTGGTTGGTAAGGGCTGGGGAGACTTCAATGGTGGCCATGATATGGCGCGAGAAATTGGTGGCCAGGTCTATCTGGATGCCGATGCCCGTTATTGGAAAATTCTGCGCGGCGATGTCAATGCGATCCCCGCCTGGCTTGTTTTTGATGGATCAGGCGAGGTGATAGAAACAGAAACAGGTTCCCCCGGGCGCCATGACCGCGGTAGTGCCAGGGCTTTCCTCACCGAGCTAGGTGTTTAAGGTTTAGGCACTTTATTCCAGAACGGATGGCTAGCGTAGCGACGTGCGCCACATTAATGATTGTACTGGTATATTAGATCTTGCTAAAATAATGGGTTTATTCGCTTAGACTGACCAGGAGCCCATTACCCATGCCCTCTGTTATTACCCCTAAAAATCTGATTGCCCTCGCGGTGTTTATAGTCATGGGCAGTTTTGTGGCCAGTGTGGCCCCAACAGTCGAAATTGCATGGGTCTGTGCAGTCCTGCTCCTGACCATCTATTTGTTTGCCTTTGAAATCGTAGGGGTCGACGTGGCCGCCATCAGTATTATGGTCTTGCTGGGGCTGACCAGCCTGTTTGCACATTACATGGGGCTGGAAAAGGGATTAGTGGATAATGATGTCCTGTTCAACGGTTTTGCCAGTAACGCGGTGATGTCCATCGTCGCGGTCATGATTATTGGTGCTGGCCTCGACAAGACCGGCATCATGAGTCAACTCGCCGTCCTGCTCATGCGAGTCGGCGGTTCGACGGAAAAACGAATTATTCCGCTGATTTCCGGTACGGTCGCCGTGATCTCCAGTTTTATGCAAAACGTAGGGGCCGCGGCGCTGTTCCTGCCCGTCGTCAGTCGGATTTCTGCGCGCACAGGCCTGCCGATGTCGCGTTTGCTCATGCCCATGGGTTTTTGCGCTATTTTAGGCGGCACCATGACCATGGTCGGTTCCAGTCCTTTGATCCTGTTAAATGATCTGATCCTGAATTCCAATGCGGCTCTGCCAGCAGACCAGCAAATGGAAACCTTTAGTCTGTTCTCGGTAGCACCTATCGGTATCGCCTTGATTACAGCAGGTGTTCTTTACTTTGTGATCGCGGGTCGTTTTGTTTTACCGGTCAACAAAAATACCCAACTTGAAGGTGGCGATACTCAGCAATATTTCAAAGATACTCATGGTATGAAGGCATTCGATTTGTATGAAGTTGTTGTACAGGCGGACAGCCCGGTTATCGGTCTCAGTGTTGAAGAACTGGAAAAAGATAATTTCCTGCGAGTTATTGCGGTTGAAAAAGGTGATGGACGACGTGTTGGAGGAGGAAGTGTCGATAGACAAACGCCTCTCCAGGCTGGCACGGTATTGGGTGTATTGAGTGCCGAGCGCATGATTCATGAGGTCGCCGATAATAAACAACTGTTACTCAAGTCACAACTGGATGTCTTTGTAGATTCCCTGTCGAATCTTAAAGCAGGTATTGCCGAGTTGATTATCTCGCCGAGTTCCAGCCTGATTGGTAAATCGGCACGGGAAATCTGGATGCGCAAAAAATATGGTGCCTCTTTGTTGGCGATCCATCGTGGCGATGAGGTGATCAATTACGAATCCGGTTGCGGCATCCGCAATGAACCATTTAAGGCGGGTGATGTGCTTGTGGTCCATACTGACTGGGCAAACCTGACACGCTTAGAGAAAGATCGAGATTTTGTCGTGGTGACGACGGAATATCCCCATGAGGAATTACGCCCACAAAAAGTTTGGCATGCGGTTGTGTTTTTTGTGATTACCTTATTGCTGGTTTTGTTTACTGACTTGAAACTGTCCGTCGCATTGTTAACGGGTGCCATTGGTATGATTATAAGTGGCGTCATAAATATCGAAGAGGCCTACGAAGCGATAAGCTGGAAGACGGTCTTCTTGCTGGCATCACTGATCCCATTGGGTTTTGCCGTTGAAACATCCGGTACGGCTGCCTGGATTGCACAACAGACTTTGAGTGTGGTGGGGGATATGCCGATCTGGGTTATCCAACTTGCCGTAGCTGTACTGGCGACCTTCTTTACACTGGTCATGTCGAATGTAGGTGCCACGGTATTACTTGTACCGCTGGCAGTTAACATTGCGATTGGTGCGGGTGCTAACCCTGCTGTGTTTGCCCTGACAGTGGGTATTGCGACATCCAACTCATTCCTGATCCCTACCCACCAGGTGAATGCACTAATTATGGGGCCGGGTGGTTATCGGGTACCTGACTTTATGAAAGCGGGCAGCATCATGACCATCCTGTTTCTTCTTATCTCGGTCCCGATGTTGAATATTCTGTTCTAATTTGAAATTTAATTTGTCAGCTATTTAATTCAGCCACTGGCCGATGTCCGGAAGCTGGTATCCATAGGAAAGAATTTTGCCCTCGGGCGAAATTACAATAATCGTTGGCGAACCGATTATTTTATATGCTTCAGCGACATCAATGTTGTTGAGGCGTTCGGCCAACATCATGTACTCCACATTATTATCTTTTGCGTATGCACGAATATCATCTTCATATTCACCAAGAAAATTTATCGCAGCGATAGTAAGACCTTTGTCCTTATATTGCTTCTGCAACGCATTGAAGTCACTGATATGGGAAAAGCAGTAAACACATTCCGGTTCCCAAAACACGAGCATAACGTGACCTTTGGCCAACAGACCAGACAGAGAAATCATCTGGCCTTCCAGATTCCTAAGTTTGAATTGGGGAGCCTGATCGCCGGGCTTTAATGTTGCGCAAGAGGCCGAGATACTTGTGCACAACAATGACGAAAGTAACGCCCCCGCCAGTAGATTTAAAATAGCCTTTTTGGTCATTCTGAACTCTCATTATTTTCCCTGCTACTATATAGCAAATATTGCATAAATATATAAACTAAATGGTTCGCTGTCCGATATTAAATATAATAAAAGCCCCACCTTGCAAGCAGAAACTGGCATGATTGACCTTAAATATGTACTGAATTTTGATGATTTTAAAGATCTGGATGATGTGGCATTGGTCGATGTCGCTGAACATGCAGTAGTAGCCGAGCATAACGAGAATGACAGAGTCGTTGCTGAGAAAATGTCAAAGTATACGCTCTATCTACTTGAGGGGGATCTAGAAGTTCAATCCACAGGTGGCGTGCATCAGGCCATTTCAGCTAATACGGAACGGTCACAGAGCCCCGTGTTTTATTCGGACCAATCAGGTCATTATGGGCGTTGTATTAACCAGTGTAAATTGTTACAAGTGGAACGTGCCGTCATCGAGAAATACGGAATAAAAAATAGTCGAAGCAATGATGACCTCGACTATGCAGCGTTTGACACGCTTCCAGCAGGTGATTCAAGCTTGGCGTTGGTTAATGAGATAACGAGCCTGTTCAAGAGTAAGTCTGTGACACTGCCGAGTTTACCCGAGATAGCGCTTTATATTAATGCAGCGTTAGACAAAGAAGATATGAGTGTAAAGAGGTTGGCAAAGATTATCCAGATGGATCCCGTCATTGCCGCAAGACTTGTCCAGGTTGCGAATAGTGCTTTATATGGTGGCAGTGAGAATAATGATTCTATTCAGAACGCCGTTTCAAAAATTGGTCTGGAAGGTGTGCGTGCGATCGTGATGGGCGTTGTTTTACGTGACTTGTTTATGCCGAACACAGAAATCGTGATCCGTAGTATGGCTCGTTTTTATGAACACAGTATTAGGATTGGCGTCATTTGTTACGAGTTTGCGAAACGTATCAGAGGGTTTGATCCAGATCGTGCTTTTCTGGCAGGGATCTTACATGACATTGGCATTGTGCCTATTCTGGTAGTAGCCGATACACATACTGAGTTGGCACACAAGGCCAGTAACCTGAAAGCGGTATTGTCACAATTGAAAAGTTATATTGGTGGCATGGTATTACAACAATGGGATTTTGATCAGGAGTATCAGGAAATAGCGAGGCATGCTTACGACTGGAAACGGAATGTTGAGAAAGCCGATTATTGCGACCTTGTACAGGTTGCTTTATTACATTCGCATTTACTCGCCGGTGAAAAAATTACTGGCCCTGCATTACCAGATTTATCTGCATTTAAACGTTTGGGCCTGGATCAAGACAACCCAGTAGAAAACATGGCTACCTTAAAAGAACTTGGCCAGAGGATTAGCGATATGATCAGGATGATATGCAAATAATGGGGACTCTCATGTGTTCGGGTTTGGTTTGTTTTAAACGGTATTTTGTGGGGATACCTCAGGCTCAGACCGCGATAACGCCCCTGTTTATCGCTTCATCGCGGCCTGGGTCTGCTCCTACAAAATCAAACTCAATATTAATTTAAATGAATTAAGTAGATACCTTTTCGGAACCGCTATTTAGCGCAAGCAGTTAAGCAATTCCTCCATCCAGCCCGTGGCCTGTTATGGTTATGCCCTTTTGTAACTTGGATCACAGATACAATTTATGTGGCAAAATGAACCTATATGGATCAGTTAGTTATAAAACCATTCTATTTATATGATTTTAAAGAATCATCCTGCCGGTACCGCTATATTGATGAGGAAGGCCCTATTAAATCAGGACGGTAGACTAAAAATGCAGGCTGAGAAGGTTAGTTTTAGACGACGTTTAATTGTTACGGGGGTTCTACTGTCTAGCCTGATCCTGGGGTTTATTCTCTATGTTTATCAATTACTGGATAAAACGGCACAGAATAATATTACCAATATAGAAAGCTCAAAGATGACCCATCGGTTATTGAACCGAATCAGTGATCAGCTCCACAAGACAGAGAGTGACGTCTATGAACTGGCCATTTTACCAGACAAAAAATTTGAGGCGAGTATCCACGGGAATCTCGATCAACTTAACAGACTAAGCCAGGAATTGGCAAGCCAGCTTTTTAATGAAATTGGGCAAAGTTTGCCAGAAGAGAATCAACACAGACAACATTACCAGAGTTTCCGGCAGCTAAGCCAGGAGCTGGTGATTTCAGTTCAGGATCTCGAAAACCCAGTAACCACTTTTTGTGAGAATGCTATTGAAATTGAAAAACGTTACCCTGGTATTCCCATCCTGTTAAATGAATTGTTGCCAAGAAATAATCAGTTCATCGAGGCGGTGGATCTGGCCATTATTGATCTTAAACAAAGTGATAGAAGTGGTGGAGATAAAGACGAAATCTTAAATCTTTTTACGGATGTACGGTATTTTTGGTCACAGCAGACTAACTGGTTACGCCTATTTGTCGCAAATCGATATGGGGTTTTTGGAGAATCGACAAGAAGTATGGAGCGTAGTATCCAAAACAAGGATATTTATATGGAACAGGTTAAAAAAGGTCTGTTGAAACTGGAAAAATATGAACAAAGAGAAGAGTTAGAGCTTCAACAGTCCCTTTCTTTCAATGAGATGACAAGCATCATCGATGACTATGAATATTATGTTAGTCAGGTAAAAAAAATATACATGTCTGATGGCTGGCGGAATGATTTAATTATATTGAAGCAAGATGTAAAACCTAATTTTTTAAAAGTTCGAAGTATTGTCAGAGAGTTAAGTGAAATTCTCAACATTTATGATCAGCATAGTATTCACCAATCTCAATCTGCTGCATCGACGGTTTCAATATTTGTTTTGATTACTGGGGCAACGATTTTTCTAACGTTCGCGGTTGGTTATTTCCTGTTTGAAAAAATTATTCGGCGTCCATTATTACAAGTGGCGATGGCATTGGATGCAGAAGCAAAGGGGCAAACATCCAATATTACAATTCGTAATTATGTGAATGAAACGGACATCTTGATTCAGGCATTTTCAAACATGAAGAAACAGGTGCGTACTCGGCAACAGCGACTTCAGTCGATTTTGGATAATGCGGCAGAAGGAATACTAACTATCGATGAAAATGGTCTGATTGAAACCTTTAATGTTGCAGCACAAAAATTATTTGGTTATGAGGATGAAGATATTACAGAAAAAAATATCGCCCTGTTGATCCCACCTAAAGAACAAAATAAACGCGATGATATTTCGAGTTTTTTCAATAATGGCGAAGGCAAAGATATTTTGGGAAGAACCCATGAGGTCGTCGGGAAAACCAGAATCGGGGTGACATTCCCGATGTCAATTAAACTTGGAGAAATGTATCTTGAAGATAAACGTTACCTCACGGCGGTGGTTGAGAATATAAGTAAACGCAAGGCGATGATTGATAATTTGCAGAGGTTGGCAGAGCACGATTCGCTGACTGGCCTGTATAACAGGCACTATTTTACTGAAGAGTTAGAAAAATTTGTTATGCGAAAAATTCGCGGAGACAAGAATTATGTCGCTTTGCTCTATATTGACCTTGATAACTTTAAATATGTTAACGACACAATGGGGCATCTTGCAGGTGACCAGCTTATTGTCGAGGCAGCTTCAATATTGAATAGTCGTGCAAGAGATGGAGACATTCTGGCCAGATTAGGTGGTGATGAGTTTGCAGTATTATTATACCGCCCCGATCCAACCCTGATCGAAGAGGTTGCTGAGTCCTTCAGAAGGCGATTGGAAGAATATACCTTCAAATTCAAGGGTAAAGTAGTCGATGTTGCTTGTTCTATTGGTGCTGCAGTGTTGGATGATACTATAAAAACAAGAGAGCAGCTGTTAGCTAAAGCAGATTTTGCCTGTCATGAAGCAAAACGCCTGGGAAGGAACCGGGTCCATGTTTTCACCCCGGATGATGACGATAGTGTTACAAATATGAGTAACGATATTGGCTGGACACATCGAATTAAGCACGCGTTGGAGCATGATCGGTTTGTGCTTGCGAGTCAGCCTATCTGTAATACCGTTACAAATGAACAGGAATATGCAGAAATTTTAATTCGAATGCTAGATGAAAAAGATGAATTGATCATGCCCGCCGGTTTTTTACCTGCAGCTGAACGGTTTGGCTTTATTTCACAGATTGATACCTGGGTGATTGAGCACTCGATAAAATACATAAATAAACAGAAAGCGTTGGGCAATCAAATCAAACTTTCGATCAATTTGTCAGCGAAATCCATTGAGGATCAGAGTGTTATTTTAAATATTAAGAACTTGATTAATGAATATGATATTGATCCAGGAAGCATAATGTTTGAAGTGACAGAGTCTGCTGCAATGGGAAATTTACAAAAGGCATCCAATACGCTTAGACAATTACAGGAACTCGGATGTAAGACAGCACTGGATGATTTTGGTATTGGATATTCCTCATTCGCTTATCTCAAGGATTTACCTATAGATGTCGTAAAGATCGATGGATCCTTTGTTAAGGATAGCGCGACGGATTCTTTACACTATGCGATGGTACGTTCTATTAACGATATTGCTCATGAAATGAATAAGCAGACGGTTGCCGAGTTTGTAGAGAATGAGTCAGTCCTTGCTGTGTTAAAAGAACTTAAGGTTGACTATGGTCAAGGTTATTATCTAGGTAAACCAGAGGTTATTGCTGATTTTTTACCGCAAAAAACAGATAGCTTAAAATCAAAAAGAATAGCCTGATAGCTATTTGGTCTTATTACCCTGTCTTCCATACTGGATAACTTTGATTCCACGACGTGAATTTAGATCTTCTGCCAGCGTTTCCGCATGTTCAGTGACCTGTTTCAGGGTTCCACGCCGCTTCCCTTCTAATGATGAGTCGCCACGACAAACGACATAACGATACCAGGTACCATCTTCGACACCTTCAGGTGGAT
>ENA-ORDP01001131-ORDP01001131.1-marine-sediment-metagenome-genome-assembly--contig:-NODE-1131-length-15164-cov-2.480707_pt1 | contig 15164 bp, 16 predicted proteins | sample MGYA00248627_ERZ508539 | MGnify/ENA primary metagenome ERZ508539 (study PRJEB26208, sample SAMN05571518) | marine sediment metagenome | biome: deep sea; feature: Hydrothermal vent; material...
ATTGCTTAGATCCTTGGTTGAGACACCCCGCCAAACAAGTTCCCCCAGATCCAGATCGTAGATACTTAGTGAGAGAGTCACAACTCTTCTGGCCATCGTATAAATGACCCTGTCATAGTGGGAATCATCATCATGCCAAATGCCTAAATCATTGGGGAATCTATCGTTAATCAATTTATCTGATACAATACGTGCCAGGATGAGATATCGACTGTTCAGCTTTTTAGATAAATACCCAAGTTGGGCTGGAGTGAGAACACCATTCTGTCCATAATTATGAAGGATTTCTTGATATTTTTTCTTTCCTATATTTTGAATCCCCTTTGAAACGGGTACAATGATCCAGCTTTTTTGTATCTCTCTAAAATGCTTTTCCAGCAGGAGGTTGTAATGGGCCAGGTTTGTGTGATTCTCTTTCTGAAAAGGCGAAACAACACCAAAGACTATTACTTTCCCCTTTTGAACAGCTTTGGAATTAAAGGTTTTCTCATGAGTCAATACATCTATTGAGCTACAGTTTGTAAAGATAAATACCCAGAATATAGATAGAGAGACGAAGGTTTTCATTGGGCCCTCCAAAAAGCATTCACTAGAAAGTATAACACCTATTGATTAGAGTAAGTCTTTCAAATTATGAGAGAGGCGTTCTCGCTGTAAGAGACCGGCGTAATAATCGTTATTTTTTACAAGCTCTTCAGGAGTTCCCATCTCTCTGATTCTACCATGATCCAGTACAATAATTCGATCCACATGCTGGATGGTAGAGACTCTATGGGCAATCATGATGATCGTTTCGTCTTTGAAAGAGTGATAAATCGATGTGAGTATTCGCTTTTCTGTTGCTGAATCAATGTTTGAGAAGGAGTCATCGAATATGAATATCTTTGGTTCAGCCGTTAAGACTCGTGCGATACCCAATCTCTGCTTTTGTCCACCGGATAGAGTCATTCCTCGCTCTCCGATCATCTCATGATAGCCGTCTGGAAAAGAATCTATCTCTATGTCAAATTGGGCAATAGTTGCGACATCTATAATTTCTTTCATATCTTTATCTTCCGTGGCCCCAAACTGAATGTTTTCCAGGACGGAATCCGGAAAGATAAAGTTCTCCTGAGACACGCAGGCAAAGTGTTTTCTAAGGACTTTGATCGGGATATGCTGAATGGGTATGCCATCAATCAGGATAGATTGGGCAGGAGCCTCATAGAGACGTAAAAGAAGAGAGACAAGAGTCGTTTTACCTGATCCTGTGGGACCGATGATGGCGACCTTCTCACCTTTCTTAATCTCAAAGGTGATGTCATCAAGAGCCAGATGAGAACGGTTATCATAGGCAAAAGAAAGATTTCGAAGTTCTATGTTGCCCTGTAGAGAATTGATATAGCTATAAGCTTGTTTATCCGTAATCCGGGCCTCAGTTTCTAATACTTTGGTGATACGCGAATAGGCCGCTGTTCCCCTCTGATAGATGGAAATGACCCATCCCATAGCCATGAGGGGCATTCCAAGGCGTTCGATGTATCTGAAGAACTCAATGAGTTGGCCGAGAGTCATTGTTTGGCTCATCACCGCTTGGCCTCCATACAACAGAATGATGATGGTCGAAACACCGGCAATGAGTACAAAGGCTGGCCTCAAGATTCCATTTAGTTCGGCCAATCGAAGGTTCTTCCTAATGTATTCCAAATTGATCTTTTCGAAGAATCCAAGGATGAAACTTTCTTTCACATAGGATTTAATAACTCGAATTCCCTGGAGGTTCTCATTGACAAAGGCCGTCATATTGGCAATTTCTTCCTGGACTATCCTGGACTGATCATAATACTTTCTACCTACTGTTTTGATGATATAGACCAGAAAAAACAGGGGGATGATGGCGAGGAGAGTGAGAGTGGTATTAATTGAAATCATGTTAAACAATGCAAAGAGGAAGAGGAAAGCAACATTAAAAGAGTACATAATACCAGGACCAAAGATCATTCTAATCTGTTCAAGGTCAGATGTTAGTCGTGAGATCAGGTCTCCCGTCTTGTTTTTATCAAAGTATTCTGGTTCCAGAGCCAATAGATGGTCGAAAAGCTTCATTCTGATGTCGTACTCTATCCTGCGGGAATCGCCAATGAGTATATAGCGGCTGTAATAGAGGATGACTCCTTTAATGAGCATGATTCCAAGGATCAGAGATCCATAGAAATAAATAGCATTAAGATTGATCGACTGGGAGAGGGGATCTACATTTTGGATACTGTCATAGCCGAGCCATTCCCATAAACCGCTTCGTGGGTTAGTATTGAGTTTATCAATGGTCATCCCAAGGAGTTTAGGGTTAAACATCTCAAAAGCCGCAGTGAGAGCTAATAAGCCAATCCCCAAAAGGTAATTCAGTTTATAGGGCAATATATATTTAAAGAGTTCACGAAGAGTTTGTATCATAAAGAGCGTATCCAGTTAGTATGAAATCATTATGTGTCTGTAAATTACAGGATTCAATCGATGTACTTTCTTTTTTGTATTCTATTAAATCAAGGGTAACAAAGGAAAAACCAATTTCTTTAAGCTTATTCGTTAGGGTGATTCTTACCTGATGCTTAAAGAGTTTAGTAAAATCCTCTTCCAGTAACTGAATACGGGCTATATCTTGATGAAACCTAAGTCGAAACTGGCGAAATCCCAAATCATATAGAACCTGCTCACCCTGTTCAACCATAAGGAGAGCTTCAGTATTTATATTTGTACCTGTTGGAAAGCGAGACGACAGACAAGCAAAGGCCGGTTTATCCCAGTTGGGCAGGGATAATTCATGGGCTAATGTTCTTATATCCTCTTTGGTAAAGGAAGCTTCAATAAAAGGTTTTTTGATATTCAACTCTTCAGTAGCCCTGAACCCTGGACGATGATCTCCTAAATCGGATAAATGGGTTCCATCAATGATTTCATTAAAATCATACTTCTCTTTTACTTTCTGTAGTAGGCCATATAACTCTCTCTTGCAGTAATAGCATCGCTCACCCTGGTTTCGCCGATATTCTTCAATGTCCATCTCGTGGGTGGCTATCGTAATATATGGGATACCAATTGTCTCAGCCAGTTGAATGGCTTCTTTTTCCTCTCGTTTGGGATAAGAGGGTGAAATGCCTATCACAGCGAGTGAACGATTATCCAGGGTGTCATAAGCCACTTTTGCCAGCAAAGTGGAATCTACCCCCCCTGAGAAGCCTATAATGACACTTTTGTAAGACTTTATTATCTGTTGAAGATTCGTATATTTTTGCTGAATAGGTCGTAATATCACTGATTATTCCTTTAGATACCTATCACTAATGTAATTACCATATAATGTCAAGACCACTTTCAGTCAGTTGTCTGTCTTTTGTAACTAATGGAGTTTCAGTTAATAAAGCTGTTGCAAGAATTATTCTGTCATGCATTTCAAGTCCTGATAAACGTTCTGTCACCATTAAAATCTAATAATCAAAGGGGACAATTTTGTAGTTTCTTGAAGTATTTATACTTTCTAAAAGATCATTGAAATTCAACGAGATCCTCTTTTTTTCATTTAGATAGAGAATCTCCATTAAGACGATAACAGGAATATAGATTAGTCCATCTTTTTCAGCTTGTTGCATGGCATTAAAAGCTTTTGTAGACAACTTATGATCTTTTTCCAAATACCAAACCAGTGGATGAGTATCTATTGTGAGGTCCATATTTTTTTTGCTTCTTCAATATTCTCATGGGTTGTAAAATTACCTTTAGCAATACCACACAATGATATACGCTTACTAGCAACAGTTGGATTTAATCTATTTTTATAGGCTTTCAGACTAATTCCTCTTTCGTCCAAAGTTTTAAGTATTTTGTTTAAATCAATTTTTTGAACTTGTTTCATGATACGAACCTGAGCCGATTCATTCTTAATATATTCTATTTATAATTCTTGACTTCCTCAACAACTACAGCCACCATATCCTCTTCTTTAATGCGTCTAACTTCTTTGCCATTTTTAAATAGAATCCCGACACCCTTCCCGCCTGAGATACCAATATCCGCTTCCTTGGATTCCCCCGGTCCATTGACGATACAACCCATCACGGCGACTTTAACCTTCTTGTCAATGTGGGCGATCTTTTTTTCGATCTCCTCAGTAATTCCGATCACATCGATCTCACAACGCCCACAGGTTGGGCAGGAGATACATTCGACACCGTCATTTCGTATATTGAGAGACTTGAGCATCTCTTTTCCAACACGGATTTCTTCGGTAGGAAGGGCCGTTAGGGATACTCTAAAGGTATCTCCAATACCCATCGCGAGTAAAGTTCCTATACCGATGGAACTCTTGATGGAGCCAGCAAATTGAGTGCCTGCTTCCGTCACGCCCAAATGGAGAGGATAGTCCCTCTTTTCAAGCATCAATTGATAGCTGGCAATGGTTGTGAGAACGTCTGTAGCTTTTAGGGATACTTTAATATTATAGTATTCCAGGTCTTCCAGGATCTTTATATGTTCAATGGCTGAGTCAACCAGGCTTTCTGGAGAAAGTACAGGATATTTCTCCCGATTGATAGACCCTCCATTCACACCGATTCGTATGGGTATATCCTTTTGTTTGGCTTCCTGGACAATAGCGATCACCTTATCTCGGCGTTCGATGTTGCCTGGGTTCAGTCTAAGGCCGTCGACACCCTGATTAATGGCCTCTAGAGCAAGACGATAGTCAAAGTGAATGTCAGCAATCAGGGGGATCCTGATGTTCTCTTTTATTTCATGGATGACTTTAGCGGATTTCATGTTAGGGACGGCGATACGAATGATATCACATCCCACGCCTTCCAGTTCCTTGATTTGATCAACTGTGGCTGTAACATTAGCGGTATCAGTCGTTGTCATAGACTGAATTGTTATGGGAGAATCTCCACCTATATGAATGCCGCCTAGCTTTATCTTTCTCGTATGTCTACGTTTAATCAAAGATTCTGTCATATAACCCCAGAGCAATCGAAGGGAATGGTGATCTATAAACCTGGTGATTTGATTGCAAAATAATTGCTTTCAAAGATAAAAGATATCCGTGTTAACGTCTACTTTTTTGTGGATTTTATCCTGTAATTTGATTTTATTCTATACCATGCTAGATGATTTCCTGGGTCGACTAGAAATTAATAAGCCTGTTCTGGAGAGGACATCCATGAAGCCGGATGAGGTGGCTTGTGTCTGTCACGATCTATCCTATTTTTCATACCTCAAAAGTCCTGATGGTCGTGGTGATGGGCGATATTCCTTTATTGGCTTATCTCCTTTTATCGTCCTGAAAAGCATTGATTCCAAATCCCATAAACTGGTTGAAATCCAACTGTTTCAGAAAAACGAAGTGATACGGGTTCACGAGGATCCATTTGATGTTTTAAGAAACCTGTTAGATCGTTTTCAGATAAAAGAAGCCGTAGATGATATTCCATTTTTAGCGGGTGGAATAGGGTATTTGGCTTATGAATCCGTCCATTTCATTGAAAAACTGCCATTTACCCAATCTTGTGAGGTGAACATCCCAGACGTGATGTGGGTATTTTACGATGTTCTATATATTTATGATCATGATAAAGAAGAAGGATATTTCTCAGCCATTGATTATTCTAATCATTTAAGGGAAAGGTCTATTCAGAAAGCCAAATCTAAAATATCTTACTGGCAAAAGCGTTTAGAAGATCAATTCATCCCATCGAACTATTCTAATCCTGGTATCCTTCGCCCAAAAACCACTTTAAGTCCATTCCATACAAATCTATCAAAAGAAGAGTATCTATCAGTTATTCAAGAAATTAAAGAGTATATCCAAAGAGGAGATATTTATCAGGCTAATTTCACCTATCGATATTATTTTCCCTATCCCGATAACCCGTATCATCTCTTCCAATCCGTTAGTAAAGATCATCCAACACCCTTTTCGGCCTATCTGAATTATGGAGATTTCCAAATACTCTCCTTTTCACCAGAACGTTTAGTCCAGTGTGAAAGAGGGAAAGTACTGGTTCAGCCAATGAAAGGAACACGGCCTAGGGGGAAAAGCCTATTGGAAGATGAAAAACTTAAAGCTGAACTTCTCAATTCAGAAAAAGATGGAGCCGAACTCCTCATGATCGTTGATCTACTGAGGAATGATCTTGGGAAGGTGAGCGATTTCGGGACTGTGGTCGTCGAAAAACTCAAGAATATAGAGGCTTATCCCAGTGTCTATCAGCTAACATCCAGCATAAGATCCCGCTTAAGCGTTGAACATGATCTTATAGACCTTGTTAAAGCTGTTTTCCCATCTGGTTCAATAACAGGTTGCCCCAAGATCAAAGCTATGGAGGTTTTATCCTCTCTGGAAAGAGAACAGAGATCCATATTCATGGGAAGCATTGGATATATAAGCTTTCATGACACATTGGACTTAAATGTTGCGATTAGAACAGCTCTGCTTAAAGAGAAGACTTTATATTTCCAGGTTGGAGGAGGGATCATCCATGATTCAGACCCTGAAGAGGAGTATCAGGAAACAATCGATAAGAGTGTCTTTCTTCTAAGTCAATTTGAGGATAAACATGTAGGATAATTATTAAATAAAAAAAACTTGGCATAAATTGACGATACGATATTTTCTATTAAATTGTATATTACTTGGGCTCTTGGAATAATGGGAAAATTATGTCGTTACGTTTTTTCAATACTCTCACTCGAAAAAAGGAAGACTTTGTCCCAATCAATGAAAGGGAAGTCTCTATCTATACATGCGGGCCGACGGTCTATAATTATATCCATATTGGGAACCTTAGAACTTTCTTATTTGAAGATATATTAGTCCGTTACCTAAAGTACAAAGGGTATGAAGTCCATCAGATAATGAATCTGACGGATGTGGATGATAAAACAATTCGTAACTCCATTCAACAAAACGTCTCGCTAAATGATTACACACAAAAGTTTAAAGAGGCTTTTTTCAAGGATATACAATCCCTTAACATCACACCTGCTGAAAAATATCCCTGTGCTACAGACCATATTGATGAGATGATAACACTGATCCATCAGCTGGAAGAGAATGGGATGGCTTATAGATCGGAAGGATCCATTTATTTTAGTATCAACAAGTTTAATGAATATGGCAAATTAGCTCATTTAGACAGGGATAATCTGAAAGCTGGAGCCAGTGGGCGTGTGTCCAACGATGAATACGAGAAGGAAAATATAGGGGACTTTGTTTTATGGAAGGCCTACACACCGGAAGATGGAGATGTCTACTGGGATACATCATTAGGTAAAGGAAGGCCTGGCTGGCACATTGAATGCAGTGCCATGAGCATGAAATACCTGGGTGAGACCTTTGATATTCATACCGGAGGGGTCGATAACATCTTTCCCCACCACGAAAATGAGATCGCCCAGAGTGAAGGAGTGACTGAGAAACCTTTTGTTCACTATTGGCTTCATTCCGAGTTTTTAAATATCAGTGGTGAAAAAAGTTCCAAGAGTAAGGGCAATGTCATCTATCTTCAGGATCTTTTGGACAAAGGCTTCTCGAAAGAAGTGATCCGTTTTAGTCTTATCCAATCCCACTATCGCTCTAAAGTCAATTACTCTGAGGACATACTGGGGCAGGCCAAATCTACCCTGGAAGGTATTCATCACTTTATCCAACGGTGTCAGCAGGTGGATAGGGAAGAATCACTTGGTGAGCCAATTACAGCCATCATCGACAAGGGGCTTAAGCGATTTGAAGAGGCTCTGGACGATGATCTTAACATGTCCTCAGCCTTAGCCGCTATATTTGAGACAATTCGTGAGGTGAATAAAGATTTTGATCAAATAGGCCGTGAGGATGTCCAAAAGATTATAGGCTTTTTAAAGAGAACAGATCAGGTTCTGGGGATCCTGGATTTTGAGAAAAGCTTTCTGGAGGAAGATATACAGAGGCTTGTTGATGAGAGAAATCAGGCCAGAAAAGCTAAAGACTATCATAGGTCGGACCAAATACGTGATCAGCTGAAGGATAAGGGTATTATTCTTGAAGACACCCCTCAAGGGATTGTATGGAAAAGGCTGGAAGGATAATGCATGGAAAATAACTCTACAAGAGCAAATGCAATCGATGTGCGGATCGGTGAAATGCGAATTGATAGTCATCCCAAAATACTAAAAACCGTGTTAGGATCTTGTGTTGCGTTGATTATTTATGATAAGGTTCACCGGATTGGCGGTTTGGCCCATATTTTCCTCCCGGAAAAAAAGAATAATCATAATGGCGAACCTGATTCCAAGTTTGCTGACACAGCCGTCCCGGCTTTAATAAACGCTGTAATCGAGAAGGGAGGGAGAAGGAATCATCTATTTGCCTTTATGGTAGGGGGTGGGAATGTTTTTAAGTCCTTTAAAAAATCGAATCTCCCTACTGTGGCTGAATTGAATATTAAAATGACAAAAGAGGCCATTCAAGAGGCCAAAATTCCTCTTTTAGGGTGTGATGTGGGGCGTGACAACGGGTGCAAGGTAACTTTTGATTTGAGTAATGGGGACATGAAAATCGTTGATTTGCAAGCCATCAAATTCTCGAAGGATAAAACATGACACTAGAAGTATTTGAAGATTTAGTTTCCAATGTCTTTAATAAATTTATGGATACCTTCTTTAAACTGAACATTGATCTTGAAATTGTAAAGAATGATGAAACAAAAAGTTACGATAATGTCATTTTCATCTCTCTTTTTGGAGACATAGAAGGAGCCTTTGTCCTTGAGGTGGATAATGATACGGTCAAAAAGTTTCTGGATAGAATCGAACAGAAGTTAGAACAAAGCATGGATTTGAGCCAATTTGTAAAGGGCTATATTGGTGAATTTGCTAATATCTTGGTGAGCCGTGTTGTGGGGAATTTGGGTAAAAACTTTGGGAATACATTTTTATCCACCCCGTCCTTGTTTTCCGGTGTTGGAATGACAGCCAACTTGTTTTATGAAAATAACTTAAAGACCACAATAGAGAGTGATTTTGGATGCATTCGAGTGAGTTTTTCTGTAAGAAATTAGTTTCTTGAGGTCAGTAAGTTTATATTCTCTTGTTTGGTTTTTCTATGTATTGGATTCTTTCACGAATGTTGATCTTAATTTTATTCTTAAACCTTTTCTCCTCAATGATGCCAAAGGCTCCACTTCCAATGTAATAGATCTTCTCACGATTATCCAATGAATGAATCTTTGCGATTTGGGATAAGATACACTCAAAATGGGCATTTTTCCTGCTTTCCTTTTCCAGTAGAGATGTTAAAGGTTCTTTAATTTCCTTTGAGCAAAATGGGCAGATTTCATAAACAACGGGAACCTTATTTTTATTAGAGTGACGGTGGTTTTTGCCATATCGATAGTTTTTTTGCTTTCTATAATTGGAGCCTGTTTTCTCGCTTTTAGACTCTAAGCTATTACGTTCATTACTTTTGCTTGGATTCGTAGAGGGATTTCCTCCATTCCTTATGGAAGTCGTTTTTTTCTTTTGAGTGGACTGAACGTCAGGGTAGTTCTTTTTTATAGGTTTATCTTTAGGAGTCATTGAACCCGTCTATTTTATTGAATCATGGTGTGCAAATTGTCATGCCAAGTTTAGGATAAAGTTAACACATAAGGAATGATCTGTCAAGGGAAAATAAACTTGGCATGAGAATAAACATTGTTCCAACAAGCATGATGTTCATTTAATTTGCCCGGAGCCGGAGTTGAACCGGCACAGCTCGAAAGCCGAGGGATTTTAAGTCCCTTGTGTCTACCAATTCCACCATCCGGGCTTTTATTTATGATATACCAAACTGATTTCAAATTGTCCAGTCAGTATAGATCAAGTTTTTGATAGAATCCTAGGCGTCGGTGGGAGTCGAACCCACGATAGCGATTTTGCAGACCGCCGCCTTAACCACTTGGCTACGACGCCATATTGGAAAGAATCACTCATCCTTGAGCACGTTGAATATACTAAAAAAAATGCTATTTGCAAACGATTTTTTCTATTTATCAAGCCCTCTAAACTCTGCTAGTGATAAACTAATAAGTGACGGGTTTATCCAATTGCTTGTAGAGATAGGTTTAAAACTCACCCCTACAAGCAATTATCACGGCCTAAACTCTAATTTCATAGATCAAAGCCTCTTCATCACAGTGATAGAAATGTTCACAACTCATACAGTCTCTCCATATCTTATGAGGTAATTGATCTTTTGGGATGGGTTTAAAATCAAGTTTCTTAAAATATGGAGAGATGTAGGTTAACGTGAATATTTGATTGATATTATATTCGATGGCTTCCGTCACACAGAACTCAACCAGGTGACCACCGATATTACGATGACGATAAGTGTCTTCAACAGCCAAAGAGCGAATCTCGGCCAACTCCTCTGTGAAGACTGTTAAAGCCGAGACTCCCACCACTCTTTGGTCCATCTCACAGACGGCAAAATCTCTAATGCTTGCGTAAATATCATCCAGTTGGCGAGATAGCATCATCCCCCTTTGAGCATGAACATCTATGATCTCTTTAATTCGTTTTGCTTCTGTTACTTTGGCCTTACGTATAATCATCGGTTGACTTTTCCTAATGGATTACTTATCCTTAAATTTAATCATTTTAGATAAAGAGAAGAAATTATGTCTGAAGAATATGTCATTATCACGTGTCGTCATTGCCAAACACAAAATCGTCTCCTGAAAGATAAAGCAATAAAAAATATAAAAACCACCATTTGCGGCAAATGCAGGGAAAATATATTTATAGGTGATGACGAGCCTTACTACGAAATCTCATCAGGGGCCTATGAACATCCCCTGGATCGATCTGCCTTAAACGCTCTCAAGAAAGTTCCAGGGACTGGGACTGTCCTGAAGATGATCATAAAGGAGACCGTCGAACGCTATCATCGCATTTTGTTCATGCAAAACTACATTAAAGTGACCCCCATGCATATGCCTTTCATCCACAATATGGCCACCCATGCTACCAGGATTCTTGATATAGAAGAAGTTCCACAGGTTTTTATTTATCAAAATCCTTATCCTAATGCCTTTACAGCTGGTGTTGACAAGCCATATATAGGTATATCCACCAGCCTCATTGACCTTTTATCGGAAGAAGAGCTGTTGGGTGTCATCGCCCATGAATTGGGCCATATCCAATGCGGTCATGTCCTCTATAAGACAGCCGCTCGAATTATCTATCAGGTCATGGAAGTGGTTGGCAATCTGATTGGAGTGGGTCGTCTTGCCTTTTTCGCCATCGTTCAGGCTTTGTACTATTGGGATCGATGTTCAGAACTCAGTGCCGATCGTGCTGAAGTGATAGTGACAAAGAGTTTCACCACTTCCATCTACACCACGATGAAGCTCGCCAGCGGCTCACAAAAGATCATGAAGATGTTAGACATGGACGAGTTCTTAAAGCAAGGGGAAGAAGCCAGGAAAATGAAAGAAGAAAACTTCTTTAACAGTCTTTTTGTCACCATGCAGAGTCAATCTACAACCCATCCATTCCCGGTATGGCGTGCTGGCCATCTAAAAGAGTGGGTCTACGACGGCAATTACCTGGATATTCTACAGGGTAAATATCTAAAACGCTCTGAGGAAGGGGATCCGGATAAGGATTTCCGTGAAGGAGACTTTAAGAAAAGTGAGGACGAACCGGGTCTCATAGACAGCTTCAAGAAGCTTCTAGGCTTGGATTAAACTATTTTATTTCCCGATATTAAGACTCAGTTTTTCATTATGAATGTATATAAAATTATCAATAGAAAACCTGGCTTCTTTTAGAATAGTAGGTTTTTACTGATGAGTTCCTGCTTTACAAAGAACAGGACCGCTTTTCGCCTGAATAGCTCTGGCAAACCAGACGTATTTTTGATGGGAAAGCAGGTAAATCGCCTATCCTCATCTAAAACACCTTATAGTAGATACAATTCAGTCACACAGTGTGTGGTTCTCAGATTTAGCGAACATTGTTTTTAGCAATCTGGAGAAAAGCAGCCTGAGAAATCGTATGTTCTAAACATCAAAAATCATTGGATTTTTTGCATCAAGTTAAAACACTTGCTAAAGGGACCCGCTAGTGTGGGGTTTTTTAACATAGTGGCATAATCACCTGTTTTAAACTTTAATTTACCTGTTGTGAGGGCAACACCCAATCCTGTCAATCCTACTCCATCTTTGGCCCAGGCTTCCCAGGTGTCAGTATTTGCTCTCATATCCCAGTCAAGCTTTTGCCCATTGTAGAGACCTGCCTCAACGGCCTTACCCTTCACAACCTTAAAAAATACACGTGGATCATTATCATCCTTATAGCCTGCGCCAATCACGGTATCAAAACCAGCTTTTTCCAAAGCTCCTGATACCTCAGGGTCTGCGTTCCACGCATCCTTGAGTTTGTTAATCCATTCATCTGAAAACATTTCTACTGCCATGTTTATCTCCTTCAATAAATATTATTGGTAGGAATTAAAATCCCACTTTCCCTGCTTTCCCACATCCCTTCGGCAGGCTCAGGGCAGGCTGCTGGCCGGATGAAATTAACGCTTTATTACCCTGAGCGGCTGGAATATTACTTGGCGAGTACGGACGGCCGTGCTGTGTCTGATGATACGAGGTGGATGCTGGAGGAAACGGCCGTTAACGAATATGGTGAGATTCCGGTTTTTCATTTTCGATCTACACGACGGCTTAAGAGTGACCTTAAGGATGCGATTCCGGTACAAATTGCGATCAATAAATTGGTTAATGATTTGATGGTGGCGGCTGAATTTGGCGCATTTAAGCAGCGGTGGGTGATTTCACAGTCTGACGTATTGGATGGGCTAAAGAATTCTCCGAACGAAATTTGGCAGCTTCCGGCGGGCGATGGGATGGGGCAGGATACACGGGCTGGTGAGTTCCAAGGGTCCGATTTAATGGCCTACGTGCGTGGGATTGATCACTTTTCGGCATCGCTGGCCTCGATTACGCGCACGCCTAAGCATTTCTTTTTTAAGACGGGGGCGAGTGTAAGTGGTGAAGCGTTGTTGACGATGGAATCTCCGCTGGCTCGGAAGGCTGAAAAACGAATTGATTTATTTACGCCTGAATGGAGAAAAGCATTTTCGTTTTTATTGTGTGTGGCTGGGGAGAATGTACGGCCGTCGGATATTGATTTGGTATTTGAACCTGTGGCGAGTTTGCAACCACTGACACGGGCGCAGGTGAGGACGCAGAATAAGGCGGCTGGAATTCCGTTGGTGACACAATTGAGGCTTGAAGGTTGGACTGATGAGCAATTAGAACAGTTGAAAATGGATGTAGCTGATGAGCAGTCGGCGATGTTTACTGGTATGGTGATTGGCGAGTGATTTCTATTGACGCGCGTTTTGATGCGTTGGCGGCGAGTTATTTGGATGAAATGAAGATGTTGGCAAAGAGGGCAGGAAACGGCCACTTCGACGAGCTCAGTGCAGGCCGTTTGAGTCGTCGGCAGTATGCCAATAAACAATTTAAGCTGGCTTGGAACACGATGCAGGCTAGTTTTTTGCTGGGGGGCGGGGCTTTGGAACATGGTCTGGCTCGGTCGTATTTGCGAAGGATGCGTAAGATTTTGAAAGCTTCGGCTGTGGCGTTGGCTGGTGATTTGTTTAACGGCCGTTACGAAAGTGGGGGGTTGGATGCGCGGCTAACGCTGTGGGTGTATACGGTGGCTGGTGCGTATCAGCGGGGTATGCTGATCGGTTTTCCTCTAGCGCGTTTTGTTTGGAAGCTGGGGAAAACAGAAGTTCATTGTAGAACGTGTCTTTTTTACCGTAATCAGCGCAAGTTTGGCTGGGAATGGCTACTATTGGAGGGGCAGGGGATTTTGCCACAGGGGCGGGGTCTTGAATGCGAAGGTTGGCAGTGTGATTGTAAGTTAAAGCGTGTTAGACGGCGTCGGTGAGATACTGTTGCCGATATGAAAAAAAATAAGGTGAGATGCCTTGCAGCTGCACGAGACGTGCAAAGGATGATTTAATAATGGATTTCGACACTTGGTTTGACGAGCAGGAAGATGATATTAAGGCTATGGTTTCCGGTCATGTGGATGGTTTGAAAACTGCTTTGGATAGCGAGCGGGATGCTCGTAAAAAGTTGGCGACTGATTTGAAAACGGCCGTTTCCTCTTCAGCAGACGATGGCGAGATGCGATCTAAGCTGGAAAAGATGACGGCTGATTTAGGCATGGCAACTGGACGGGCCGACTTTTTCGCGGCTGGGCATAAAGAGGGAGTAACTAATCTCTCTTTGGCTTATTTGGCCGCGCAAGAAGGCGACCTTATTGGTGATAAGGGTACTGATTTTAAGGAACTTAAAACTCAGTATCCTGACTTGTTTTCAGAGCAAAAACGCGCGGCCGGTAATGCTGGTAACGGCATGGCTGGCGGTGGCGCTCCTGATGGAAAAGAGACTATGGATAGCTTGATTCGTCAAAGTGCGGGTGTTGGATAGAGCAGATTTGCAAGTGCATATTTGCAAGATTTGAGGTAATGAAATGGCTTATAACAATGTGATTGGACGGTCGGATGTAGCGGGTCTGATTCCGACTGAATTTAGTAATGAGATTTTGAGCAGTGTAGAAGGTGAGCAGAGTGTTTGTATGCGGCTGGGGCGTCGTCTGCGGCGTATGACGCAGTATGAGAAAACAATGCCTGTTTTGTCGGCTTTAAGCACCGCTTACTTTCCTAGTGGTGATACTGGTCTGGTGGAAACGAGTGAGGTCAATTGGAAGGATGCGACAATTACGGCTGAAGATTTGGCAGTTATTGTTCCAATTCCTAAGAATGTGTTGAGTGATGCCAATATCCCGATTTGGGAAGAAATCATGCCCGACATGGTGGAAGCGGCTGGGAAAGCTATTGATTTGGCGCAGCTGTATGGTACGAATAAGCCGACTACTTGGCCTACGGATATTGTGGCGGCGGCTACGGCTGCTTCTCAGGTGGTTGAAAAAGGTGCGCTGACAGATTTGTATGACGAGTTGCTGGGTGCGGCTGGCGTGTGGGCAATGGTGGAGGTCGATGGCTTCATGGTGACGGGAGCCATTGGGCATATGACGATGAAGGGGGCTTTGCGGGGTACTCGTGATTCTAATGGGCAACCGATTTT
>ENA-ORDP01001132-ORDP01001132.1-marine-sediment-metagenome-genome-assembly--contig:-NODE-1132-length-15154-cov-33.469170_pt1 | contig 15154 bp, 11 predicted proteins | sample MGYA00248627_ERZ508539 | MGnify/ENA primary metagenome ERZ508539 (study PRJEB26208, sample SAMN05571518) | marine sediment metagenome | biome: deep sea; feature: Hydrothermal vent; material...
CCCAAGGTTCCAGTGTTCCAGTACCACCTTGGCATGGCGTACTACAAGCAGGGCAATAAGGACGCCGCTCGCGAACACTTGAGCAAAGCCACAGACGGCGATTACAAGTATCAGGGTATCGAAGAAGCCCGCGCCACACTGAAGTCAATGTAAGAATCAGTTCGTCGCCCAAATCTGGAGATCGGGCGATGAGCCTAAAGTCTTTAATAAAACGGCCGAAAATCAAAGTGATAACGCCTGATCATCAGGCTTTCCCCGGTCTGGCCTGTTTGTTTCAGTCTGTCAGGCTGGCCGACAACCCCGTCATTACGCTATAGTCGATGGCCTGTGGGGGCGACCTGGGCAATTGCTGAATGAATGACATCGGCACAATCAGTTATTCCATTGGTTCCGGAGTATTTCTGGTCCTTTCTCTGGTGCTGATGACCGGGCAACGGGGGCGACCGCACAAGATGGCGCTTATGCTGGCGTCGCTTGTCAGCGCCATATGGATGGCCGTTACCGCCTACGCTGCCAGTCACCCGTCGTGGTTAGTCATCGCTTACCTGTTTGAACCCCTCCGTGATCTTGCCCTGCTGGCGTTTCTGGTTCGCGTTTTAAGTGCGGCTTACACTGAGCCGGCAGAAGCGGCCCGTTACCGTCTGCGCACGCTGAGTGTTCTAGCCAGCTATACGGTCCTTCTGATCATGATGATGGTTTACCGTGTTGTTTCAGGTGACGCGATATATACCCCTGCGGGAATAGATTTTCTCCTGGCGGGGTTCCTGGTTATGGCCATATTCGGGCTCGTGCTGGTAGAGCAGCTGATCCGCAATGCCAGGGCTGAATCGAGACGCTCGGTGAAATATCTTTGCATGGGTCTGGGCGCCCTGTTTGTCTACGATTTCTATCTTTATTCCCATGCCCTGTTATTCAAGGGTGTTGATCCGGCGCTCTGGAATGCACGCGGTTTCATCAATGCGCTGGTGGTGCCCGTTATCGGAATTGCAGCGGTCAGGGACCCGCGCTGGTCCCTGGATATCTTTATTTCACGCCGCGTGGTTTTCCACACGGCCGCCCTGATGGGTGCAGGAATCTATCTCCTGGCTATGGGGGTTGGTGGTTACGTCATTCGTGATTACGGTGGCACCTGGGGCATGATTGCGCAGGTTATATTCCTGTTCGGCGCAGTATTGATGCTGTCAATACTGTTGTTCTCGGCCCAGCTACGCGCCAGCTTGCGGGTACTGATCAACAAGCACTTTTTTCACTACAAGTTTGAATACCGGGATGAGTGGTTGCGTTTTATCCATACGCTGACTTCGGATGAGCCCAACGAACAGTTGCGCGAAAGAACCATAAAAGCGATTGCCGATATATTCCAGTGTCCGGGCGGGTTGTTATGGCAGTACCGGGACGGACACCGCTATGAGCTGGTCGCCAACTGGCAAATGCCGATGTCTGGCGCGGCAACTTTTTTGAGTGCTGACAATTCGCTGACACAGTATCTTGAGGAGCAAGAGTGGGTCATTAACTACGACGAGTACACGCATGATCCCGGTGCTTACAAGGGCATGGTGATGCCGGACTGTTTCAGCGAAATTGAGGACGCGTGGTTGATTACGCCCCTTGTTTTCCACGATCGCCTGCTGGGTATGGTGGTATTGGCCCGGCCCGCGGTAACGCACAGCATGAACTGGGAGGACTACGACCTGTTGCGAATTATCGGGCGACAGTCTGCGGCGCACCTGGCGCAGCTGGATTCCTCACTGGCACTTTCGCAAGCCCGGCAGTTCGAAGTCTGTAACCGGTTGTCCTCCTATGTCATGCACGACCTGAAAAACCTGATCGCCCAGTTGTCACTGGTTGTTACCAATGCCGCCCGGCACAAAAACAATCCGCAGTTTATGGAAGATGCTATCGAGACCGTGGAAAATTCGGTTAACAAAATGAACCGCCTGCTCACCAATCTGCGCAGCGGGCGCGACCCTGAGCAGCACGTCGCGCAGCTGGATCTCTGCGAGGTTCTTGACGATGTGCTAAAGACCATGTCGGCCGGTTCTCCCAAACCGAGCCTGGATTATCAGGCGACCGGCCTGCACGTTCAGGCTGACCGGGAACGCTTCGCCGCAGTGATCGGTCATGTGGTCCGAAATGCCCAGGATGCGACGCCGGATAAGGGCATGGTTATTATTCGGTTATTTAAACAAAACGACCAGGCCGTCATCGAGGTTCAGGATAACGGTGAGGGCATGGATGATGCTTTTATGCGCGATGGATTGTTCAAGCCCTTCACCAGCACAAAGGGAAAATCTGGAATGGGAATAGGAGCTTACGAGACCCGTGATTTTATTCGTGGTCTCAGCGGTGAGGTGGAAGTCATCAGTCGGGTCGGTGAAGGAACCACCTTCCGGATGCGTATTCCGATTAGCGAAGAAACCAAAAACAGTGTAAAGTCCTTCGACAATACTAATACTGGAAAGGCGGATGACCACCGATTCAAAGAAACTGCTGGTTGTTGAGGATGACCCTGGATTACAGACACAACTCAAATGGTGTTTTGAAGGCTACGACGTCCTTATCGCGGGCGACCGCGAGACTGCGCTGAGTGAGCTCGAAAAGCACCGTCCTCCCGTCGTAACCCTTGATCTGGGCCTGCCTCCCGACGCTGACGGTACCAGCGAAGGATTCCAGACGCTTGAAGCCATCCTGACCCGAGCGCCCGCTACCAAGGTTATCGTAGTGACGGGTAATAACGATCGCCAGCACGCATTGCAGGCGGTAGGGCTGGGCGCATACGATTTTTTCTACAAGCCGATCGACGCTGATTTGTTGGGTTTTATCGTCAATCGTGCTTACCGCTTGCGTGAAATCGAAGACGAAAATCAGCGCCTGCACTTTACCGGCGGTGACTCACCGCTGGAAGGTGTGCTTACCGGCAGTCCCGAGATGTTGAAGGTCTGTCATACGGTTGAGAAAGTGGCGCCCGCTGATGCGACGGTGTTGATACTGGGTGAATCGGGGACCGGCAAGGAGCTCATTGCACGTTCGGTTCATTCAATGAGCGGCCGGACTGGCGGTAAAATCGTTGCCATCAACTGTGCAGCGATTCCGGAGAATCTGCTCGAGAGTGAATTGTTCGGTTACGAGAAAGGGGCGTTCACCGGGGCGGTAAAACAGACGCCGGGTAAAATCGAGGTAGCCAGCGGTGGCACGTTATTCCTTGACGAAGTAGGCGATATGCCCGTGTCGTTACAGGCCAAGTTGCTGCGCTTTCTCCAGGAGCGCGTGATCGAGCGTGTTGGTGGGCGTCAGGAGATTCCGGTGGATGTACGTGTTATCTGCGCGACACACAAGGATCTGCCGCAGCTGGCGCGTGAGAAAGAGTTCCGGGAGGATCTCTACTACCGCATCAGCGAAATCAGTATCCGCATTCCGCCATTACGGGAACGTGAGGGTGATACCCTGTTACTCGCCAGACTCTTTCTTGAGAAATACAGCAAATCGATGGGTAAGCAGCAGCACCGATTCAGCAAGGAGTCGCTGGCGGCTATCGAAGCCTACCCCTGGCCCGGTAACGTTCGTGAGCTGGAGAATCGCGTAAAACGCTCGGTGATCATGGCCGAGCACAAGCAGATATCGGTATCTGATCTTGAGCTGGGCGGCGCCGGTCTGGATGACACCCGTACCTTCAACTTGCGAGAGATTCGTGAGCAGGCCGAACGTCAGGCCATTGTACGCGCGATGGGGCACGTCGCTGGCAAGATATCGCAGGCATCTGAACTACTGGGTGTCAGCCGTCCGACCATGTACGACCTGATCAAGAAATACAGTCTGAAGTAGTCTGCCGTCATGAAGCAATCTGCCGTCATGAAGTAGTCTGCCGTCATGAAGCAATCTGCCGTCATGAAGCAATCTGCCGTCATGAAGCAATCTGCCGTCATGAAGTAATCTGCCGTCATGCCGGCGAAGGCCGGTATCCAGGAGATTCATGCAATGGATACCGGCCTTCGCCGGTATGACGGTTTGATTATAAAACCTGCTGTTCTTCCCCCTGGGCTATCTCAGAACCTGTACGTGTTGTACAAATTCATCCGCCGGTATGTAACCGACCAGATTTAACTCCTTGCGTTCCTTGCCGGTGGCATCGAAGAACAGGATGCTTGGCGGTCCGATCAGCTTGAAGCGTTTCAGTAATGCCTTGTCAGCGTCATCGTTAGCGGTAACGTCAGCCTGCAATAACACCATACCGGCAAGTGCCTGTTGAACTTCCGGTTTGGCAAAGGTGTATTTTTCCATTTCCTTGCAAGTCGTGCACCAGTCGGCGTAGAAATCCACCATGACCGGTTTTCCCTGCCGGGCGGCATCAGCCAGCTCGTGATCCAGATCGTCGACTGTTTTGATCCGTTTAAACGGCAGCTCTGCCAGTTGGCCACGGTGTGCAGTTCCCGATGACTGGGCCACAAACAGGTTCTGCAACGGTTGCATCGGGTCGTGTGCGCCGCTGGCGGCCCCAATCAGCAACAGGATGCCATAGACCAGCGACACAACACCGGTACCTTTCCATAGCCGTGACCAGCCGGTCGCCTCCACGGCCAGACCGTCCAGTGCCCGCAGGTAAACCGCAGACAGGATCAGCAGCGTCGCCCACAGTACCAGGGTGACCGGACCCGGCAGAATACGCTCCAGCATCCAGATGGCTACAGCGAGCAGCATGACGCCGAACACCGCCTTGATGCTGTCCATCCAGGGCCCGGCCGCCGGTAAAATCTTCCCGGCACCGGTGCCAATGGCGATAAGCGGAGCACCCATTCCCAGACTGAGTACAAACAGCGCCAGCCCACCCAGCACAGCGTCACCGGTCTGGCCGATATAGATGAGCGCGCCGGCCAGTGGTGCGGCCACGCACGGGCCGACAATCAGCGCTGACAGGAAACCCATGACTGCGACACCGGTCAGGTTACCGCCTTTTTGCCGGTTGCTGGTTTCGGTGAGTTTGCTCTGTATGAAGGCGGGCATCTGTAGCTCGTAGAAGCCGAACATGGACAGCGACAGCAGCACGAATACCGCGGCAAAGGTAGACAGGATCCACGGATTCTGGAAGGCCGCCTGAAGGTTCTCTCCGAATACGCCGGCAATTACACCGGCAACGGTGTACGTCAGTGCCATGGCAAGTACGTACACCGAAGACAATACGAACCCCCTGCGTGCCGTGATCTTTTCACCCTGCCCGACGATAATCGATGACAGAATCGGAATCATCGGGAACACGCAGGGTGTAAAGGCCAGCAGTAACCCAAGGCCGAAGAAGCCCAGCAGGGTGACGAGCAGATTGCCTTCGCTCAGGCGCTTGGCGATAGCATCCTGTTCGCTGAGCAAACCGTGTGTCGGGGGTGAAGAGGCAGAACCCGGGCTTGCAAGGGTTGCTGCCGAGGCTGCCGGCAACAGCAGGTTCAGGGTCTTGGTGATCGGCGGATAGCATACACCGCGATCGGCACAGCCCTGGTACTTCACTGTCAATACGACAGGGGTTGCTTCGCTACTGGTGCGCTGCACGGGGAGCGTTGCCCGTGCTTCCCCATGGTAGGCCTGGATATCGCCAAAATATTCATCGGTCTTGTGCACGCCGTCCGGTATCTGTGCGGGCAGCAGGGTAACGCCTTCGGTGGGTTTGATCTCAAACCCGAACTGGTGACGGTACAGGTAATAACCTTCTGCAATGGTCCAGTTGGCGGTCAGGGTGTTGGCATCGGTAACCTGTACGTCGAGCTGGAATGCCTGGTCCGGTGGCAGCAGTTCATCTTCAGCATTGCCGAAACCAAAACCGGTGCCGAGGTCACTCAGAGCCTGTAACGCCCCCCCGGATTTTTTCGCGACCGTTTTGTCGGCGGGTAAATCAAGCGATGCGAGCTGGGTATGCGGTGGGTAGCAGACACCGAGATCAGCGCAACCCTGTGACGTGGCTTTCAACTCAAATTTTGTTGCAGCGCCGGGAGCGCGGATAACGGGAATCTCGATAGCGACCCGCTTGCGGTAGGTTTCTACTTTGCCGAAGAACTCGTCTTGCTTGATCTTGCCGGCCGGAAAGGCCGGATTGCCAAAACTGATGCCTGTTGCATCTGTAGCAAAGTGGAACTTGTCCCGGTAGAGATAGTAGCCGTCCGCAATCGTCCAGACGACACGGATACGATCAGCCGACACCACGGAGGCTTCGAAAGCGAATGCCTTGTCAGGGGGCAGTAACTCATCGTCACCGAAAAGGCCCGCGTGCGTAACCGAAAACCATCCCGTCAATAATACTAAAAGCCAGTATCTCATGGTGCCTCATTCTTGATTGAGCGTACCCAGTCCAGGTACGCCGGTAAGCCATTAGTGAGTGGGACTGCGATGATTTCGGGAAGTTCGTAGGGGTGCAGCCTGCATAGTGTGCTTTCCAGATCCTTATAGTCGGCAACTCGGGATTTAATCATTAGCAGTGATTCGGAATCCGTGCAGATTTCCCCTTTCCAGCGATATACGGATTTGATCTCCGGTATCAGGTTGACGCAGGCCGCCAGCCGGTATTCCACCAGGTGGCTGGCGATACGCTGGCCGCTGTCCGGGTCCGGAACGGTACAAAACACAATCTGAATATCATCGGCACTGCTCATAATAGGTCTGCCTTAGGGAACCTCTGATTAATTCCTTTATCGTCATCCCGGCGGGGCCTGTGCCGGACTTGATCCGGTAGCCGGGATCCAGTGTTTTCAATGACCTGGATGCCGGCCTTCGCCGGCATGACGTATTAATTCAGAGCTTCCTTAGTATTTTGCCGGACTCGTGAATACCATGTTGAAGGCGCGCCAGCCAGCGGTTATGGTGCGGTTATGAACCCTGTTGGCCTGTTATTCCTGTTTTTCCTGTTGATTCCGCTGGTCGAGATCTACTTTCTGATCAAGGTGGGCAGCATAATCGGCGCTATTCCGACCATCGCGCTGGTGGTTTTTACCGCGCTCCTCGGTGCCATGTTGCTGCGTTTTCAGGGTCTGGCAACCTTGCAGCGCACCCGCTCGGCCATGGCGCAGGGCAAGCTCCCCGCCATGGAGATGCTCGAGGGTGTGCTGCTGGTGTTTTCCGGGGCGCTGCTACTGACGCCGGGCTTCGTGACCGACACTATGGGTTTTCTGTTACTGGTTCCTCCGCTCAGGAAAATGCTAATTCGTTGGTTTTTAAGTAAATCTACCATCAAAACTCAGCAGTTTCGCGATTCCTCCGGGTCTTCCAGCCCGGATCCGCACACCATTGAGGGGGAATATCACCGCGAGGACGACTGATCCAGCGGGGTTTCCCCTTGACTCTCAAAGTTTGCCGACTATTATTAGCACTCACTAAGGGTGAGTGCTAATAATGCACTCGTATCTAACCAAAGCATTGCACCAAAAGGAGTAATTTCTGATGAACCTTCGTCCCCTACATGATCGAGTGATCATCCAGCGCATGGAAGAGGAGCGCACCTCTCCGGGCGGTATCGTAATTCCTGACAGCGCCACTGAAAAACCCATCCGCGGATCCGTGATCGCAGCAGGTAACGGCAAGCTCAACGACAGTGGTAAAAACGTGCCGCTGGACGTCAAAGTCGGCGATACCGTGTTATTCGGCAAATATTCCGGCACCGAAGTCAAAGTTGAAGGCGAAGAGCTGCTGGTGATGCGCGAAGAAGACATCATGGCTGTTGTAGAAGCCTGATTTTTCAGTAAATATTTTACAGAATTCAAGATTTTCAGAGGACATTTTAAATGACTGCAAAAGAAGTCAAATTCGGTGATGAAGCGCGCCAGCGTATGGTGCTCGGCATCAACATCCTGGCCGACGCCGTAAAGGTGACGCTGGGTCCCAAGGGCCGCAATGTCGTGCTGGACAAGGCATTCGGCGCACCTACGGTCACCAAGGACGGCGTCTCCGTCGCCAAGGAAATCGAGCTGGACAACAAGTTCGAGAACATGGGTGCCCAGATGGTGAAGGAAGTTGCTTCCCAGACTTCCGACGTCGCCGGTGACGGCACCACCACCGCAACCGTACTGGCCCAGGCCATCGTGCGCGAAGGTATGAAATCGGTTGCTGCCGGTATGAACCCCATGGATCTCAAGCGTGGTATCGACAAGGCCGTGTCCGCGGTTGTCGAAAACCTGAAAGAGTTGTCCCAGCCTTGCGCTGACACCAAGGCTATTTCCCAGGTTGGTGCCATTTCCGCCAATGCCGATGAAAATATCGGCGGCATCATTGCTGATGCCATGGAAAAGGTGGGTAAGGAAGGCGTAATCACCGTTGAGGAAGGGTCCTCACTGGAAAACGAACTGGAGATCGTGGAAGGCATGCAGTTCGACCGCGGCTACCAGTCTCCTTACTTTGTTACCAATCAACAGAACATGCAGGCCGAACTGGAAGATCCGTACGTGCTGCTGTATGACAAGAAAATCTCCAACATCCGCGATCTGCTGCCGATTCTGGAAGGCGTCGCCAAAGCCAGCCGTCCGTTGCTGATTATCGCCGAAGATGTTGAAGGTGAAGCACTGGCCACACTGGTGGTCAACAGCATCCGTGGCATCGTCAAGGTCTGTGCCGTCAAGGCGCCGGGCTTCGGTGACCGCCGCAAGGCCATGTTACAGGATATCGCTATCCTCACCGGTGGCCAGGTGATCTCCGAAGAAGTCGGTCTGTCACTTGAAAAAGCCACCATCGAAGACCTGGGTTCCGCCAAGCGCATCCTGATCACCAAGGAAGACAGCACTATTATCGACGGTGCCGGCAGTCATGGTGATATCGAGACCCGCGTTAATCAGGTTCGCGCCCAGATCGAGGAAGCGACATCCGATTATGACAAGGAAAAACTGCAGGAACGTGTCGCCAAGCTGGCCGGCGGTGTTGCCGTCATCAAGGTAGGTGCCGCGACTGAAGTCGAAATGAAAGAAAAGAAAGCCCGCGTCGAAGACGCCCTGCATGCAACCCGTGCGGCGGTGGAAGAAGGCGTGGTAGCCGGTGGTGGTGTTGCGCTGATTCGTTGCCGCGCGGCAATTGCCGATCTCAAGGGCGCGAATCACGACCAGACCATGGGCATCGACATTGCACGTCGTGCCATGGCAGAGCCGCTGCGCCAGATCTGTGCCAATGCCGGTGATGAGCCATCAGTAGTTCTCAACAAGGTGGAAGATGGTGAGGGCCAGTACGGCTTCAATGCTGCAACAGGTGAATACGGTGATATGCTGAAAATGGGTATCCTGGATCCCACCAAGGTAACCCGCGCAGCGTTGCAGAACGCTGCGTCTATCGCCGGTCTTATCATCACCACAGAAGCTATGGTTGCAGAGGCTCCCAAGGAAGATGCCGGCATGCCAGGTGGCGGTATGCCCGACATGGGCGGCATGGGCGGCATGATGTAAATCAGGCTGTCTTTACGACAAAAAAAAGCCCGCCTTATGGCGGGCTTTTTTTGCGCCAATTAATTGTTAAACCGTAGGAGCGGTCTCCTGACCGCGATTGTTTCCCACACATCGCGCCGAAGGGCGGCGCTCCTACAGGAGCGGTCTCCTGACCGCGATTGTTTTCCCACACATCGCGCCGAAGGGCGGCGCTCCTACGGGAGGCGTCATTTGTGAGAGATTAAACGTTGATATATACCCAGCCTTCACTAAGCCGGTTGAGAATATGCTCAAGCGCAGACGGCGTTACATCCACGTCCGGCAACAGGGTGACATCCGTATCCAGGTCTTCCAGTTCGCGCACATGATCGAGGGCATCCTTGCAGGCCAGGAAGGTCAGGTTCAGATAGCGCTCCTGCAAGGCGCGTACCCGCTCGGCATACGGAGAGTAGCCGGTACGCAGCATCTTGATGGCGCTGGCGTTGGCCACTATCTCCACTTCCGCACCCATTTCGCTGTCCGCATACGTTTCGAGTAAATGCTCAGCGGTATCCAGCGCCTTCTCAAACTTGGCAACACTGGATGTGTTCAGATGTACAATAACCCGCTTGGTGCCTTGCTGCTCGGTAACCTTGTCAAGGTCAGTGTTCTGGAACGAGTTGTTCTTGTCCCAGTACATGGCATGCACGCTGGTATCGACCTGCCGCTCAGTCGGCTGATGGCCTGCCCAGCCAAGTACTGCACCGAGTCCCACCAGCAGCATTGCAGATGCGGCCCGTCCCCATATGCTCATGCGGCGGGGTTCCGGTCTGCCGTATTTTTCGCTTTCCGGCGGTTTGCTGTAGGCGTGGCGCACCAGCTCGCTTAGCTGCCGCAGTTCGCAAACCTGCTGGCTGAGCGCGGTGTCTTTACCCAGCGCTTCGAAAATCTCGTTTTTTTCCGTAGCGTCCAGTTCGCCATCAATGAAGGCGTTGAGACATTCTTCGGAAACAGGCTTGTCGCTACTCATTGTACTGACCTTAAGCTGTGAACGTTCGAGCCACCCTGAACCTCGGCTTCCAGCAAACGTTCCTTGAGTGCTTTCCTTGAGCGTGATAATCGACTCATGACTGTGCCGATCGGGACATCGAGAATCTGTGCGACTTCTATGTAGGTACACCCTTCCAGATCAACCAGGGTGATGACCTGGCGTTGTCCCATCGACAGACAGGCAATCGCGTTTCTGACTCTGTCGATAATCTGCTGGCGATCGTGATGGCTCTCCGGCGTGGTTTTCTCAACCAGGACGACGTCATCGATGTCCACCGTGTCTTTGCTGCGCCGGAAGTGATCGCGCCAGCAGTTGCTCAAAATCCGGTACAGCCAGGCTTTGGCGGTTTTAGGGTCGCGCAGCTGGCTGCTGTTTTTCAGCGCTTTGGCCATGGTTTCCTGAACCAGGTCGTCCGCCAGCGCCGGGTTATGACACCAGGAGTAGGCGATGCGATACAGGTTGCCCCGGTACTCGGCCAGGGTGCGCTTGAACCGCTGGTGTTTGCATAGACTCGTTATCACTTTCATACCAACATCAATTTCCTGTAAAGACGGTACAGCGGCCTGTTTATTCCCCGTAGGAGCGGACTCGCCCGCGAACAGGCGGTATTGCAGGCCTGGTTTGTTCGCGGACGAGCCCGCTCCTACGGGGGTGGTTTTTTGTCATTTTACACTGGATTCAACGTATTACACGGCATGTTTGTGTGAATCTGCTGTCTTTGCGGCGCACGTAATTCCAGCTGCGTGACACGGTGTTTCGGGTTAACCTTGCAGCGTGGCAGTGAAAAGAAAAAAATCCACTGATACAGAGGCTTGCCTGCGGCTTCCCGAGCTGCTCCGGACGCCGGCCGAGACACGGTGGCAGGATTACCTGCAGGCGGCAAGGTCGGCAACGCTGCAGGTACCACAGGATCCAGGCTTCCGGTGCTGCACCAGCCGCGTATTTGCGCTTAGCGAGTTCGTGGCCGGGCTATGCAGGCGTGCACCACATTTGCTCAGAGACCTGCTGGACAGCGGCGACCTGCTGGCGGATTCCTGGCCGGAGGTACTGAAAAAGCGGGTCTGTGACCGGCTCGGCCGTTGCAAAAATGAAGCGGCACTTCACCAGGCACTGCGCTGGATAAGACAGCGGGAAATGCTGCGTATCGCCTGGCGTGACCTGGCGGGCTGGGCGGTGCTGGACGAGACATTGCAGGATCTTTCCGATCTGGCGGATGCCTGTATCCAGGGTGCGCTGGACAAGTTGACTGCCTGGCAGGCCAGACAGACGCCCGCACCGGTTGGCCCGGGTCGGAGCCCGGTCCCGCTGATCGTGATCGCGATGGGCAAGCTGGGTGCCTTCGAGCTGAATTTCTCCTCGGATATTGATCTGATCTTCTGCTATCCGGATGCCGTTGCGGCCCGCAAGCGTGGCGCGCTGGATCCGGAACAGTACTTTACCCGTCTGGGACAGTCGCTGATCCAGGCATTATCCAACCAGGACCAGGATGGCTTCGTGTTCCGGGTGGATATGCGTCTGCGGCCGTACGGCGATTCCGGGGCACTGGTGTGCAGTTTCGATGCGCTGGAAGATTACTACCAGTCACAGGGCCGGGAATGGGAACGCTATGCCATGATCAAGGCGCGGCCGGTAACCGGTGACGCGCAAGCAAAGGCCGCCTTGATGGAACTGCTGCGGCCGTTCGTGTACCGCCGTTATCTGGATTTTCATACCTTCGACGAACTGCGTGATCTTAAACGGCAGATTCACAGCGAGGTCGAACGCAAGGGCCAGGAAGACCATCTCAAACTGGGGCCGGGTGGCATACGCGAAATCGAATTCGTTGCCCAGGCCTTCCAGCTGGTACGTGGCGGGCGTGAAGTACGTCTGCGTAAGCGAGGCGTTATTGATGTGTTGCATACGCTGGCGGAGTTGAAGCTGCTGCCCACGCATGTTGTCGTCGAGCTGATCGAGGCTTACCGGTTTTTACGCCGCGCAGAAAACCGCTTGCAAGCCATGCACGACCAGCAGGAACATAATTTGCCGGAATCCGAACAGGAGCGTGCCTGCCTTGCCGAGGCCATGGGATTCCCGGACTGGAAAACGTTTCATGCCGCACTGAGTAAACATCGTCGTCAGGTGGAGACGCATTTCCAGCAGGTGTTCGCATCACCACAGGCGCAGAAATCCGAAGCACCGGATGCATTGACCAATGTGTGGCTGGGTCGGCTGTCCGATAAAGCAGCGCACCAGGCGCTGGAGGCTGCAGGGTTTAAAGATGCCACCGAAGCATTGCGCTGGATAGAGCAGTTGCGTTCGGGTACTGCACCACGCTATCTGGGTACCCAGGGACGTATACGCTTCGATGCTTTGCTGCCCATGGTGCTGGGTGCGGTTGCGCGCCAGACCCATGCTGCCGAAGTTATGGGCCGGTTGGTGGGTGTGCTGGAACATATCGCGGGACGTACCACCTACCTTGCCCTGTTACAGGAAAACCCGCTGGTTTTGTCACAGCTGGTCAAGCTGTGCGCGGCCAGTGCCTGGATAGCCGGGCAGATCGCACGTTTCCCGATGCTGCTGGACCAGTTGCTGGACCCGCGTACCCTGTACGCGCCGCTGGTACGGGCCGAGCTTGAAGCCGAGCTGGAGCAGCATCTGGCGGCGGTGGATGCCGGCGATCTGGAGCAACAAATGGATAGCCTGCGCCAGTTCCGGCACGCCATGGTGTTGCGTGTTGCGGCGGCGGATATTGCCGGTACGGCGCCTGTCACGCTGGTGAGCGATGAATTGACGACTATTGCCGAGGTCGTGCTACAGAAAGTCCTGTCCATTGCCTGGGCGGAAATGGTGAGACGCTACGGTGAACCGCGCTGCAAATACAAAGGGAAACAGCGTCCGGTGGTCTTCACTGTCATTGCCTACGGAAAGCTGGGAGGCCTGGAGCTCGGTTACGGCTCTGACCTGGATCTGGTCTTTCTGCACGACAGTACCGGGACCGCGCAGAAAACCTCGGGCCGCAAGGCGGTAGACAATGCAGTGTTTTTGACGCGTCTCGGGCAGCGCATCATACACATGCTCGAGACCTTTACCGCGGCCGGTACCCTGTACGAAGTGGACATGCGCCTCAGGCCGTCCGGTAATTCGGGTATGCTGGTGAGCAGCATCGAGGCTTTCGCCGAATATCAGCGTGAGGACGCCTGGGTGTGGGAGCACCAGGCGCTGGTGCGTGCGCGACCGGTGGCCGGTGACGAGAAGCTGGGCAAGGCTTTTAGTAAAATCCGGGCACAGGTGCTGACAGCCGACGGCAAGCTGGAAAATCTGCGCGCCGAAGTACGTGATATGCGGGAACGCATGCGCACTGAGCTGGGCAAGACGCGTGGCGGTGGATTCCACCTCAAACAGGGTCGGGGAGGTATCGTTGATATCGAATTTATGGTCCAATATCTCGTTCTGCGCTGGGGTAAAGATTATGCAGAATTGCGGCGTTACACGGACACCATACGTCTGCTGAAAGCGCTGGCAACCGCGGGTTTGCTCAAGTCAGCCTACGCCCAGACGCTTATCGAGGCCTATCAGCGGTACCGGGCTGTCAGCCACCGGCTGACCCTGGCAGATGCGCCTCCCGTGGTGGCTGATGATGTGCTGCCGATGCAGCGCAAAAAAGTTGCCGACATCTGGAAGCGGTTGATGGAAAGTTAACGCTGATAAACTGCCGCTCCTACTGATTGATACACTGCCGCTTACGGTAGAACTGTAGGAGCGGCCCCCTGGCCGCGACCGGTTGGTGCTCCTCCGACCCGGTCGCGGCCAGGAGGCCGCTCCTACAGGTTGATGTTTTGAATTTTTATTGAAGGAGAAATTTCATGTCGATGGCCGATCGTGACGGCGTCATCTGGTACGACGGGGAAATGTGCCCCTGGCGGGACGCTACCACCCATGTGCTGACCCACACCCTGCACTATGGCATGGGTGTCTTCGAGGGTGTGCGGGCCTATCACGCAGAACAGGGTACGGCTATCTTCCGCCTCGGGGAACATACCGACCGTCTGTTCCGTTCTGCGCATATCCTGCAAATGGCGATGCCGTTCGATAAGGATACGCTCAACCAGGCGCAGCTGGACGTGGTGCGCGAGAACGGGCTGGACTCGGCCTATCTGCGCCCCATGTGCTTCTATGGTTCGGAAGGCATGGGACTGCGGGCGGATAACCTGAAAGTACATGTGATTGTTGCCGCCTGGGAATGGGGTGCCTACCTCGGGAAGGAAAACCTGGAGAAGGGTATTCGTATCCGCACCTCATCTTACACCCGGCATCACGTCAACATCACCATGTGCAAGGCCAAGGCAAATGGTAACTACATGAACTCCATGCTGGCGTTGAACGAAGCCATGACCGATGGTTATGATGAGGCCATGTTGCTGGACAACGAGGGCTACGTCGCCGAAGGCAGTGGTGAGAATATCTTCATTATACGTGACGGTGTGCTGTACACACCGGACCTGACCTCTGCGCTCGAGGGAATCACCCGCGATACCATCATGACGTTCGCCAGGGAACAGGGGCTGGAGGTCCGCGAAAAGCGTATCACGCGTGACGAAGTGTATGTCGCTGATGAAGCTTTCTTTACCGGCACTGCAGCCGAAGTTACACCCATACGGGAAGTGGATAACCGGACTATCGGTGCCGGTTCGCGCGGCCCTATCACCGAGAAATTACAGACCCTGTATTTTGACCAGGTCCACGGCCGGCGTTCCGAACACGCCGAGTGGCT
>ENA-ORDP01001133-ORDP01001133.1-marine-sediment-metagenome-genome-assembly--contig:-NODE-1133-length-15148-cov-4.282714_pt1 | contig 15148 bp, 11 predicted proteins | sample MGYA00248627_ERZ508539 | MGnify/ENA primary metagenome ERZ508539 (study PRJEB26208, sample SAMN05571518) | marine sediment metagenome | biome: deep sea; feature: Hydrothermal vent; material...
GTCGTGAATATCGATCGTCTTGTCCTTGACCACATCTGCAAAAATGGATTTGATCTTGTACTCCGTTTCCGTTAACTCGCCCTGCTGCTCGGTCTGCACAAGAAACAGGTACTTCTGAATTTCGGAAATCACCTCATCATTTTCTCCACTTAGGTAGGCATCCGCCAATAAACGTCGCTGCAATTTTCCGCTAGTGGTTTTAGGAATTCGTCTGACAGGAATAACGTGCTCGACTTCCAGTCCTGTCTGTTCATTAATATGCCGTGTGACATCACGTACGATACCGATAAAGTCTTTTGTCTCTCCCCGGAACAGAACGAACAATACTAAGTGATCGGTGTCCTGATCTGGCCCGCGAACACCGTATGCCACCACCTTACCTAATTCCAACTCCTGCAATTGTAAAGCCACCGACTCGATATCATGTGGAAAATAATTAAGACCATTTGAAAAAATAATGTCTTTTTCTCGCCCTGTGACGACCAGTTCATTCTGATCGGTGAGAAATCCCAAATCACCGGTATTCAACCAACCATCACCAGTAAAGGCATGTTTGTTGGCCTCCTCATCCAGATAATAACCCGACGTCACACTTGGCCCCTTTATTTGCACCAGGCCAATACAGTTTGCGGCAAGAACAGCATTATCGCCATCTGTAATCTTTATCTGCATATGTGCCACAGCAGGGCCTTCAATCGCAAAACTAACGGCATCAGTATGATCCGCGGTTACGAAGCGTACTGCATCTCCCAGCAACAAGGCATGCCGATCCACATGTGAGGCGCGATAAGGCTCACCCTGTTTTGGGAACGCGGCAGCAAGTGTGGCCTCGGCCAAACCATATACCGTGAACATCGCCTCTCTCGATAGTCCATAGGATTTCAACGTACCAAGAAACAATTCACATAGCTCAACCGAAATTGGTTCCGCACCATTGTAAATAACACGCACATGTGACAACTCAAGGGCTTCAATTGTTTTATTCTTGAGTGCTTTCAAGTAATGCTTGTAACCAAAATTTGGAGAACACGTTATGCTCGCTTTTAATTCGCTGACTTTTTCCATCCATATTAATGGTCGCCGACTAAATAGATCGGTTGACATCAAACACTGTGACATTCCAACAGCAATCATATTCAGATGAAAACCCAGCAATCCCATATCATGGGTCAGGGGCATCCAGCTCAGACTTATATCATTTGCGGTGTAGTTCGCCCCTGCGGTAATCGCATTCAGGTTAGTCATAATATTTCTGTGTGTCAGTACGACACCTTTTGGTTCACTGGTTGAACCAGATGAAAATTGAATAAAGGCAACATCATTTTCCTCTGGGGCATGCACCTGACCACGATGATCATGGTCTTCCATGAGGTTCGCAAGAATGGTTTTGCTTTTTAATATCTGCAAAGATTCGTGCAGATTATTATTCTCGGCAAAATGTGTTAAGCGTTCCAGATGTTCATCGGTCGTAAACAGATGTGCATATTCAAGCTTGTTAAAGATGCGAAAAAGCTTGCCTTTATGTTCATCACTTATACCCACGGCAATCGGCACTGGCACCATGCCGCCTAATACGCAAGCCCAAAAAGCTTCAATAAAGGTCTGATTATCTTTATGTAAAAGAATTAATTGATCGCCAGTGCGCAGACCCGCTTCCTGAAAATCAAATAACAACATCATTGACCGTTCATAGAGTTCTTTATACGAGAGATTTCGATGATCCTGTTTGCCTTCGATAAACGTCACCCAGCGATCTGTATCCTGCTGAGCGAGCAGCGCCACATTAAGAGTTTTGTGTTCTTCCATAAAATTCAGGTCCGAGAGAGAATGCGCATGTTAATCGGGTGTTTGGTTCTCAAATTGATTTCCGGCGCCAATTCTACCGGATAATCTTCAATATATTCCATTCTGAAGTGCCGAGCCATCAGACCAAAATGAATTTGAGTTTCGGCGATCCCGAAGAAGTCACCAATGCATCGGCGCGGCCCTGCCGAAAAAGGAATATAGGCAAATTTATGGCGTTGTTTGATCGCCTCAGGCGTGAAGCGTTCGGGATTAAACTTTTCAGGCTCGTCCCAGTAATCAGGATGGCGATGCAGAAAATAAGGCGCAATAAAGATGTTGGTGCCCGCGACAATATCATAGTCGCCTAGCTGGTCAGCTTCGATGGCCTTGCGGGTAAACAACCATACTGGAGGGTAAAGTCTCAACACTTCTTCCGTCACTTGCCGGATATAAGGTAACTCCATGATGTTATCAAAACCGGGGACCTGTGCATAACCTGCATTATCTACCTCAGCATGAAGCTTTGCTTCCACCTCAGGATGTTGCGACAGGCTATACCAGCACCAGTTTAGTGTCGTCGCACTCGTCTCAGAACCCGCAACGATCAAGGTCATGACTTCATCAATCAATTCCTTATCGCTCATGGGTTCACCCGTCTCCTTATCGCGCGCATCCATAAAGACCGACAGGAAATCTGTTGGTGGCGATGTTTGTCGGCGACGTTGTTCGATTATTTCGCCGACAAGTTTGGTCAGGCCACGAAACTTAACGGCTAATTGTAAATCACGTGCACTGTTATCTGTTAAAATAGAAAAGGGATTGCCCCCCGCCTGTTCAAAAATCGCATCTAGATCGTTACTGAACAGGGCACGTAAAATTATCTCCAGTGCCAATTCATTCGTCACATCGGTGATGTTAATGATCGCTTCCTGTTTTGCTAATTCATGCCACTTCTCGAATAACTGGAGGTTTGCCTGTTTGACCTGGTCAATCAGTTGCGCGATGACGTCCTTGCCAAAGGCCGGCTGAATCATGCGACGTTGCTTGCGCCAGAAAGGTCCGTCACTGACGATAACGCCATTGCCGAGCAGCATTTTAACCCGCTCAAACCCCACACCTTTCTGATAACGGTCATTCTTGCTGACCAGGATCTGTTTAATATAATCTGGCTGATTTACTAACAGGCTCAAGTCTTTGCGTTTTTCAGGTGATACTGCAAAAATGTCTGGATACTGCTTTAACCACTCGCCCAAGTGCTCAAAACACTCCGCGTTCGTATTCAGATCATAGACCGAGGTTGGCCCTTTAGGGTAATTGGGATGCTGGGTCTGAGATGAGGTCATCGAGCTTTCCTGTTCGACAGCTTTAAGATTCGGTAGCTTTAAGGCTCGTAAGCTGCTTCGTACACTATTATACCTAAGAATACTCTATATATTAGGCCACTGTCCAAAACCAGATTGTACTACAGCTAGGCGGACATGATAAAGTCATCCGCTTGTTAATATTTGACCGGCAGAAACTCCTGACATGCGAACCATGGATCTCAAGCGGCGCATCAACCATATGCTGCTGACCCCTTTAATAAAGCTGATGCTCTTCGCCATCTGGCGAACTTGTCGCGTCGTGAAGCTCGTCGGTGAACAACATACCACCACCGTTAGTAGTCGCGGTAAAGCCTTTATCCCCTGTTACTGGCACCAACACCATTTATTCTGCACCTGGTATACGAAAGGACTTATCAAACGCGGTCTAAAAATTGGCTTTCTGATCAGCCCCTCGGTGGATGGTGAAATTCCAGCCAATCTAGCCCGCTCCTGGGGTGGTGAAGTCATTCGCGGCTCCACCACTCGCACCGGTGCGCAGGCCATGCGCGATATGTATAATCTGGTCGTAAAACAGGGTGTCTCGCCTGTCACCACCTCGGATGGACCGCAAGGCCCCCTCCATGTTTTTAAAATCGGTGACATCCTGCTATCGCAATTCACCCAGGCACCCCTGTTACCCCTTGCTTATGCCGCCGAGAAAGCCTGGCGGATAAAAAGCTGGGATCGGTTTATTATTCCCAAACCCTTTTCACGGATCGCGATTGTGATCGGGCCGCCGCTCACAATTCCAAAGGGTTTGTTAACAGAAGATCTGGAACCTCTGCGCTTGCAAATGGAAAATACCCTCAAACAACTTACACAGCAGGCACAGGACGCATTAAATTAACCACTTTCAATATGGTTTAGATCTGGCGTTGCATTCTCTGAGTAACTGCTACTCTTAAAGGTACACAAGTCAAACCGGAAAGGCCCAGCAAAACTTAGAAAAAGAGGATTAGAGACATGCGAATTGCGATGATAGGTCTGGGGCGCATGGGCGCAAACATGGCACGACGATTATGTCGTGCTGAGATTGAGGTCGTCGGCTTTAATCGCTCAAAAGATATCATTGCCCAGTTAGCAAAAGAAGAAGGGATGTTGTCGGCCACTTCGATCGATGATGTCATTAAGCAGTTGCCCACACCAAGGATCGTCTGGTTGATGTTACCTGCCGGTGAGATCACAGAACATCACATTGAAGTTTTCAGCAGCAAACTCGATAAAAACGACATCGTCATTGACGGTGGCAACGCCAACTATCAGGAAAGTATGCGCCGCGGTGATTTACTCAAAGAAAAGGGTATCGGCTATATTGACGCGGGCACATCGGGCGGTGTCTGGGGATTAGATAATGGTTATTGCATGATGGTGGGTGGCGACACTGACCACGTTAAACAGATCGAACCCGTCTTAATCGCGCTGGCCCCTTCTCCTACAGAAGGCTGGGCACACGTCGGTCCGATCGGTGCCGGCCACTTTAGTAAAATGATTCATAACGGTATTGAATACGGCATGATGCAGGCCTATGCGGAAGGCTTTGCACTGTTAAAAAATAAAACAGAATTTAATATCGACATGGCGCAGGTCACCGAACTCTGGCGGCATGGCTCCGTGGTAAGAAGCTGGTTGCTGGATCTTTGCGCTGAGTTTCTCGATGACGATCAAGACCTGAAAGATATTGCCCCATTTGTTGCCGATTCAGGTGAAGGCAGATGGACGGTTGAAGAAAGCATTAAACAAGGTATCGCCGCGCCTGTGCTCGCACTTGCCCTGCAGATGCGTTTTGCAAGTCAGGACAGTGATGCCTATAGCAACAAACTTCTCGCTATGATGCGTAATGCATTTGGCGGGCATAATTTAAAGGACAAATAATGTCACCCGAACCCTGCACATTTATTATCTTTGGTGCAACCGGGCATCTTGCACGCAACAAGTTGTTACCTGCCATGTACCATCTTGAAGAGGCCAAACGTATCCCTGACAAGACATCGATCATTGCTTTTACCCGGCAGAAAATTGATGCTGACACCTGGAGTAAGCAGGTTGATGAGATACTAAGCACACGTGCACGCGGCGGCTTAAAAGCCGACATCGCGACCCAGTTGCGTGCACGCATGCACATGTTAAGTGGCGACATGACGGATCCCGAGTCATTAAAAATACTTAAAGAGTATATTGATAGTAATAAAGCATTATCCAGAAATTTGATTTTTTATATGGCGATACCCCCTGCTTTTTATTCCCGCGTCGCGCAGGCCTTGAGCGAGGTGGGTTTAACCGATGAGGAACAGGGTTGGCGCCGCATCGTCATTGAAAAACCCTTCGGTTACGATACCGAAAGTGCCCTGGTGCTAAATGAAAGCCTGCATAAACACTTTAAAGAGAAACAGATCTTTCGCATCGATCACTATCTCGGAAAATCTATGGTACAAAACGTACTCGTGTTCCGTTTTGCAAACTTAATGCTTGAGCCAATATGGAATCGAAATCATATTGATCACATCCAGATTACCCATTCTGAGACGCAAGGTATTGCTGATCGAGCCGCCTATTATGATGATGCAGGTGCTTTAAGGGATATGTTACAAAGTCATTTGTTACAAATGCTTACACTCGTGGCGATGGAACCACCGGCGACCCTTGATGCAGAATCACTACGAGACGAAAAGGTCAAGGTTCTGAAGTCTATTCGCCCCATCACCCGGCGCTCAGTGAACGCCCATGCCTACCGGGCACAATATACAGCAGGAAACATAAATGGAGAAAAAGTTAAGGGCTATCTTTCTGAACAAAACATCCCTGAAAACAGCGTAACTGAAACTTATGCGTCGCTAAAACTATATATCGACAACTGGCGCTGGCGTAACGTTCCCTTTTACTTACGCACCGGCAAACGCATGGCTAAAAATAGTTCTGTGATCAGTATTCGTTTCAAACAACCTCCACAACAACTGTTCCGCAAGACCCAAATTGAACAACTGGAGCCAAACTGGATCGTCCTGGCGATACAACCCAGTGAATGTCTGCGTATAGAACTACAGGTCAAGAAACCCGGACTGGAAATGAATGCACATACAACACAACTTGATGCCAGTTATTGTGCCACAGGCTCGACCCAACTTGATGCCTATGAGGCTTTGCTATTGGATGTAATTGAAAATGATTGTTCGTTATTTCTTCGTTTTGATGAGATTCATCATGCCTGGGAAACCGTCGATCCAATTTTAAAAGTTTGGGATACACAACAGGATTATATTCACACGTATCAATCTGGCAGTTGGGGACCGGACGATAGCAAGCTCTTTGATCGTGAAGATCAGGAATGGCGAAATGAGATCGATAGCTAACTATTTTTTCAGCTTTATCCCAATCGGCTTGCAGCTCTTTGATCAACAAACCAGAGCATACCATTTGGGTTGTTGATCATCTGGATTGGGTATTTTTCTTCCCCTGTAGACATACCATTGGCGGACCTAACATCGGCCAACATAATATCCGCAAACACCTGAGACTTAGCATCCCCTGCAACTAACACCATGACCTGTTTCGCCTTATTTATAATCGGAAACGTCATGCTAATACGCCAGCTATCCAGTTTATCAACATATACCGCGGCAACCGCAGACTCGGATTCTTTCAGGATCTCAGTCCCAGGAAATAACGATGCCGTGTGACCATCATCACCCATACCCAGCAGGATCAGATCTATCCCTGGTATTCCATCGGCTATTTCGTCTGTTCCCCCGCTGCCTGGCAGCTCTTTTAATTGCCTTTCATACATTCCTGCACAATCTTCTGGATGCTCACAATGGGTCGGAACCGGGTAGATATGATCTTTTTCCACGGGGGCTGTGTGCAAAAAGGCTTCCATCGCCATCCTGTAGTTACTTTGTTCATGATCATGTGGCACATAGCGTTCGTCACCAAATATGAAATAGCTCTGCGGCCAGGGGAACGTTGTCATCCACTTCTCGCTGACCAGCCCTTTATAAATATCGATGGGTGTAGAACCTCCCGACAGGGCCATACTGAAAACAGGTTTTTTTGCGCTTTTACCGACTGCATAGCGAACAATATGCTCCGTTGCCGCCCTTTTTAAGACACTGGCTGAATCATAGATATAAACAATATTATTTCCGTAATGGCAAGTTTTTGTCGGTTTCATAAGTGAATTGTAATCAAGTTTTTGGCAATTTTCAGTTATTCCTGCATTTTAGTGATACACTTTTGTTTTATTTTCATTCTACTACCTGTATGAACATTACCCTTTGTACCGATTTAGATAATACCCTGTTACCTAATGGGCGACAGGTCAGCGATCCACACTCTATTGACCTGCTACACAGATTAATTCGCCAACAACACATAACACTGATTTATGTCAGTGGCCGTGATAAACGACTTGTACTCGATGCTATTTCAGAATACGACTTACCACTCCCACAATACGCTATTACCGATGTTGGTACTCAAATACATCGCATCGATTCCAGCGATGATGCGAATTTTGCAAAAAAACACGCTAAAAACTCACTTCTATGGCAAGAAGATTTACACTGGCAACAACACCTGCAAAAAGGATGGGATGCGGAAAAACTCAATGCTGTTAAAAACAAACTTCAGGATTATAGCCACCTACACTGCCAGGAACCCGAAAAACAATCGCGATTTAAACTCAGCTATTATCTTGATACCCGGCACTATGAAAGCGATATAAAACAGGACGTCGAAAATATATGCCAGCAAACCGGGATAAAATGCAATGTCGTCAAGAGCTATAATGAAACAACGAGTACTGGCCTACTGGATGTCCTACCTGCCGATGCCTCAAAATACCACGCCATACGATTTCTGATGGACAAGCACGCGATCACCGAAAAGGAAATTCTTTTTTGCGGTGATAGTGGCAACGATCTGGACGTATTAACCAGTGAGATCCCTGCCGTGCTGGTGAATAATGCTCAAACTTCGGTAAAACAGCGGGCGCGCCAGTTAGCCGATAAACATCATCACAACGCACAACTTTATATTGCCAAGGGGAATTTCTGTGGCCTCAATGGTTATTATTGTTCGGGTATCCTTGAGGGGCTGGCTTATTACTATCCGGAGTTTAAAAAACTGATCTGTGAAAACATTCGCCTTTAAAGCAGTAATTCTTCAGGCTGTACGCTCAAGTTTATATTCAATATTTTCTTCCGGGATAGTGATATCAGCGAAGAAGTGATAATGATCTACGCCCTCAATAATGCCCTGAGAAAATTCACCTCTGGCAAAATAAATACGCGGCTTATCTTTCAGCTTATCAAGTTCGGGCGAATGGTTCCCGACGACGACACCCAAAGTATCTCCCGTCAACATTTCTTCATCATTACCCGAGTCACCCACCACCAGAATACGATCAAGAGGTAAACCCCATTTCATCGCCAGGTAACGCAACGCTAAACCTTTTGATGCACGGATCGGCAACAAGTCGAGGCAAGTCCCATCAGTGGTCACGATTTTGGCATGTAGATCATACGTTCTCAATAAGCGTTTAATTTCTCTCACCGCCGGCATCGTATTTTTATCATAGCTGTAACTGATTTTATGTCTTGTCTGTTCTGGTTTAGCACGTATCTTTAAACCCGGAACACGGTGCATAATTTCAAGCAAGGCATCAGGCTGCCAACGATAATCAATATGTTGTTGCCAATAACTATCTTCTATCAACCGCTTATCGTAGTGACTATAGTGTATTGCCGTGCCAACCGAGGTAATCAAAATATCAGGAGTGGGTATCCCCATATCTTTGATGAACTTTGTAGTACTCGCAAGGCTACGCCCCGTAGCAACCCCAAAACCACTTCGCTCGCCATTAGTTTTCAACAACGCGATTAGCTTACGCATCGACCTCTCATCGCCAAATAAGGTGTTATCAATCGCTGAAAATGCCATTCGATCAACCGTCGGCAATCGTGATTTGGCAGGTCGCACATGATGTTTGAGTGTTGATTTATTAATAATCCCAGCAACTTGTTTTAAATATGTTTCGACATGGCCTGTCCAGGAGAAATGACGGTTTGCACCCTGCACACCACTTTTCGAGAAACGCGTCCAACGCCGTTTATTGGAAAACATGTCTAATAATTTTAGTTTTATATCGCCGACATCCAGAGGGTCGATCAACAAACCGTTTTTACAATACGCAATAATTTCCTTCGGGCCACCATCGTGGGTCGCGATGATGGGTAAACCACTGGCTGCTGCTTCGATCAAGGTCAAACCAAACGGTTCGGTCAGGGCCGGATTTATAAATACTCCCCGCCGTTTGGCGGCCAGCCGATAGAGAATCGGCACATCATCCGCCGTATGATGTTTAGGGTAGGCAACCTTGCCATAGAGATCATAACGATCAAACAACATCAGTAACTCGGTGAGCACCTGCCTTGGGCCTTTATCCATTTCCGAAATATTATCTCGGTTACCGGCCACAATGACCAGGTTCGCCTGGTTCTGTAATTCAGTGGACTCGCCAAAAGCCTGCACCAGAGCGGCTATATTCTTTCGTTCATCAGGGCGCGATAATGCCAATATCATGGGTTTGTTTGGTTTTTCCAGAAAACGAGCAAGCTCTCTAGCGATAGGCATTTTCAGTTCCATGCCATCCGCCGTATGGAAACGACTTAAATCTACCCCCGGTGGAATCACAACCATTCGTGAGGGTTGATAATTATCATAACTTTTATATTGTTCATCAATTTCCTGTTGGGTACTGACCACCACTTTTGCCGCTGTGCCCAGGACAATTTCCTCCGCTTCGATACGCAGCCCCATATTGTACTGTTCTTCGATATTTTCCTGTTTCATTCCTTTGGCCAGCAACCGTGCCTGTTTTTCTTTGCCGAGAGAATGGCCGGTGTGCATCAGCGGCACCCCCAACAACCCCGCCAGACGTGAACCGACCAGTCCCGCATCCGCATAGTGACTATGTACGATGTCCGGTACACAACCCACGTTGCGAACATGCTGTAAAGCGCTATCAATAAACCCTTGCAGATGCGGCCATAACACCTCTTTGCGCAAATAACGGCGCGGACCACAATTTAGACGGACTAACCAGGCATTATTTCCCAGAGGTTCTTCTGGAATGGCATAACTTTTGTCAATTTTTGAGTCCACAATACGGCGAGTTAATAAATCCACTCTTGCCACATCCGGGTGTGCGGCAAGGGCTCGAGCCAGTTCAATGATATACAAAGTTTGCCCACCCGTATCGGCGTCACGCCCAAGCTCAAGGTTTGCATTTCGGATCAGACCATGAATACTGATCAAAACTATGTAATATTTACCTGTCCTGGTTTTCTTTACAATCAATGTGGCACATCCAGAAAATCATCGTGAACCCCCTGTACCAGCGACCGTAACACGGGTAAAACACACAAATATGTCACCTAATAGGCGCGAAATCGTAAAAATGGCACAGGCTTTGTATATACTAATAATAACACATGAATTTAAATCCACATTTAATTTGCCCCAGAAGGTGCTTCCTGCTTTAATTTAAGACCACATCAATTATCTTGATAATGGTCAAATGGCATAGCGATATGGAAATGCAGACAAAACAAAAGACGCTAGCACTCGATAATGCATATGAGATCCTTGAGAGCTCGATTATGTACCACGAGGGCCGGCCTATTGGGACGATCGCGGCACTGCAATCACCTGATCTTTCCGCTGAGAACTATTCGGAGTGTTTTGTGCGCGATTTCGTCCCATCGGCCCTGGTATTTCTTGCTGATGGCCGCAGCGATATTGTGAAAAATTTTCTTGAGACTGTCCTTACTTTAAGGACACGGCGCAGACTGGTAGCCGGTCACGAAATTCAGCCTGGCGTCATGCCTGCCAGCTTCAGGGTAGTAAAAAATAATGGTCACGAACACATCCAGGCTGACTTTGGTGAACGCGCTATTGGGCGGGTTGCACCCGTCGATTCCATGATGTGGTGGATCATCCTGCTTTATATCTACGAAAAAAGCACGGGGGACAAAACACTCTCGCAACGGCCTGAATTCCAGGACACCATGTCGCAGATACTTTACCTGTGTCTGCAAGATAGTTTTGAAGTTAGCCCCGCGCTACTTGTGCCCGATGCCTGTAGCATGATCGATCGACGCATGGGCATCTATGGCCACCCGATAGAAATTCAGTCCCTGTTTTACGGCATGCTTCGAATCACACATTCACTTTTTAAGGCCGAGACGGATAAAGATAAGTCTGTGCTAAATACCGCTTTTGTCCGGGAAAAGGCCCTGCTTAATTACGTTCGTATTTTCTATTGGTTAGACCTTGATCGGTTAAATGAAATTCATCGCTATACGACAGAAGAATTTGGTATTGATAGCATCAACGTTCTGAATATTTATCCCGAGTCTATCCCAACCTGGGTACCTGACTGGTTGCCTGATGAAGGTGGTTACCTTGTTGGCAATGTCGGCGCTAGTCGCATGGACTTCCGTTTTTTTGCATTAGGTAATTTTCTTTCGGTGATGTTTGGCCTGACCTCTGATGTCCAGGCCGCACGCATTATGAAACTCTATGAACTGCGCTGGGATAACCTCATCGGTGCAATGCCTGTCAAGATTTGTTACCCCGCGATGGAAGGGTTGGAATGGCAGGTGCGCACGGGCAGCGACCCAAAAAATGTTCCCTGGTCATATCAGAACGGTGGCAACTGGCCTGCCCTGTTATGGCCGTTTGTCGCCGCTGCGCTAAAAGCCGGTAGAGGTGACCTGGCTGAGCGGGCTTTTGACACGGCGGTTAGTCGCCTGGCAAACAATAACTGGCCTGAGTATTATGATGGCCGTGCGGGCCGGCTAGTGGGCCGCCGTTCCAACTTCAAACAGGTCTGGACGGCCACCTCCCTTATCCTGTCACATAAGTTACTGGAAAATCCTGCCATGCTGGAATTACTACCCTGACTAAAAATATGAATAACACTGACTTGCAGGAAAAACTGGGGAAAATCCGGCTGTCTTATATCACCACGCTGGATGAAAAAAGAGACACTATAAACAGGCACTGGTGCGCATTAAAAAATCATTGGGATGAAGATGCTAGAGATACTATGCACATAATTATTCATGGTATCGCGGGTTCGGCTGAAACATTTGGTTTTCCTGAACTCACCCAACAGGCACGAATTGTTCTCAATCACCTGAAACAGGTAGATCCAAACCAGTTAGATGCCCGGACATTTCACGATACTAACAGTGAAATGCTTGGCTTATTAAAAATGCTGGAAACAATTAACAAATCGTAAACAATTGATCGAATTTAGCAATCTCAAAAGTCTTTCTGATATTTTGTCGGCAACCATTGATGCTAATATTGGATTTTTCGCCCCCGGCATGCTCACGCAATAACAACAACATCCCTAATGCTGCACTGTTCATGTATTCTGCTTTGTGAAGATTAATGACATAAGTAACATTCATATCTTCATTACGATAGGCCGCTCTGAAGTCTCGGTGCAATTCGTGGTCGAATGTACCCTGCACCTCAATGGTGATTTCATTTTTATCTTCTAATTTAGTTACGATTAAATTACTCACATTTTGTCAGAATAAATCTATTCCGCCCTCCTCAATATTAGATTGTACTACCGCACGGGAAAGTGAATTATTCATTTTAGCGATAGCCACATTTGCCTGTTCAAAATAATACTGAGGTTCGTTATCTTCATCATGCGATACAAAACCACTTACCGCTTTAGTAAAGTCGTTTGATGCGGCCTGAACTTGTTCGACGCGTTGTGAAATGTGTTGCAATAACTGATTCGTCATATCCTCGAACTGTAAGGAGCGGACTGCGGTACCCACGTCATCTTTAATCTTGCCGCTGATAAGATTAACGTCCTTTAATCTTTCCGCCATCAACTGATTCAGTTGCTCCGTGCGTTTGAGCATTTTGTCGACTTTATCCTTGGAGCTAATCGCATCATTCATATCTCGTGATGACATGGCGACGACTGTATCCTGTGCAAGCTTGATATTTTCATCCGCTTTGTTAACCACCCCTCGAATCTCTTCGCTAAAGGTGTTAGAGCTTTGTGAGAGCTTGCGTACCTCATCCGCAACAACCGCAAACCCTCGCCCGGCCTCGCCCGCTCTGGCCGACTCAATCGCCGCATTCAGCGCAAGCAAATTGGTCTTATCCGCAATGCTTTTGACATCATTAAGTAACTTGACGACCACTTCCATTTGATCCGCGACATCATCAATGACCTGCATAACCATCACACTGTCCCGACTTACTTCGACTATCTGGCTAACAAACTGCTCCAGGACAGACTGGGTTTCGCTCGCGAACTCTTCATAACTGAAGGCGTCATCATCAGCCGCATGGGATTCATTTTCGTTGTATCCGCTATTTTTTATCAGTTCCATGACCAACCTGGATTGATGCTGGCTGGTTTCATTCAAACCACCAAAACTTGACTGTAACTCGGCAGCGGCATCACCTAACAGTGAGCCAAGCTGATTAAGATCCGCTCTGACCATATCAAGTTGCGCCTGGAATGCGACCGTCAGCTCACCCGTCATAGCATGCATTTGTGATAGTAAATCTGATTGAGTATCTTCAGGCACACTCTCCATTCTGGGTTGCCAAAAACTAGACAAGAGTGAGACCGCGGCCACAATAAACGCAGCAATACATAAGCCGGTCACCGACCAGTGGCTGCCCGTGTAAACAGAGACGATCGCAGCCAGTAAAGTAATGAACCCTATAAATATAATGGTTAAGTGACGCCCTGTTTGCATGTCATCCCTTATCTTGTATTTTGGTAGCGTGGGGTACTATGAATAGCGTCATCTGCATACAACACTTTAATTTCCAAAGACTAACAAAGATCGACCTTATCTTACGCGCAAAAAAATACCCTGCTTGTGAAAGCAGGGCAAGGTGTGTTGCGCATCTCTGCGCAGGGGGAGGAATCATTACTACTAAAATCTCAAATTTCGAGACTACTTACCTAACCAGTTACTGTTTCGGCCTACAGTGGCAAATCTTTAGAAAAGATTGACAATAATATGCGCTAAAGGCGTTTTTACGCCGGATCACCCTCTTCTGCATGATTGTATGTACGGGGTTATTTTGGTACTTTACACCCCAGCACCGACAGACACTATAACTCTTTGTTTTTTAAACTAATTTCATATAGCCCCCGAATGACTAAATTAATCACCAGCTTGTTATTACTCCTTTGTCTTCCCACGACCGCCATCGCCAGTTCTGCCAGCGCTACCCCAAACCTTGATTTGACCTCAAATATACTGGGAATTATGGCACTGGTTGTTTTTATCCTCGCCTATGTCTTTGTATTGGCAGAAGAATTTCTGCATATACGCAAATCAAAACCCGTCATTGTTGCTGCCGGCATAATCTGGACATTGATCGGCACCGCCTACTATCTGGAGGGCGATACCTCCGGTATTGTCGCGGCCGGAGTACGCCTTAACGTTCAAGAATTTGCTGAACTACTCCTGTTTTTGATCGCCGCGATGACCTACATCAACACCATGGATGAGCGTAATATTTTTAAGGCATTACGGGCCTGGTTAATCAATAAAGGGTTTACGCTGAGAACCGTATTCTGGGTGACGGGCCTGCTTGCTTTTTTCATCTCACCCGTCGCAGATAACTTGACCACCGCACTTTTGATGGGGGCAGTGGTCATGTCGGTGGGGGGGACAGATAAGAAATTTATCACCCTGGCATGTATTAATGTGGTCGTGGCCGCCAATGCCGGCGGTGCCTTTAGCCCATTTGGTGATATTACGACCCTGATGGTTTGGCAGGGAGAAAAAGTCTCCTTTTTAACGTTTTTTTCCCTGTTTCTGCCTTCACTTATAAACTGGTTGGTGCCCGCTATTCTCATGTCCCTGACCGTATCAAACTCAAGCCCGGTGGCAGCACGGGAAAATGTTATCGTTTCACCCGGTGGTTATATCATCATT
>ENA-ORDP01001134-ORDP01001134.1-marine-sediment-metagenome-genome-assembly--contig:-NODE-1134-length-15144-cov-7.252104_pt1 | contig 15144 bp, 13 predicted proteins | sample MGYA00248627_ERZ508539 | MGnify/ENA primary metagenome ERZ508539 (study PRJEB26208, sample SAMN05571518) | marine sediment metagenome | biome: deep sea; feature: Hydrothermal vent; material...
TCACCTGCGAGGACACGTTTCAGAAGAGTGACTTCGAGGCGGCAATGAACATCAATTGGACGATCAGCGGCCTGACGCTGGGTTTCAACACCGTCGTCGGCTTCGCAGGCCTGGAGCATATCCTCACCAACCTGCAGGCGACCCTGGGCGCGCTGAACATCAAAGACCAGTTCTTCTTCGCGGTCCCCTTTGGCACGGACACGATCACTTTCTCCAACGATGCGGGGACACAGACGCACAGTGAGTTGGCCTATACGGTCATCAACCCGAACTTGTTCTTCGTAAAGAAGCGGGTGACGGCCAGCATCTCCATCGCCGGCATCACGCTGACCAACCTAGCGCTGCTGGAAGACGTCAACTTCCCGAAGGCCTTACCTTGGTTGCCGTATCCCTACCCCATCATCAGTGGGTACGGGCCCATAGGGGGACAAACCTTGAACCGCTATGGATGCTGGAGCGCGGGCAGCACAGGTTGGTTCGCCAACGGTCATCGCTGCTACTGGCTGCCAAGTCAGGCAGCTTATGCGGGCTACAACGCGGCCTCGCAGGCCTTCCGCTTCGGCGATACGATCACCGTGGAAGGCCAAACGGTGAGCGGGATCACCGTGCGCAACATCACCGGCATCGGCATGGATCCGCAGTTGGTCGAGAGCTTCAAGAAGATCCAGTTCGCCGGCGTGGTCTGTGACAACACCAACCTAGGCTTCGCGGTGGAGAAGATCCAAGTCGAGGGCATCCCGGTCGGTCCGATCACCTGGAACGAAGCACTGGAGTTCCGCTTCATGCCCCAGGATACGCCGTGTGTGGGAAAGTATGTCAATCCAGCACCGTTTGGAGCGATCCACGACTTCACCTTCAGCTCGCCGTTTGGCGACATCGAGCTCCTAGCCGCCAGCACGGATCTCACTAAGGCGCTCTTCGGCTTCGCGGTGCTGACGGTATCCTCGGGTGGTATCACCATTGATCAGTACTTCGACAATAACCTGGAGATGGCGTTCACGGAACTGACCTTGAGGACGACGCTCAACCCAGACAGCAACCCGGCCTCGCTGAAGGTAATCGTGGATGTCTGCCAGCAGGACTCTGACCCTTTCTACGCATGTGATGGGAAGGGGCTCAACTGGCTGCAGGTGGATCTGACCGTCAAGCGCCAAATGTTGACCTTCAAGACCTCGACCGTCTTCGCGGGGCCGAATCCAACTGCCTTGTACCGTCAGCGCTTCACGCTCTCTGCACAGGCTGGCCCGCTTGACCTCAGCTTGAAGGCTCAACTGCATGGTACGCCGCTCAAGTTCGACCGGATTGAGGGAACGGTCGGCGTTAACTTCTAACCATTCAAACGTGCATGGCAGGGCCTGGCCGGGTATGGCCTGGGCCTTTTGAAGCGATAACTTCCTAGACGTTAGGAGAACCTTGGGCGCGAGGGGTCCTGAGAGAGCCTCTCGCGCCCAGTTCCCTATGAGCATTGAAGTAAATGTCGCCTGCCACGGGGCTGTCCCGTGGTAAAAACGCGCCAGACGGGAAGAGAGGGCTGAGCAATATAGGCTTGATCCTCTCGCCCTTACTTGCCGATAGCGCTAGAATCTACAAGGAGCGCTCATGACCAGAGCGTTCATCTTCGCTGCCATTCTACTGCTGATCACCCTGGGGAGTTGGTTCCTGCTGGGACCCAAGCCGCCTGAGCCAGACCGGCCTCAGTATGCAGTGCGCATCGTGGCCATTCGCGAGTACAGTGCCGATGAGCAGGTCTCGATCGCCAACCAAGGCACAGAGCCGGTGGACATCTCCGGCTGGACGCTCTGGGCCCATCGTCATGACAAGGCGCATGGCATCACCTACCGGTTCCCGACTAACTGCGTATTGAAGAGCGAACAGATGATCCGAGTACACTCCGGGCCGGAGGCGCTGGGTCATTCGAGCACAAAGTGTCAGGGCAAGACACCTGATCTCTATTGGACGATAGATTACGTCTGGTGCAACGCCAATGGCGATTCAGCCTATCTCCACGATGCCCAGGGCAACCTGGCCGATCGCTTGCAGTATGGGGCGGGCTGGCATCTCAGCGCGGTGGTGCCCTGCGCGTCGGGAGGGTGAAGACCACCCTTCCCCGAAACGGAGAGCAATCTCCTCCCCTATCGTCAATCTCTGGACAGGACAAGGCATACAGGCCGACCCACTTCCGCCCTTCATCATGAGATAGCTCACTTGCGCGAGCAAGAGGTGAGCTAAGCTTATCAGCCAGCCGATTGACAGGGGGCAAGATCGTCATTATACTACAATACCTTATGCATTGAGCCCCGCGATCAGTTGCTGTTAAGGAGGAGAGAGTGTCAGCACCAGTAGAAATCATTCCTCGGTTGAGCCAGGTGATTAACAACCCCAGCAGGGACGAGTTGCGTCAGCTGGCCCATCCCGATGAAATCACTACCGAGTTCGGCAGCCCGACCTACGTCAGTCGCGTCCGCTCGCGCAGTGCCAAGCTCACCAAGAATAGCATTGACGATCCCTTGACGGCCGAGGATCAGCAGCTCATCGAGCGCGTCTTGAAAGCGATTCCCGACCGCCGGATGATCGTGCTCGATCGACAGATGGGGCGTGATCCCCAGCTCCGCCGGCACTGTCGCATGATCATCAGCGCAGACTACGCCCGCATTGCCCTGGGCTGGAGCGAGCTGCTTGAGCCAGCCTCGCCCGATGAAGCGCCGGATTTTCTGACCATCTTCGTCCCCGAATGGGAGGAGATTCGCATCCTGGTTGATCAGCCCCGCCGGACGACCTATGTGTTGGGCACCGACTATACCGGTGAAGCGAAGAAGGCCTTTCTGCGCATGTGGATGTACGAGGTCAAACAAGCTGGTGGCTTGGGCTTGCACGCCGGCAGCAAACGTGTGCGTGTGCGCACTGCCGGCGGCCAGCTTAGTGAGGTGACCCAGCTCTTCTTCGGCCTCTCAGCTACGGGAAAGTCGACACTCACCATTCATGGCTTAGGGCTGTCAGGTGAAGCAGGCACTGAGCTTATCCAAGATGATGTGGTCGGATTATTGCCCGATGGCCGCTGCGTGGGCAGCGAAGGCCAGGGGCTCTACATCAAGACCGATAGCCTCTCGGCTGCATCACAGCCAGAGATCTACCGGGCGACGGTTCAACCGACGGCCATCCTGGAAAACGTCTGGGTCGATCGCCGGACGGGCCAGGTTGATTTCGCGAACACCGAGCTGACCAGCAACGGTCGGGCGACGATCCAACGAGCCGACCTACCCAATGCAGCTGCAGAGATCGACCTGCCCCAGGTCAACCAGATCTTCTTCATCACCCGGACACCGCTGGTCCCACCGATCGCCAAGCTCACGCCGGTTCAGGCAGCCGTGGCCTTTATGCTGGGAGAATCGGTGGAGTCCTCCGCCGGAGATCCCACTCGCGCCGGTCAACGGGTGCATGTGGTGGGCACCAACCCCTTCATCATGGGGCCGCCGGCCGAGGAGGGCAATCGCTTCTTACAGTTGCTGCGTGGCAACCCCCACGTCGAGTGTTATCTGCTCAACACCGGCCGGGCAGGCGAGGGCGAGAACTCAGAAGACATCAGCGTGGGGACGACTATTGCGCTGCTGCGGGAGGTCGCGCGCGGGGCGCTCTCGTGGCAGGAGGACCCGCAGTTCGGTTTCCAACTGCCCCAGTCGGTGCCCGGCTTAGAGATCCAAAAGTACGATCCGCGCCGGGCTTACACCACCCAGGAGTTCCAAGTACGCCTCGAAGAGCTGCGCGTAGAACGCCGCGCCTGGCTAGAGAAATTCCCTGGGCTGGGCGAAGAGATTGTGCAGGCAGTCTATTAGTCTCGTCCTGGAGCAAGCGGCGGGATTCGAACCCGCGACAGCTAAATCTTCGAGATTGCGAACAGGAGAGGGGCCTTAGCCAGACCCCTCTCCTGTTTTCATGCTTGGCGGGCCTTACTTGTGCTACTTAGGCACGAAGGCACCCAGGGAGATGAACTGACCTCCCTTAACTTGGATGACGAAGAGGCTCTTGATGCCGCTATGGTCTTTTGGCGTGTAGGAGAACGGCGGCGTCAGACCGGTCGACCAGGCACTGGTTTGGTTGAGCGCGGCGATGAACGATTGGCGCGTCAGGTTCTTGCCGGCCGAGGCCAGCCCTTGCGTGACCAGTTGCGCTCCCACCATGGCGATCTCGCTGAACCCACCGGCCGGCTCCTTGGGAAAGCCGGTGTTAGGATCATTGAGCACCGCGCGATAAAGCACCGCACCGGGGATGTCACTGGTGGGATCAGCGGCGAAGCCCGGTGCGATCAGGCCTTCCGCCGCAGAGCTGCCCGCCAGCTGAAAGAGCCTGGGGTCGGTCACAGTATTGACCCCGATGAACTGGGTCTTAAAACCCAGATTCTCCGCTTCCTTCAAGATGGCCGCCGAGGGCTGCAACAGGTCGAGCAGAGCGACCGCGTCGGGCTTGGCCTGCTGCAACTGCAGCACGATGTTGCTGAAGTTGGTCTCGTTCGGTGCGTGACCGATCAGGGCCACCGGCTCCAGCCCCTGCTCCTTGAGGGCGGCCACAAAGGCGTCCTTGAGCTCGTTGCCGAAGGCGTCATTGCTGTAGACGGCCGCAACCCGCTTGGCCCCCAGTGCTTGCACCGGATAGAGCGCGGCGAAGCGCCCAAAGGCCACGTTACTGGGTTGCAAGGCGAAGACGTTGGGCTTGACCGGCTGGGATAGGAAGGTCGCATTGGCCCCCGGTGAGACGACCGGCACGCCCTCCTTGACCAGCGTATCCAGCACGGCGGCCAAGGGGCTGGTGCCCAGCGGGTTGACGATGGCGAAGACCTTGTCCTCTTCAAGCAGCTTCTTCACACAGGCCACGGTGTTGGCCGGCACAAAGCCGTCGTCGCAGACGATGAAGTCGATCTTTCGCCCGTTGATACCACCGTGCGCATTGACGAAGCTGTACCAGGCTTCCGCCCCGCGCATGAAGGGCACGCCGATGCCGGCCACCGGCCCGGATTGAGCGATGAACGCTCCCAACTTGATCGTGTCAGCGCTCACGCCCGGCGTGGAAGAGGACTGCTGGGCGCTCCCTGCGACGGCGATGGTTAGAGCTACGGCAAACAAGAGGAACCACTTTAGAATCAACCGACTATTGAACATGGATCCTTCCTCCTTTTTGATGATGTTTATCCAATCAACTCACGACTCACGGACACGCTCCGTTAGCGGTGCTCGTTATCGTCTATATTGTCGTGATCACCCCCTCGGCTCGCCGGCTGGGCCTCCATGCCCAGATAGAGCCGACGCACCTGATCGTTTGCCTGTAATCGGCGCGCTGATCCGGCCAGAGTGATCGTTCCCAAGGTCAATACGTAGGCATAATCGGCCAATTGGAGGGCCATGTGTGCGTTCTGCTCTGCCAAGAGCATCGCCGCGCCCTCCTGGTGCAGCCGCTCTAAGATCTCGAAGAGCTGGCGGACCAGCACCGGCGCTAGGCCCAGCGAGGGCTCATCGAGCAGGAGCAGTTTCGGTCGAGCCATCAGTGCCCGCGCGATCGCCAGCATCTGCTGCTCCCCTCCAGAGAGGGTGCCGGCCGGTTGCTTCAGGCGTTCTCTCAGGCGCGGAAAGTAGTCCAGCACTCGCCGGTGGTCGGCGCGAATGCCCTCCCGATCGCGGCGCACGTAGGCTCCCATGCGCAGGTTCTCCGCGACGGTCAATTCCGGAAAGATCTGACGGCCGGCCGGGACTTGGCTGATGCCAGCCCGCACCACTCGCTCCGGGCGCCAGCGCTCGATCGCCTGACCGGCAAAGCGAATCTGCCCCCGCTTGGCGCGCACCAGGCCGGAGATGGTATTCATCAGGGTCGTCTTGCCTGCCCCATTCGCGCCCAGCACGGCCACGATCTGACCCTCGGAGAGCTTGAGCGAGACGCCCTTGAGCGCCTCAATCGGGCCGTAGAAGGCATGTATGTCCCGCAACTCAAGCATGGGGAGCCTCCTCGGCCGGTCGCCCCAGATAGGCCTCGATGACCTGCGGATCATGCTGGATCTGGGCCGGTGTGCCCTCGGCAATGACCTGGCCGAAGTCCATGACGATCACCCGCTCGCAGAGTTTCATCACCAGGGACATATCGTGCTCGATCAGCAGGACGGTGACGCCGAACTGGTCGCGCGCCCCTCGGATGAACCCAGCCATCGCTTCGGTCTCGGCACTGGTCAGCCCCGCGGCCGGCTCATCGAGGAGCAGCAGCCGGGGCCGGGCCACCAGGGCGCGACAGAACTCGATGATCTTCTGTACGCCATAAGGCAAACCGGCCACATAAGCCGGGGCCAGTTGGGCCAGCCCGACCTGCTCCAGAAGTTGGCCGGCGCGCACCCGCATCTGGCGGTCTTCATGACGAGCACCAGGTAGATGCAGTGCCTGCAGCAGGACCGGCGTGCGCACCCGACAGTGCTGCCCAAGCAGCAGGTTGTCCATCACGGTGAGATAGGGGAAAAGTCCCAAGTTCTGGAAAGTCCGTGCGATGCCCTTGCCGATGATCTCATGGGCGCTCAGATGAGTCAGTTCGATCCCATTAAACCGAATCGAGCCCGAGCTCGGATGATAGAAGCGGCTGATCAGATTGAAGACGGTCGTCTTGCCTGCCCCATTGGGACCGATCAAGCCGACGATCCGGTCCGGCTCCACCCTGAAACTGACCTCATCGAGGGCCTTGAGTCCCCCGAAGCGCATCGTCACTCCCTGGAGCTCAAGCATGGTCATCCCCACCTGTAGAGCCGCTTTCGGCTCTTGGCCCTGGGAAAAGCCGCCGCGCCGAGCGCATCAGTCCTCGGCCTCTGCCGACCGTTTGGAGGAGGAAACCCCAGATGCCATAGGGCATGAAGATGACCACCAGCAGCAGGGCCGCTCCATAGATGAACTGGGGCACCCAGGCGGAGAAGCCGCTGAGCACTTGAGGAAGCAAGCCCAGAAAGGCCGCACCCAGCAGGGAGCCGGGAATGGAGGCCAAGCCGCCGACGGCGATCATGCTTAGGAGCAAGATGGACAGTCCCAGATTAAAGGTGCTGACATTGAGGTAGCCGACCAGATTGGCGTAGAGAGCTCCGGCGATGCCGGTGTAGAAGGCGCTCAGCAGGAAGGCGTAAGACTTGGTGCGCGCCAGGCTGATCCCCAGGGCCTGGGCGGCCAGCTCATTATCCCGGATGGCGACAAAAGCCCGTCCCAAGGGAGCGCGGACCGCATTGGCAGCGATCCAGACGAGCGCCAGACCGACGGCTAAAATCAAGTAATAAAAGGCCAGATCGGAGTTCAGCGCTAGGCCGAAGAGCTCCGGGCGCGGAATGGAAAATCCTTGATGGCCGCCGGTCCAGGCCCATTGGGGCAAGAGCTGTTCCACGGCCACGCCGAAGCCCAGGGTGGCAATCGCCAGGTAGATCTCCGAGAGGCGCAGTGCCGGGATGACCAAGACCAGTCCCAGGAGGGCCGTCAATAGGCCAGCGGCCGGCAGGCTGGCCCAGAGAGGCCAGGCGAGTTTCACCTGCAGCAGGGCGGCGCTGTAGCCGCCGATGGCCAAGAAGCCCGCATGACCCAGCGAGATCTGCCCGGCGTAGCCGGTCAGTAGGTTGAGCCCCAGAGCGGCCAGCGCATAGACCGCGGCCAGCGAGAGCAGATAGACTTGATAGCTCTTTAGGAATTGAGGCCCGAGCGCCAGCAGCGCAACCAGCAAAAGGACCCAGGGCCAACGGGCTCTCATGCACGCCTCCCCGCCACCGGCGCGCCCAGCAGCCCGCGCGGTCGTATGGCCAACATGACGATGATCAGCAGAAAGACGAAGGTCGTCTGCAGCTGGGTGGAGAGGTAGCCACCGACCAGGTTCTCCAACACGCCGAGCAGCAGCCCACCGACGACTGCGCCGAGTAGGCTGGTAAAGCCGCCCAGCACCGCCGCGGCGAAGGCCTTGATCAGCACGGTGATCATCGTGTTCAGATCCAGGAAGACGACCGGAGCGATGAGCACTCCGGCCACCGCCCCCAGTGCGGCGCCCAGGCCCCAACTGAGCGTGGAGACGCGGCGCACGTTGACACCCATTAGCTGAGCGGCCAAGCGATTTTGCGCCATGGCGCGCATCGCCGTTCCCACGGAGGTGTACTTGAGCAGCGCGAAGAGGCCCAGGCCCAGCGCGGCGGCCACCCCCAGCGCCAGGGCGTTGTGGCGCGTGAGGATCACCCCGGCGATTACAAACGGTTTTCCGACCAGGGCATAGGGGAATGAGACCGTTTGGTAGCCGAAGAAGTGGCCGCCCAGGGCGCTGAGCATCAGCGAGATGCCCAGCGTAGCGATCAAGAGGGTTAAGATGGGTGCATTGCGCGCCGGACGCAAGATGAGGTCGGCCAGGGCTCCCAGGACAAAACCCATGGCGATCGCGGCCAGGACGGCCAACCAGTAGGGCTGGTGATAACCCCGCATCAGGGTGAGGGCCACAAAACTGGAGATCATGGCCATATCGCCGTGGGCGAAGTTGACCACGTCGGTCGTCTTGAAGATCAGGATCATGCCCAAGGCCATCAAAGCGTAGAGGCTGCCGGCCGCCAGGCCGCTGACGATCAGTTGGGGCAAGATCTCCATCATTTCACCTCCAAGTAGGGGCGAAGCATTGGTAAGCTAGATGCTCCACCTCTGCTTTTCACCAGTTAAAGGCCGCGGCCGCCATGGCATATCCGCCGCCGGAGGCGCAGAAGACAACCATATCGCCCGGCTTAGGCCCCTTACCCTGGGCGATATGGTCGTCGAGGGCCATCGGCACGCAGGCTGAGCCGGTATAACCCCACTTGTCCATGATCCAGTGCGTCCTCTCCAGCGGCAGCTCCAGTTGGGTCATCACCGTCTTAATTATATTTAGATTGATCTGCGTGAAATAAATGCGGTTGATCTCATCTATGGTGCGCCCGGCCTGCTCGGTCACCTGACGCACCAGCCGGGGCCAGTGGGTGGCATTGAGATCTGGGGGAAAGCGCTTGGCGATTACCAGATATCTTTCGGCCAGGGATTCTTCGCTGGGCACTTGATAGGTCCCGCCGACGTAAATGCCCATGTAATCATGATAACGGCCGTCCGCCTCCATCGCTGAGCTCAGGAAGCCGGGCCGGGCAGAAAGTTGCAGCAGCGCGGCACCGGCGCCGTCGGCGAAGAGCGTAGCCGTCTTGTAGTCGTCCCAGTTGACGAACTTAGTCATAGCGTAAGCGCCGATCACCAGCACGTTGCGGTAGCGTGCCGGCTCGGTCATGATATATTTCGAGCCGATGGTCAGGCCGGTCACAAACGCCGCACAGGCGTTATTGAGGTCGAAGACGCCCGCGTTACTCGCCCCGAGCTTGTATTGAACGACGCTGGCGGTAGCCGGGCTGAGATAGTCCGGCGTGTCGGTGGCCACGATGAGCAAATCTACATCTTCCGGCTTGACATCTGCCCGTTGCAGCGCCTGGCGCCCGGCGTGGGTGGCCAGATCCGAGGTCACCTCGTCCGGCGCGGCGACATGACGGGCGCGGATGCCCACGTTCTCTTCCAACCAGTCACCCACATCTTGACCGTAGCGCCGATTGAACTCCTCGTTGGTGATCCGCCGCTTCGGCAGGTAGCGCCCGGTGCTGACGATCCTGGCATAGGCGGCCATCAGACTACCACGCCACCGTCCACGCTGAGCACGGTGCCATTGACATAACTGGCCTCATCCGAGGCCAGGAACAGGTAGACGTTAGCCACCTCGTCCGGCGTGCCCATGCGCCTTAGCGGCACCTTCTCGATCATGGCTTCGATGACCTGCTGCGGGATGGATTGCACCATCTCGGTGGAGATGAAGCCCGGCGCCACGGCGTTGACGCAGATGCCCTTGCGGCCCAGCTCGCGCGCCCAGACCTTGGTCATCCCGATGATTCCCGCCTTGGAGGCCACGTAGTTGCTCTGGCCAAAGTTTCCATAGAGGCCCACGACGGAGGCGGCGCTGATGATCCGTCCTGAGCCCTGCTCGATCATGATCGGCGCGACCGCCTGAGTGCAGTTGAAGGCCCCCTTGAGATTCACGGCGATCACCGCGTCGAAGTCGGACTCGGTCATCCTGACCAACTGCGCGTCGCGCAGGATGCCGGCGTTGTTGACCAGCACGTCAATCCGCCCGAATTTCTCGCTGACCGTTTGGGCCATCTGCTGGGCCTGATCATGCTGGGCCACGTCGGTTTTGATGAAGAGCGCCCGGCCGCCCTGTCCTTGAATCTCCTCCGCTACCGCTTGACCGGTCTGCTCGTTGAAATCGGTGACAGCGATCACCGCCCCTTCGCGGGCGAAGCGGAGCGCGGTGGCCCTGCCGATGCCTTGACCCGATCCGGTGATGATGGCGACTTTTCCGGCTAGTCTCATGAAATTCCCCCTCACTGATATACGGACTGTTTTGTAGGGGCAGGCCCCCGTGCTTGCCCGATTTCAGCGTTCAGAAAACAAGGTCTTGAGCGCATTTCGATCCACCTTACCCGCGCCGGTGAGCGGCAGGGCTGCGCTAAAACGCCAATATTTCGGCACCTTGAACTTGGCCAACTGCTGCCGGCAAAACGCCTTGAGTTCGCTCTCACTCACCTGCGCCCCCGGCTGGAGCACCACCGCTGCCAGCGGCACCTGGCCCCAGCGCGCGTCCGGCACACCGGTCACTGCCGCCTGGGCGACCGCCGGATGCTTGAGCAGCGCCTGCTCGATCTCCTCCGGGGAGATGTTCTCCCCGCCGCTGATGATCAGATTGTCCGCCCGCCCGATGATCTGGAAAAAACCCTGCTCGTCCCGGCAGGCCAGGTCGCCTGAATGGACCCAGCCCTCTTTATCAACGACCTGAGCAGTGCGCTCTGGATCGTCGAGATAACCCTCAAAGCTGTGCGGCCCGCGAAAGCATAGCTCGCCGATTTCGCCCGGTTTCACAGGCAGACCCGTCTCGCGGGCGATCAGCCGGGCGTCGCAGTGAAACATGGGGAAGCCGATGCTCTCCGCGTGCGCTTGGACTTCGTCTGGAGGGACCGACGCCGGGTCGGGCAGGAAGATGAAGTTGGACGGTCCGGCCTCGGTCAGGCCGTAGCACTGGGTCAGCGGCACGCCCTTCTCCCAGAAGGCCCGCATCACTTCAGCGGCACAGGGCGCCCCGGCAGAATTGATGTACTGGACACTCTCGAAGGTCGTACTCTCGAACTTGGGGCTGGCGATCATGAAGCGCAGCATCGCCTCCACGCCACCGAAGTGGGTGATCTTCTCACGGTCAATCAGCTCCAGCGCCAAGTCGGGATCGAACTCGCGCATCAGCACCACCGTGCCACCGATGTGGAAGAGCGGGGTCACCGTGTTCCAACCGCCGATGTGAAAGAGCGGGAAGGTGACCAGCTCCCGGCCGCCGCTGAACGCCGAGCCGGTGGCCAGCAGGTCGAAGGAGTTCCAGATCATCTGGCGGTGGGTCACCAGGCAGAGCTTGGGGGTGGCCGTCGTGCCACCGGTGTGCAAATACAGGAAGATATCGTTCATCGCCAGCGGACGGTTGACCTCGCCCGGTTGGGTGCGGAGCACCTCGCGCTCGTACTGGGAATCTTCGCCGCCGAAGAGGATCGTCCGCCGCACCGACTTCGGCAGGCTCAGCGATTCGGTCTTGGCCGCAAAGTGATCCTCGACGAAGAGGGCGTTCGGCCGGATGCGCTGCAACAGGTCGTCCAATTCCGGTTTGGCCAGCCGATAGCTCAGCGGGGCCAAGATGACCCCGGTCTTGCCGCAGGCGAAGTAGAGATCTAGGGGTTCTAGGCGATTGCGAGAGATGAAGCAGATGACATCGCCCTTTTTCATCCCCAGCTCACCGAGCAGAAACGCGCCCAGCCGGTTGGCCCGCTCGTTCAGTTGGGCATAGCTCAAACGCCGCTCGCTGCTCGCGTCGTAGACCGCTTCACGTTGGGGGGTCAAGCATGCGCGGCATCCGGCCCAGTCGCCGACCCAACTCATCGGCACCTCATCATAATGCTGAGGCAGGCTCATCGTCTCCCTCCCAGAAAATCCAGCACCGCTCGGTTGAACGCTTCGGGCTCTTCGATGAAGCACAGATGGCCCACGCCCGGCAAGATTTTCAATTGGGCGTCAGGCAGCTTTTGGACCAGCCGTCGGGCGTTCTCGCTTGGGATGACCTGATCGGCCTCTCCGGCCAGCACCAGCGTGGGCTGCCGGATCTCTCTCAGGCGAGCTTCGAGGTTGAAGCCCAGCGGGGCCATGATCTGGCGCCGGTAGGCGTAGTCGGGCTGCCGGTTCTCGCTCATCTGCCGGCGCAAGAAGGCGAGCTCATCCGAATGGGCCTCGACGAAGCCGGGGCCGAACGAGAGTTGAAAGCCCTTTTGGAAGCGCTCCTCCGCCCTGCCGCCGGGTTGGGCCATGAACCGGAGTACCTCCGGCTGGGGCAGGACGGTCTGCGGCCCGCCGAAGGTGGTCGAGCAGAGCAGCAGATGATCCACGCGCCGGGGATGATCCAAGGCCAGTTGGAGGGCGATCATGCCCCCCAGCGAAACGCCGAGCAGGTGCGTCCGCTCGATCTGGAGGGCCTCCAGCAGGCCCAGCGCATCCGCGGCGAAGAGTTCCATGGTATAGGGCTCATCCGGCTTGTCGCTCCGGCCCACCCCCCGGTTATCGAAGCTGATCACCCGGAAGCGCTCCGAGAAAGCCTTGATCTGCTGATGCCACACCCAACCGCCGAAGCCCACACCGCTGATCAGCAGGAGTGGTGGGCCGTGACCCTGGCTTTCGTAATGCAACTTGATCCCGTTGGTCTGGACGCTCGGCATCGCGATCGCTCCCTGAACCTGATGACTGACTCAGCTCTCATATTATACTGAAGCTCCCCTCGTTGGCAACTAACTCGACGCTCGGGATGTAGAGGGAGGTAGTTCTAAGCTGGTAAGGATGTATTGTAGGGTCAGAGTCCCTTCTTTTGCGCCGTCTGGACCTGTCGAGGCTGAGTCTTATACTTCTGGTTGACATACCCTTAGCTCCACCCGCGTCGGCCAGGAGGTGATCGCCCGACGCTGACCCGCGCCGTGCCCGGTGATCTGGCTGCTCAGGCTCTGGACCCAAAGGACGCCGGTGCGCTAACCGTCACTTTGGCAGTCCCTCTACTGGCGAGACTCAGATCTTGCCCAGCAGCGAGCGGGCGATGATCAGCCGCTGGACCTCGCTGGTCCCCTCGTAGAGCTCGGTGATCTTGGCGTCGCGATAGAAGCGCTCCACCGGGTACTCCTTGATGAACCCATAGCCACCGTGGATCTGCAGCGCCTCGTTGGCCACCTCGCGGGCCACCCGTGAGGCGAAGAGCTTGGCCATCGAGGCCTCGCGCGCCGGGTTGCCCCCCTTGGCGATCTCACAGGCGGCCTTGTAGACCAGCAGCCGTGCAGCTTCAATGGCGGTGGCCCAATTTCTTGTGCAGCGGCTCGAGCGTGAGCTGCGTGGGCGCCGACATCTCCGGTTCATCCGGGAGGGTCAACGGCTCAGCTCCGATCGGCCCTGGCAGCTCAATGGTGCTCTCCGGTGCGGGGATGAACCTGATAGCCACTACCTGTCAGTTTACCAGCAATCCGGGCAGCAGTTTTCAGGCAGGCGGTCGCTTCTTCGATCTGCATCTAAGCAATTTGAGTGGGGTGACCTCGGTAACACTGGCCGTCTGTCCGATTACGGGCAAGAGCCAGATCTTCTTCTTCGCCAACGGCACCTGGCAAGGGGCCTCAAATGTGGTCGTGCAAGGCAACTGCCTGGTCGTGACGATCACGACTAGCACATCGCCCACGCTGGCCCAACTGAGCGGCTTGCCCTTCGGCGTGGTCCTGCCCCCGGCGGCCATCGGCTCCGAGGGCGAGAGCACGATCACCACGCTCCAGTTTAGGAATCTCTTCATGCGTTTCCGCCAACCGCAGATCACCGCCGGCACGCGCGATGCGATCTTGATCGCCGTCGCCCTCTGCGATGGCGGCGTGGAGGCCAGCGATCAAGTGACCTTCTTGTCACCGGTAGCAGCGGCTTCGCCCACAATCTCAGGCGGTCTGGCCTCTCTGCCCTGCATCCAGACCGGCGGCACCGATGGGCTAAACACCGCGATCAATGGGGCAATGCTCCGCTTCAAGGGGCCGGGCGCCAAAGCTCTACGGCTGGTGCGTCTCTGGGCTGACCTTTGCCTGCGGAGTGGATCGATCAATGGGGTGCTCAACTGTCAGCAGGGCGGCTACAGCAGTCAGGGCGGGGGCGCACTTTTCGGGCCGGGCGAGGGGATTCAGCAGGTAACGCCCCGCTACAACCCGGGGACCGATGAGGTAATTGCCACTTTCGGTCATCGCCAAGAGCAGATATTCAGTACAGGTGCCGGCGTCCCGCTCATGGCGCTCGATCCGTTCAACGTGCCCATTGTGGGCAATAATAACCCGGGGATATTGGTCTTCACTGCCGACATTGGCCATGACGCGTCTCCAGGTCCGGTAGAGGTAGAACTGACGCTCTACACGGGGGACGTACACGGCCCAAGGGGCCAATGGCATCTGCGTGCGCGGGGCGGCCGGTTTCTACTATCCTGCCGGGGTGCGAGTAACCAACTGCGGCTCGCAGCTTCTCAGACTCCGACCGGCGCAGGGAGAGTTTACCATCAGCCCGCCCACCGCCGGGCCGAGCGCTCCGTCTGCTGTGCAGCAGCGTGCAAAGAGTGAGCCGCAGGTCAAGACGATCGAGCAGGCCATAGATGCCAACGGCAACGGCCGCATTGACGATGCGGAGATGGTCGCTGCGGTGGGCTACTGGACCAACGGAACTGCGATTCCGGGCACGGGCGGCAAGACATCTCCGATCAGAAGATCCTCAAGCTGGCGGCGCTCTAGACCACCGGCAACCCGATCTGAGCACCGGCGGTCCGAGTTGAACCCGAACGAGACAACGTAGATAAACGGAGACGGAAGTGCCACACCGGGAAATGAATTTCCCGGCTACCTGACGTCAGGGAAACCCTCCCACGAGGGTTCAGGGCCTGGAACCCCGTAGAGGCTTTGCGCCTTACCGTAGCCGGGGATTTTAATACCCGGTGCGTTTTCCAACGCACCCGTATTTTTCGCAGAGGCAATCCCTG
>ENA-ORDP01001135-ORDP01001135.1-marine-sediment-metagenome-genome-assembly--contig:-NODE-1135-length-15133-cov-2.334726_pt1 | contig 15133 bp, 11 predicted proteins | sample MGYA00248627_ERZ508539 | MGnify/ENA primary metagenome ERZ508539 (study PRJEB26208, sample SAMN05571518) | marine sediment metagenome | biome: deep sea; feature: Hydrothermal vent; material...
GGTACAGCGCTGATACCGGAAGCACCGTGGCAGCCTGCACAGGAAGCAGCTTTTGCTTTACCGGCAGCAGCATCGCCAGCAAGATAAGAGCATGGTGGATTCGAACCGCAGCTTGGATGTGTTTCATGATGGTTTAGTGTCGATGGATGCCCGAGTGGTGAGCTTCGAGGATGGCGGTGGAGTAGGGCGGCATTTCGAGGCTGTCGCGATTGAGCCGGATGTTGGTTCGGGTCTTGCGGAGTACGCTGTCAAAGCGGCCATACCGGTGTGCAAGCAGGTCCACGGTATGGGACTGGCCGGAAAGATTGTGAACCACCAGGATCTGTGCCTCCGGGTCGCTCAACCGGTAGGTGACGATAGCTGGGTTGGATATGGGATAGCGGGCCACGACGCCATCCCGCAGGGGGGCGATCTGTTGGCGCCAATGTATGAGTGTCCGATACAGTCTAAGCAACGAGCCCGGTTGCTTGCGTTCAGCGGCAACCGAGACATCCTCAGCGGCAGGAATGGGTGAGGCCTCCCAGGTGGTTTCCCCAGGGGCGCTGCGGCTTAGCTCCCAACGCATCGGTTCACGCAGATGGGGGTCGGGTTTGACCCCACGCATGCCGATGGCCTCCCCGTAGTAGATGAAAGGATTGCCTGGCAGGGTCAGCAGCAACTGGGCGGCGACTCTCATATGGTTGAGATTGCCGTGCAGATCGCTCATGACCCGATTCTGGTCGTGGTTACTCAGGAACGGAGCATCCTGGACATAGTGTCCGGTTGCGGCGCGGTAGACCTTCTGGATAGCCACCAGGGTTGCGCCGAGATGGTCGTTGCGTTCTTTTGCGGCCATTTTAATGAGACGTTGGGCAAGAGGAAAATCGAAGGTCGCGTTCAAGGGCTTGAAGTACGGCGCCATTTGCCGATAGTCGTTATCGGTGACTTCACCGATCAGATAGGCATGGGGGTTGACCCTATCGATACCTTGGCGGAATTGCCTCCACCAAGCGATATCCTTGCCGACCGCCACCGGATTGTGAACTTGTGACGGGCGTTTTACATACAGGTGCCGGGCGGCATCCAGGCGAAACCCATCCACACCTTTTCTCAGCCAAAAGCGTCCGATGGCAATCATTTCGTGGCGTACTGCTGGATTGTTGTAATTCAGGTCTGGCATACAGGGGCAGAAAATGCCCATATAGTGCTGTTTACCATCGGCTCGCCACACCGGTCCACCGACCACGCTGATGGCCTTGAGATGAGTCTTCGATCCTGCCCAGTGGTACCAGTTGCGGTAGGGGCTGTGGGGATTTTGTGCGGCTTTGAACCAGGGGTTCCGGTTGCTGGTGTGGTTGATCACCAGGTCGATGATGACCTTAATGCCGAGCCGGTGTGCGGCCGTCAGCAGATGTTTGAAATCCTGCATGGTGCCGTATTGCGGATTGATGGCCCGGTAGTGGGTGACGTCGTAACCGTGGTAACTCGGCGAGGGGTTGATCGGCATCAACCAGATGCCACTGACCCCCAACCATTTGAGGTAGCCAAGTTTTTGGGTGACGCCGTTAAGATCACCGATGCCGTCGCCATTGCTGTCATAGAACGAGCGCACGAAGATTTCGTAGTACACGCCAGAGGTGGGGTGGCCATGGGTTGGCTTGGAGGTCCGAAGCCGGGGTGTAGCGTCCCTTTTCTTGATCGTGGAGACCCTGGTGGAAGCTGTTTGCGCGAACACGCTGGAGACCATTCCCAAGACCAGCAGTAGGATTGCGGCAGGGATAGCCGAAGTGAAAGCGAAGGAACGGTTCATCAGCAACTCCGGCAGCAGGATGGAAGTCGGGGCGGCAACCTGAGCACGCTTGCGGGGGTAAGGACCCGGCGCAGCAAGTAGGGCGGCTTCCCGATGTAGTAGTCATAATAGGTCGCTGTCCGTATCGACGGGCGATATCTGCATACGTATTCAGAGTGAAAAAGACGGTAGAGACCATTTTTCATCCGTGGGGTCAGTTCGGTGCCAATTTCGATGCGTGTGCCCCAGCACCATGACTGGTTGCGCAAACGTAAACATGGCAGTTCCGGATACGCTGCAGTGCAAGATCGATCATCTTCGACACAACGGTCGGATCGCTGCCGAAGAACTCGAGTTGTCCCGCAATCCGAACTGGTTGGCGGGGCTGGCCGGCCAAGAGGTTTGGCCGCAGCATCACGATCTACTGGTTGATCTGCGCAGCAAGGTGGATGCGCCGCGTAGGCTGGCCGGCTTGCGACAAGTTATCAGTGAAGCTGTGTAGGCTATGCCCCCATCAGCAGTACACTGAACAGCCTTGCGGGGTGCAGTCGTAGCGTCCAAATCGGGCGATACCGTCAAAGCGTGGATCCCGGGTCTCCACTGCGTTCCGCCCGGGATGACGTAAAAAGGTAAGGTGGCGCCGTAGTGCCGGAATCATTGCGGGTGCCGGGTTCCTTTCTTGTTATCCCCCTGTGCGGCGGTGCGTGACGGTAGACTAGGCCCGCAGGGATGCGGGTCATCGGGCCCTCAGGCCAGGATGGCCTGAGGGCCCGACCCGGACGGCACGCACGGTTCTTGCGGATTGAAGATCCGCAAGGCGCCAAACCGGGGGGCCTTCTTTTGGTTCGTTTTCTTTGACAAGAAAGAAAATGAACTCGGGCGCCGTAGGCGCAGGAAACCCTCTTGTCGTCATTCCCGCGTAGGCGGGAATCCACTCGGCCCGGACTACGTATGAGGCCCCATCGGACGAAGTGGTCAGAGCGTGGATCCCGGGATGACGGCCGAAGGGTCGCGTCACCCGGGATAACGAGAAAATAGGCAACAGCTGGATCAGGTTGGAGTTTCAGCTTTGCAGTGTTCAGCAATGAACTGAGCGTGGCCGGGCAGGGTCGGTACAGTCCGATGGATCAGGGTGTAGATGTTGGCAAGAAACTCAGCTGGGCCGAGGTGATGGCCTTGGTCAGCGAGGTGGCAGTGATCCAGCCGGCGGTACCTCCGCCAACGATGACTACACGCTTAATTCGGTTATCACTCATGATCTGAGGGCCTCCTATCTTCGAACTGCAAGGTGTTCTGTCACGCTAACCTGGGCTATGGCAGATCACCAATAAAAAACCCCGTTGCCATGCGACAACGGGGTTGAATGGACAACGTATATTGCGACTCAGAACTTGTAGGAGACACCAAGTTGATAGCTTCGACCATAGCGTTCCCAGATTTGCACTTGGCGCGGATCACCATTCTGGAAGGTGACGAAGCGTCTATTGGTGAGGTTGCTACCCTGCAGGATGAAGGTCAGGCCCTTGAACCGGCCACTCTGCAGAGCATAACTGACCTGGACATCGTAGGTAGAACCGCCCTGGATGGTCTGCAGGATACGGGTAGCGCTGATGCCACTGACTTCACCCAGGAAGCTGCTGCGGTAAGCCCGGCTGGCCCGGGCCTGAAAACCGCCATGTTCGTAGTATACGGTGGCGTTGGTCACCCACTTCGATAGGCCGGGCACGGTAATCGAGTTGGGATTACCTGCGTAGACCAGCGAACTCTTGGTGTAGTCGGCACTAAGGACTACGCCAAAGCCGTTGAGGACCGGGGTGAACAGCTTCAGTGGAATGCTGGCGACGGCCTGGAGGCCCTTGACGTTGCCGTAGCCATTGTTGACCGGACCGGAGACTATGCCGAACGGGGTACCCAGCAATTGCTGCTGGGCCGGGGTCAGGTAGCTGCTGATGAAGGGGGTGAAATCCGCCAGGTAGGCCGCATTGGGATTGATGTAGTCATGCAGCTTCAGCATGTACGCCATCGCCGACACGTAACCCGAATTGTCAGCGAAATAGTGCGCAAGGCTGATGTTGTAACTGTCGGCCATGGTTGGCAGCAGCTGGGGATTGCCACCGGATGCACTGAAGTAGGACAGATTCGGATTAGTCGAAGCGAGATGGGTGATGTTGCCACTGATACCCAGGCTGGCACTCATCTGATCCATGCGCGCCCGCGCCATCACCCGTGCTGCACTTACGCGCAACTGAGTATTCTCGGCCAGCCCAAAAATCAGGTTGACGCTAGGTAGATAACGGGTGTAGCTGGTACCGCCGCTTACCGGTATGAGTTGCGCTTGGGTACCGGCATTGATACCACTGCCACTGCCGGCGGTGACGCGGGCCCCTTGCGATGACTGCAGGGTGTGTGCCACCTGCAAACCGAAGTTGCCGGTCAGCGGGATCGAGCCGATGTGGGTGTCCAAATTAAACTGCAGATAGGGCGTGATATCGGTTTCACGGACTTTCCAGTTGGGGGGTACGGCGATAGATGACAGGGACGTGGAGAAGACGGTAAGAGCACCGCTGTTCAGCAGATACAGGGGGTTGTAGCAGACCTGCGGGCCGATACCCATGAATGCCAGGGGATCACAGCTACCCCCATTGACCAGTGCCGCCGTCGGAATAGGTGCGGTCAGCGCGCCGATTGGGTTGCTGGTTAGCGTCTGGCTGCCATTGGGCAGGGTCAGGAACATCTGGTTGATCGCGTAGGTCTTGTTGCGAGTCTTGCGGTCAACACCAAATTCCATGCTCGAGAACGGCCCGCTGGTAAAATCACGCTCCACGCTGGCCCGCAAGTCGGCGATGTAGTCGGTGGTGCGGGGCGCGTTGATGAAACCGGCTTGCACGATGGATGGTGTAGCGCCAGCTCCCCAGCCCTGCGGATCGGTGAGCACAATCTGGCTGGAGTCATAATTCAACGTCGGGTTCATGTACAACAGACCATTACCCAGCTCGGTAAAACCGATGGTGTCGGTGGCCCCGTTGGCGGTGCTGTAGCCGGTACCGCTGTAAGACTCCATGAGGAAGCTACGCCGGTTGGCCCGTGAATAGTTGGCGTCGACGGTTGCGGACCAGTTTTCGTTGATCGCAATCTTATTGTTCCAGTCGATGTTGTAGACCTTGGCGTAGTTGCGGTTGTAGTCGTTACGCACGACTGCCTTGACGTTGTTGTAGGTACCACTGGTTACGAAGCCGTTGCTGACCGTATAGCCCGGCTGCAACTGTGCCGCGGACCATTTCAGTGGGAACTCGATACCTCGTAACGTCTGATTTTCACGGAAGTTGTCGTAGGTCATGTCCAGTGTGCTGGAGAAGTTTTCCGATGGACGCCACTGCAGGGTACCCAGGAACCCGGTACGGGCAAAAAGATCAGAAATGCCATAATTCTTCGACCCGCCTATGACCACCGGCCCGCCGTTGCTGACATTAGGATAGCCCCACGGCTGTTGATGCTCGATCTGGGTCGGATTTTTTTGCAAATCGATGCCCAGCGCGACCCCCAGGGTGTGGTTGAGAAACTGGTCGACGTAGATGCCGTTAGTCTGGTAGCCCTGATTACTCAATCCGGGCGAAAGCTTGGACATACTGTTCCAGGCATAACGGGCATTGACCGCGAGGATACGATGGGTTTCATCCAGCGGGCGGATGGTGCGTAGATCCACCGTGCCGGCCAAACCCTGTCCCATCAACGAGGCCTTGGGAGTCAGGTAGACCACTACACTGTTGAACCAACTGGCAGGATACTGGTCAAATTGCACGCCTCGATTGTTGCCGGTACTGACCTGCTCGTTACCATTGATCAGCGCCGTGCTGAAATCCGGACCGAAGCCGTGGATGGAGACCACCTGGGGGCGGCCGTTCAGAGTCTGCACGGCTAAACCAGGTAGGCGGCCGAGGGTCGCGGCGATGCTTACGCCCGGTAGCTTACCGATTTGCTCAGCGGTGACCGCTTCGACGATCTCGCTGGCATAACGCTTGATGCCGATCGAGTTCTTGATACTCGCGGCATAGCCCTGAACCACGATGGCACTGAGTTTTTTGGCTTCTTTCTTGCGAGCTTTACCACCCAGATTGCCGGGGGCCTTCTGCGCGCCCTTGGTTTGATTCGTCTTGGTAGCTTGTGGATTGCTGGTTTGCGCCTGGACTCCCGTGGCGACCACCAGAATCGCCGACGCTAAGGCTACGCTTAACAAGTTTCGCTTGAGTTTCACTATGACCCCCTCCAATAAAACGATGGCAGTTACACCAGTCTTGGGTTGCCTGGTTGCGGTAGCCCGAGCCTGAGACGAACAGGACATTGGTAATGTCTTTGTAACGTGCCTTGCATACTAGCTGTGAAAGAAATGTGATCGACGCATTCTGCATACGTATTCATGGAATTTCAGGCATTTTGCGGGGGTTGAATCCAGCTTCAGAGTACTGTGACAGGGTCGTTTCGAGGCTTGCTTACGTCACCTAATTCCTCGGCGTATTGAAGACGTTTAAGGGGCTGCCTGAATCGGGACGGATTGTGTTCTGCAGGGCCGCAGCAGTGAAGACCATGACTGGGATCGGGGACGGATCTTCTACCTATTGAAAGGGCGGTCTCAAGAGTGGCCGATAGACGTTCATGGGAGTTGAAGCACCCTGTCCAAGATGGCTTCAGGCTGGTGCGGGGGGATGTATGGGGAGATGGCGGCAACATCCGTCTGCATGGGTTAGCCGTGCCAGAGTGCATGAATACGTATGCGGGGCCATGCGGCGGCCTCCTGCACACGGCTAAGCTTTAAGCCTGGATTACGATAATGCTTCCGCCCGCGGCGGGATGAATATCAATAGGGGAGCTGCATGAGTAAACATCCGTGGTGGCGCGGTGCCGTCATCTACCAGATTTATCCTCGAAGCTTCCAGGACAGCAACGGGGATGGCGTCGGTGACCTGGCGGGGATTCTGTCGCGTCTGGACTATGTGGCGGCGCTGGGAGTGGATGCGATCTGGATATCTCCGTTCTTCAGCTCGCCGATGGCGGATTTTGGTTACGACATCGCTGACCATCGCGCTGTCGATCCCCTGTTCGGCACCTTGCAGGATTTCGACCACCTACTAGCGCGAGCCCATCAGCTGGGCCTGAAAGTGATGATCGATCAGGTACTCAGCCATACATCCATCGAACATGCCTGGTTCCAGGAAAGTCGCCAGAGCCGTGATAACCCCAAGGCGGACTGGTACGTCTGGGCTGATCCGCAGCCTGATGGCACCCCCCCGAACAACTGGCTGTCGATCTTTGGAGGAATAGCCTGGCATTGGGAACCACGGCGCCAGCAGTACTACCTACACAATTTTCTGGAGTCCCAGCCGGATTTGAATTTCCATCAACTTGAAGTTCGCCGTGCGACCCTGGATAACGTACGTTTCTGGCTGGAGCGTGGTGTCGACGGCTTGCGTCTGGATGCCATCAACTTCTGTTTCCATGATCGGCAGCTTCGTGACAATCCACCCAAGCCTGCAGAAAAGCGCAATGGCCGTGGCTTCCAAGCGGACAATCCGTACGCTTATCAGTATCACTGGTACAACAACACCCAGCCTGAGAATCTGGATTTCCTGCGTGAGCTGCGGGCTTTGCTCGACCGTTATCCGGAGGTCACCTCGCTTGGGGAAGTAGCCTCGGAAGATTCACTGGCGACCATGGCTGAATACACCCATGATCACGGTCTGCACATGAGCTACAGCTTCGAGCTGCTCACCGAGGCCTGTTCTGCCGAGTACATACGGGCCACCGTCACCACTCTGGAAAGCAGAATGCCGAATGGCTGGCCTTGTTGGGCGATTTCGAACCACGATTCGAAGCGGGTCATGTCACGCTGGGCCGGCCCCAATCCAGCGCCGCATCAAGCCAGCATGCTGAGCGCTATGGCCTGCAGTCTGCGTGGTTCGTACTGTGTGTATCAGGGTGAGGAGCTGGGTTTGCCGGAAGCTGATCTGCCTCGCGAAGCCTTGCGCGATCCTTACGGCATCGCTTTCTGGCCTAATTTCAAGGGGCGTGACGGTTGTCGCACTCCCATGCCGTGGCAGGATACCTCGACGGCTGGTTTCACCACGGGTCGGCCCTGGTTACCCATTCCGAAGGAACATCGTCCCTTGTCGGTAGCCTGTCAGGAAGCCGATCCCGATTCACCACTACAGCGTTTCCGACGTTTCATGCATTGGCGCAAGCAGCAACCCGCACTACGTTGGGGTTGCATCCATTGGTTTGAGTTGTCCGCACCGGTACTGGTTTTTACCCGGCAATGGGCGGAGGACAAGATGCTGGTCATCTTCAATCTCAGTGCTACTGAGCAAGCCATCCCCCTGCCTGAGATCAAGGTTCAAGAAGTCCTTACTGGCCACGGTCTGGTAGAAGGTCGACTGGAAGACCACGTTTGCCATGTGCCTGGCTACGGCGCATGGTTCGCCCGTATTACCTGATCGGCGAGACCGTTCTCTCGGGGGCTGAGCATGAGTCAAGACTGCAAGCGCTTAGCACCGAGACGGGTGGGCACCTTGATAAACCGACGGCATCCTCTCTGCGACCGCGTTGCAGGATATCGGCCACCCCCCTCGCAGATACCTTGACAGGTTTTCTGGGAAGGTGGACTGCAACGCTACGTTGTCATCGACATCGCGTCGATCTATATAGATGGTATCCTCGCCTGGGACAGTTTAAGGCCGAATGGTTCGTCTCGGCGGGTCGGAGTACGGACGGGTCGGGATGGCTAGACCACGGATCGCCGCAATAAGACCTCGTACCCTGGCCCCTTATCTTGCTCGGACGAGAACCATCCTGCCCCAGTAGATCGGATAGGCAGAGCAAGCTTGGTGACTCCTGTCCTGGCTATCGCCATCATTGAAGGCCTCGTCCCTGGTTGTGTTCCGTTTCATCAGATTATTACAAATATAGGATATGAAACCGTGTTCAGTCACAGTGAAGGTCATTTTAGTGCACGGATAGGCTGGTTGCGCGCGGCGGTATTGGGTGCTAACGACGGCATTGTTTCTACGGCGAGTCTGATCGTGGGCGTGGCGGCCGCCCAGGTGGGACGCTCGGCGGTACTGACGGCGGGGATTGCCGGGTTGATTGCCGGCGCCATGTCAATGGCCTCCGGCGAGTATGTTTCGGTCAGTTCTCAGGCCGACGCCGAAGATGCGGATCTGGAGCGCGAGCGTCATGAGCTAGAAACAAATCTGGCTTACGAACAGGAAGAACTCACGCGCATCTACATGGGCCGCGGACTGGATGAAGGTCTGGCCCGCCGGGTGGCTTTACAGTTGATGGAACATGATGCTTTGGGAGCCCATGCCCGGGATGAGCTGGGGTTGACCGAGGTTCATAGAGCCCGGCCGGTGCAGGCGGCTATGGCCTCAGCGGCGAGTTTCGCGGTGGGTGCGGCGCTGCCTCTGGCCTTGGTGTTATGGGTATCGATGCGCTGGTTGTTGCCGGTTGTTTCGATTGGCTCGTTACTGTTTCTGGCGCTGCTGGGGGCCCTGGCTTCTCGTTCGGGTGGGGCCAAAATGTGGGTCGGGGTGCTACGGGTTACTTTCTGGGGAGCGTTCGCCATGGCCCTTACCGCTCTGGTGGGTCGACTGCTGGGTGCGCACGCCTAACCGCCTCAAGCCGTGGTGACACCGCTCTGCGTCCGGGACGACAAGCTTCCAGCTACCTGTTGTGGACGTGTCATGTCTCTCTCGTCAGGCGGGAATCCACCCGGCCCGGATCACGTTAGAGGTTTGCTTGGGCGGTGTCGCCAGACTGTGGATCCCGGGTCTGCCACCGGGCGGGATAGTGGGCCTTTTTTTGTGACACGGCTCTGCGTCCAGAGCGATGAGTCTCCATCACCTATGGTGGGCGTGCTACTTCTCTCGCCCGCCCGAGAGAAGTTAGCCAAGAGAAGGGTGGCCGGGGTTCGCGCCCTGTGGGTGCGTTCGGGGTTGCAGGCGTTCGTTGCCCGCTCATGAATGAGCGGGCAACGAACCGACCGGTTTCCATGCCGGTCGCCCTACGGGATTCGCTCTGGCCCGCACTGCGAACCACGGCTGTGGACAAGCACGTCGTTGCTTATCTCGCCATGCCCGTGCCGGCGGGAGTCCAGTAAAAAAGGTCATACCCAAGCCAGTGGCAAATCCTTAGTTGCTGTGAATTGAGGCAAAAACCTCATCGGTCCATTGCAGTGCCTCAATGTAAACTTTGGCAATCGCATCGACCCGTTGCGGCTGAATGAGTTCCCATTCACCACGTTCGTAGTGTTGCAGATCTTTAAGTGTCCGCGCCCACGGGCCCTCACCGCGTAGCAAGGCAACGCGGATCGGTTCGGCGACCGGCAGGTTTTCCAGAATCTTTTCCATGGGGGCTTTGATCAGCACATCGAGCAAGGAAAAAAGACCCACGATAAAAGCCTGTTCCTTCTGCTCATTATTGCTATCAGCGGCCAGCAACTCGCATACATGAGCGCGGTTCAGCGAGGTCTTCATCAGAGCGGGGGATTGGTCATCGAGGCGCGCGATAGCCAGCATACGAGCCCACTGGCGCACGCGGCTCATACCGAGATAGACGATAGCATGCTGGATGGAACGCACCTGAGTACGTAGGCCAAAGAAAGCTGAATTGACTAGGCGCAGAAGCTTGTAGGTGAGTACGGCATCGTTACGAATAGCCTCGGCCAATTCGTTGGGCCCGGCATCCGGAGCTTCCACGGCGGCCATCAGTTGCATGATGCCGATGCGACTTTCGCCGATGATTTCCTCTTCGGTAATCTCCGGGCGGAACAGATAGTAGCCCTGGAAGCCATCAAGGTTGAGACTTTTACAGAACTGATACTGAGCCGGGGTTTCGACCTTTTCGGCGATCAATTGTGCGGATACCGAACGCAGTTTCTTCACCAATCCTTCGAGTTCGTGCTGAGGTACAAGCTGGATATCCAGCTTGATGAAATCCAGTAGTTGCAACAACTCGTGTTGCTCAGGGGTTTCGAGGGTCCCTTCAAAGTCATCCAGGGCAATACGGAAGCCTTGGTTTTTCAAGTCCTTGACAGCTTGGATGAGGGGTCGATCAATCGTCTCAGTTTCGAGAATCTCCAGTACCAGACGATCATCAGGGGCCAGCAACGGCACCCCCATGCGCAACAGTTTCGAGGTCATGTTGATGAAAGCCAGGTCACCACCGACCAGACGTTCCAGTCCGAAATCGGTACAAGCGCGCAGCATTACACTGGCACTGGCGGCATCCGGATCATCGAATTCAGCGTGCTCGGCCTGCCGATTGTGACGGTATAGCAGTTCATAACCCAGGATGTTCTGGTTGCGATCGAGAATCGGTTGGCGGGCAAGTACTGCGGTAGTGGAGGACTGTGGTTCGTCAATTACGGTGTTCATGATGTGTCGTGGTCCTTGAGTTTGCCTCGAAATCGAAATGTGCGAACCAGACGACGCTGCTGCCAGGCCAGGATTCTGGCAAGACTGCGCTGATTACCGGGGATGGAATGCAGGATACGAGCGCCACAGCAAATACCCCTTCCCTCCTCGTCCTGCCGCACATACTGGATACATAGCTGAAACTGTAATTGGGTGACACATTCCGGCAGGCACAGGTTCACGTTCCAGACCGACCCCGGATAGGGGGGTGTTCCTTGCAGGCGAAAGCCAATGCCTTCGAAGGAAAGATCCAGCAATTCGGCATGTCGTACCTGGCCGGCATGGTTGTAAAGATCGAGAAAACCGTGCAGGGGTGACTCGGCACGCAGACGCAAAGTCTGGCGCCGCGGCGAAGATTCATCACCGGAACATTCAGACACTAGCGAGTGGGTGGGGTCGATGGGGGCGGTGGGTTTTGCCATGCATATCATAGGTGGTGGTCGATTGTGTTTGTCCCAAAGCTTCCAATGCCATGGACAGATACTGCATCCGGGCCTGAACCAGGGCTCCATTGTCCTGATTGAGTTGTTCGCAATCCTTCAGAATATTCATGACCTCCGTCCAATGCTGACGGGTAGTGCTCGAACCGCACCCTTCAGGGGCATGGTCCGGGTCTTGCTCGAGTGCGTGAGGTCTCAGAATCTGCTCCAAATGCAAGCGCTCCTGCTGCAGATTCTCGAGTTGATACATGAGTTCCAGCTTGGGGCTGGTACACGTATCAAGTTGCTCCGTATCCCCATCAAGTAGCGCTGCCCGCTCCAGGGTCAGCACTTCGCGTAAATCCTTGGCAATATAAGCAATGTCGCCAATCACTCGTTGCCGTGACATACGCAATTCGGCGACGGTATTCATGGTCAGAATTTTCCACCGGCACTCAGTTGCTGTTCAATGGAGATCAGACCCTTAGCAATGCCTTGTGAGTCGACTTGATAGGTCCCTGCGGCAATGGCCTGCTGGATTTTCTGGATCCGGGTCGAGTCAACGGCCGACTGCAAGGATTGCTCCTTGGCCAGTTGCTGCAGATGGCGCGCAGCATTAGTCAGGGCGAGACTGTCTTGTTGGGGCCGGGCTGCAGCTTGATTGCCGGAGGCTCCCGCTTTCCTGGAACCCGCCGCCGAGGCGTTCTGAACGCCAGGCTGGACAAGGCTGGAAATTTTGTTATCCATGGGAACAGCTCCCGATCTAGACGAATGTCGAAGAGTGAATCGGCGATAGGCGAAAAAACTTTAGTGTAAATTGGTAATCTGTGCTCATGGCTGGACCTGCACGGTGTCGGTGGATACGACCAAACCCTGGATGATGCGGCCAGAATTGCTGTTACGAACCTTCACGCGGGCTCCGGCCGCACCGTTACCAAGTGCCGTGCCATGAGCCCGTACATGCACCCGCCCCACCTCGGTAAGAATACTGACATGGTCACCGCGGTGCACCAGTAGGCGGATGGCGAACATGCCGGGGCTGAGCACGGTACCGGGTGATATCGGTCGGAGCAGACGACGTCCGGCGATGTCCGGGATATGTTCGATGTAGCCATAGCCTAGCAAGCTGACATCATAACGCTGCCATCGTACGGCATGTCTGCCGACCAGATCGCCACGGCCCAAGGCCCGGGTGGCGACGAGTACTCGTCGGAATACATGCACCTGGGCGGGCAGGTAGATCATCCACGGCACGGGACCGGCGCAGGCCAACCGCACACTGACCCGACTGCCAAAAAGCCTGCCACTGGGCAGACTGGCCCGGGGGGGGGTGGCGCATTTAGCTAAGCGCAGGCGTGGGTCGGGGGGTCTTACCTTGATCTGAACCGGCAGCCCCTCACCGGCAAAGTGCGTATGCAGATAGTGGGTTGCGATCTGTCGAAGCTGCGGGAGCGACATGATGGTTGTTGCAACGGCAGTATGTGCCGGTAGTAGCAGGAGCATGAACAACCCCAGCGCCAAGCCGACCCGTCGGGCATCTTGAGAAACCGAGCCGAGCAGTTCGGGTGCGCGATGTCCCGGAGCACATCTCCGAGACTTATCAGGCGGATAGGCGGGGAGTGAGCGAGGCCGCAACACCACAAGCGGACCGCACAGTAGATTTGAGTCCCATCGTTTCATGACGGGGTGGCCTCCTGGGCCGGGACGCGCTTAAGAGCTTGGTTGAAGTGCTGCCAAGCGCTCTCGGTCTCACTCAGTGACTGTAACGCTTGATCATGATCGTTCGCAAGCAGTTGGGTAAGCAAGGTATGGACGTGATCGAGATATTCACCGCCAAGCTGGGCAAGCTTACTCAGGGAGGGCTCTGGTGTGGCGCCGGCCCATTGCTGGAGTAGAGCCGTAAAGGGCGCCGCGTCGAGCATTTGCGGGTCAATCTGGTCCGGTGCGTTGCTGGCAATTTCCAGAGTCCGCCAAAGTGATTCACCGGCATAACGCAGTTCGTCCTGCAGGGGACCGCTGGCGAGAGCCTTACCGTTGTGGGGGGGACTGATCCGGACGGCAAAAACGGCCCGCGACAACGAGGCGCTGTGTCGACGCAGCACCGCGTTGCGCTGTTCAAAGACCGCCAAGGTGACTTCGACCTGGGTTTGGGCGGTATGGCGGTGTTCAATATCCGCCACCAACTGGGTGTGCCCGGATTGGCTTTGGGTATGCGCCGTTGCCGCCGTTTGTAGTGATCCCTGAAGGCCATGCAAACTGTGCTCGACCTGTTCGAGTCGGCTTAGCTCTTGTTCGGCAGTGCCATTCAATTGTTGTGATAACTCTCCCAAGGACTGCGTCACCGTCTCAATTTCGGTGGTCGTCTGAGTGGTCTTTTCGGCCAATTGCTTGACTTCATCGGCGACCACGGCAAAGCCGCGTCCGGCTTCCCCGGCCCGGGCCGCTTCGATGGCGGCATTGAGGGCGACCAAGTTGGTCTGATGGGCAATTTCCTGAACCTCCGCCGTCAGTTTGCCAATTTCGCTGAAGAACCCGGCAAAGTGAGCATGAGCTTGCGGTATGCCGGCCAGCGTGCTGCGCAATAAGCGCAGTTGTCCTTCGAGTGACCGGCTCTGCTCGTGAGCTTGGTCACATTGCTCATGGGTGGCAACAAGCCCACCCTGCAAGGCGGCCAGAGACCCCAGCCCGTCACCGTCAGCCGTCAAATTGCCGACGCTTTGCCGGTGTTCTGCCAGGGCAGCACGAGCGACATTGAGATCACGGACCAGGTTACTCAAGTGCCGCAACAGTTCTGTGTGACGTTGCAGGACACGTTGCCGTTGGCCCTCATCCGAGTCGACGAATACCGGCAAGGCATCAATCAGCGGCTGCATGGCCAGAGCCGTACGGGGATGCCGTAAGGATAGTTCCCGGATGCGCGCACGGTTACCGCAGACGAGCTCACGGGAAAATTCGGCAACGGTCGAAATACTCAATATAGGCATAGCGTGGCAACGCATCGGCGGGGCTAATGGAAACTTGAGAAAGCAAGACACATGCCATGCTCAAGTCCGAGTGGGGCTGGCCGATAACACCGAAAGCAGTTCGGAACCCGTTCCCGTGGTCACGTCGGCAGTTAAACGGGATACCTTTCCCTATCAAGAGGAATAGTCGATGAACGGTATGCCTGCCGCCAACCTAGATCGATTCACCACGCTGGCCGGCCAGAACCGCCTGGCCTTGTTGCTGTTCGGACTTGGCAAGGGATATTTGTGTGGTATCAATGTATTCAAGGTGCGCGAAGTGTTGCGTTGTCCTCCCCTGACCGCGCTGCCGGGGATGCATGCCTGGGTTCGTGGCGCCACCACTTATCGTGGTCGCGAGATCACGGTGGTCGATCTATTTGCCTGCCTTGGCCATCCCATCCTGGACAACCCGGCTCAAGGACATCTACTGGTGACCGAGTTCAATGGCTCGGTACAAGGTTTCTTGGTCGGTGAAGT
>ENA-ORDP01001136-ORDP01001136.1-marine-sediment-metagenome-genome-assembly--contig:-NODE-1136-length-15132-cov-3.934602_pt1 | contig 15132 bp, 14 predicted proteins | sample MGYA00248627_ERZ508539 | MGnify/ENA primary metagenome ERZ508539 (study PRJEB26208, sample SAMN05571518) | marine sediment metagenome | biome: deep sea; feature: Hydrothermal vent; material...
GCATCTCAAAGAAATCCCCGGCTATACCTGTCAGGAGTAAATAGAACTGTCCGGATAATTGATTCATAGTGTGTCCGCTTGGGTAACGCCGATGATGGAGCGAAGGGCGGAGCCCGTAGCGGAATCATCGGCGGGAAATTGCGAAGCGGGATTACGCAACTTTCCTGGTCTCTTTTCCTGCCTGTAGCAGTTTTCCTGTTGCCGTATACTGGCCCAAACGGCGGGGTCCGTGGTCAATGGAAAGCCGGCCATCCAGGTGCTTGCTGACATGGACTTTAGCCTTGACGTAATGATAGCGATGGCGGTCTTGCGGGATCTGTAACTGTAGTCCTCGAAACTGTACACAGTGGTCTTTGCCCACAACCCGCTCGTACCGCTCACATAAATAGTCCTCTAAATCTATACCTGCCAAGGGCACAAAAGCACTGCCGCTCTCCCGTGCCGGATGACTGAACTCAGCATTGAATGCCGGCAAATACTGGTTTTTCAGATAACGGTTGGCCGTTGCCATGTCACTAATACCCTGCAGTGCCAACTCTTGCGGCAAGCGCCCCTGGTGCGTCCCAAAGGCCCGCTCTGAGCGGCCTCGGGCCTCCGGTGAGTAGGCAGCAATCATCTCAATGCCCAGACGCTGTAAGGCTACTCCAAACTGCGTTGGGTTCTTCTTGTCAACTTTCCCGCCCGCTTCCGGGGTATGCCAGTAGTGACTACCCCGGTCCGAGTAAAATGAACAAAAAAGACCTTTGGCTTCAAGAACCTCTTTGACCCCAACTAAACTGCTGTGCGTGCCTTCTTCCTCGACAAATCGCATCGAATAATGTTCGTTCGTCGCATCGTCCATGGTCACAATTAAATCCCAGTATTGACCAGCAACCCATTCATGGGTGCTGCCATCCTGATGAATCATCATGCCCGGTAAAGCACTGGCCAGTCGTTTCATGCGGTGTGGCCCAGGCGTCTTCGCTTTGGGCACCAGTCCCGCTCCTTGCAATCCCTTCTTCACCCAGCTGTAACTGCGCTGACCCTGGTGTTCACGCTGATACCAGCGATGAAAGTGACGTACGTTCCATCCTTGATAACGGCTCGAGTATAAGTCTTGCAAGGCGATCACCTCATCGATTGGGGCACGACGATGTGAAGGTTGATTCAATCGCCGATCGAGCAATCCCTCCAGCCCATCCTCCTCATAATGCGGCATGTACCTGCGAAAACTTCGATCACAGACTCCCAACAACCTGGCAGCCTCGCTTTGACTTAGCCGTTGACATTGATAACCGTTATACGCTTCTGTAAATCTCATCTGTTTTAGTCTCTCATGAAACCCTGTCTGGTTCATCTGCCACCCCAAAAGGGGGGTAGCTTAAATCCGGACAGGTCATGAACCAATTATGAGGACAGATAATGTACTCGCAACACAACCACTGCCAGGCATTGTGATAAGCTTCCATCTGTTGTAGGGTATCCGCCTGTACCATCCCGGAAGGGAGTCATCTGCGAGCGTACATGGGAAACCCATTCTAAAAAAATCAGAAAAAATACTCAAGCTTCGTTGCGACGTGTCGATACACAGGGTGGAGGCGGTAAATGCTGGTGTTCAGCATGTCCGCCACGGTGAAAAACCTACTTCCGGAGTTCGGATTCTGAACAGTGGTGGAGCGAGTGAGCGCACTCGCAGCCGGGGGCTTTTCGAGGTACCTTAAAAATGTCTACAGTAATTAATACCAACATTATGGCGTTGACCGCACAGCGCAACCTAAGCAGGACGAATAACGCGCTGCAAACCACGATGGAACGCCTGTCTTCTGGATTGAGGATCAACAGTGCCAAGGATGATGCAGCGGGGCTGGCCATTTCAGATCGGATGACCGCGCAAATCAGAGGCCTCAATCAAGCGGTACGAAATGCCAATGATGGCATATCGCTGGCGCAGACTGGCGAAGGCGCATTGCAAGAGATGACGAACATTCTGCAACGTGTTCGTGAGCTGGCAGTACAGGGTGCCAATGGCACCAATACGGCTACTGATCGACAGAAGATTGGGGATGAGATCACTCAGCTGCAGCAGGAATTAACGCGTATTGCCGATACGTCTCAGTTTAACGGCAAGACCTTATTTAACGGGTCTTTCGGTACGGCTAACTTTCATGTTGGGGCGAATTCCGGTCAAACACTCCAGGTAAGTATGGGAGATTTCACGACCACTAAATATGGAGATTATCAGGTTAGTAATGGCAATACATCGACCGTTGGCGCCACCGGAGCCGGGAGTTCGGTGGCTACAAGTGCAGCATCTGTTATTGTGGCAGGTTACATCGGTAGCAGTACCGTGGTCACTGCGTCCACCGACACAGCGAAGTCCATTGCCGCCAATGTCAACAAGGTGACAGATAGTACGGGCGTAACCGCGGAAGCGAACAATGTTATCGCGCTGAAATTTACCGCTGCAGGTAGTTTTACCTTAACGATTACATCGGACAATACCACAGCGAAGACCTTAAGCTTCACCACGACAGGAACATCCAACAGCGATCTTGATGCTGCGGTAAAAGCATTTAATGGGGTTTCCGGTTCTACGGGAGTGACGGCCTCAATGTCCGCCAGTGGCAATTCGGTTGTACTGCGCAATGCCAGTGGTAACGATATAACGATTGCTGACGCTGACACTGCCACTACGTCGAATAGCGGCGATGTGACAATACATAAAGTGACGCAGTCGACCGGCAATGCAAGCACAACAGCGGGTGCAACTTTGCTAGCAAACACCGTTGCAGATGTCTCTGTTTCCAATGGTTATGTAACCTATGATTCCGCACGTACCTTCAAAACCACAGACACATCAGGAATAGGGAGTAGCGCGACTGCAGCACTGCAGAAAGTGAGCGCATTGTCTGTGAGTACATCGGTTAAAGCTGAACTTGCGATCAAGATTGCCGATGCGGCCATTGAGATTGTCGATACCCAACGTTCCACACTGGGTTCCATACAAAATCGTATGCAGTCAACGATTGCCAATTTGTCGAATATTTCGCAGAGTTTAAGTGGTGCAAGGTCGAATATTCGGGATGCGGATTTTGCGGTCGAGACGGCCAACTTGACCCGATCGCAAATCATGCAGCAGGCGGGCATTGCCATGTTGACGCAGGCAAAAGCAGTACCACAACTGGCTTTGGGACTGCTGCGGTAAGTTGATTCATAAATTCATCAATCACCACGATAAGTGGTTTGGTTCTGACCCTGGGGGAGGCCTGGTTCGTCGCCCCCGGGGTAAGTGGTTGGTTGATGGGAGGGTAGCATTATGTTAATTAGACCCACGACCGTAAATGTACAGAAGGTCGCTGCATTAGGGCCTGATGCGCAGCTGCGTCCAAGAGGGCAGCCCGAAACGCCGAATGTCGGCGGCAAGCAGAAAACGGTGGCTTCGAGTCAGACGGGGAAAACCGGGGCCAGTAATACCTCGAAGTCAGATCAGAAGCCAGCGGGCACCGCGTCTCGTGCCAAGAATAGCTTGCAGATGACTGCGCTGAATCAAGTGGTCGCAGATAGAATTGCCAAATTTACCCAGAGTATGCAACGCGACCTGGTTTTCAGCGTCGACAAAACCCTGGGTGAAACGGTTATCAAGGTGGTTGATTCAAAGACCCAGGAGGTCATTCGTCAAATTCCTTCTGAAGATGCGCTGGCTCTTTCCAGGCATCTTAAGGAGATGGGCATGTTGTTTAGCAGCAAGGCCTGATATTTGGGTGCACTTAAGTGGAACTGGTACGTGCAGCAACTTGCTGAGTTACCAGCGGGAAACTGGTTTGAATATTGCTTCAGTATTACACGTGTCATAGCGCAAGGTTGACACAGAAAAGATGAGTATAGCTTAGGAGGCTTATATGCTTTCAGCAGCCGGGGTTGGTTCAGGACTCAATGTAAATTCTCTGGTCGGGAAGTTGGTGGCAGCGGAAAGAGATCCGGCGCTGGCACGTCTGAACCAGCAAGAAGGCAAACTGCAGGCAAAGATTTCTGCCTACGGCACCCTGAAGGGCTCGATGTCTTCACTGCAGGCAAGCCTGGCCGGATTGCAGAATAGCAGCAGTTTTGATGGGCGATCTGTTTCGGTATCAGATAGCACCAAATACACCGCCAGTGTGGCGGCGGATGCGACGATTGGCAGCCATAGCATCAATGTGACCCAGCTGTCTCAAGCCCATGGCTTGAGTACGGCCTCTTCATTTGCCAATCTTACCGACACGGTTGGTACCGGCACGCTGACCTTCAATTTTGGTACCACAGTTTATGATCCGGTGGGGGATGTCTACACCAGTTTCACGGCCAATACCAGCAAAGCCTCTCAGCAAGTTACCATCACCGATGGTAGTCTGCAAGGGATCAGGGATGCGATCAATACTGCGGCCATCGGGGTTAATGCCAGTACCATCTATGATGGATCTGGTTATCGCCTGGTGCTGACGAGTGATACGGGTGTCGCCAACAGTATGGAGATTACCGTGGCTGAGTCGGGTGCGAGCCCGACGAATACGGATAACACGGGTCTTTCTCAATTGGCATTTAATAGTACGGCCACGCAGTTAAATCAGACCCAGGCCGGCCTGGATGCCACGCTGACTGTAGATGGTCTGGCTGTTTCCGGATCCAGCAATACCATTGACAAGGCCATCCAGGGGGTAACACTGAATCTGCTGGCGACCACAACCACCGCAGTTGATTTTACGGTTTCACAGGACAATAGTTCGATTAGTGCGGCCGTCTCTGGTTTTGTCAGTGCCTACAATGACCTGGTAACTACGATCGACAACCTGTCTGGTTATGATAGTGTGACCAAGAAATCAGGGATATTGCTGGGAGATTCGGCGGTTCGCCAGGTCGGAAACAAGCTGCGTAACATATTTTCTGAGGCTGGACGTAGCTTGACAGGTACCTATACCAGTTTGGCCGCTATCGGTATTACGACCCAGGCCTCCAGCAGCACCGATGCCAGTGGTAAAAAAATACCGGCCGGTACATTGCAGCTGGACTCCAGCATGTTGTCTACGGCGCTACAGGCAGACCCGCAGTCAGTCGCGCTACTGTTTGCCTCAACCGGCACCGCGACAGATTCCGGAATCTCCTACAGCAGTGCCACGACTTCGACGAAAAATGGTACGTATGCCATTGATGTGACCACCCTGGCCACCCAGGGCGATTATGTAGGAACGACCGGGATTACCAATATCACCCTGAGTAGCTCCAACAACACGTTCGCTCTGAATGTCGATGGGGTGGCAACCGGCACGATCACGCTGACCACAGGCACCTATAGCACAGCGACTGCCTTTGCGCAGTTGGCCACGGAAATGCAGAATAATATCAACGCAGATTCCAATATGCTGACCGCAGGACTGGGCGTGACGGTTGCCTATGATGCTGCGGCAGGAAAGTTTACGATCAATTCAAAAAGCTATGGCAGTGCATCCAGTATCACTACCGCATCCAGTAATACCACGCTGGGCCTGTTCTCCGGTGTGGCCACGACCGGGGTTGATGTGGTAGGGTCGGTTGGTGGTGCCGTAGCTACGGGTAGTGGCCAGATCTTAACGGCGACAGGAGATGCTTCCGGTCTGGCTGTGAAGGTAGCCGGCACCAACCTCAATGCCCGGGGCAGTGTGACGTATAACCGGGGATTCGCCTTTCTCGCTGACCAGACATTAACCTCGCTGCTGGACCAGAATACCGGGGGTGTCAGTACCAGTATCAGTGGATCACAGTCCAGTATCGACCGGATTACGCAACAGCGGGCAGACCTTGCAAAACGCATCAACGCACTGGAAGCGCGGTATCGTAAACAGTTTTCGAAGCTCGATACCTTGGTCAGTCAACTGCAATCCACAGGCAGCTTCCTTGCGGGCGCTTTGTCGACATTTCCTGGGAGTTCCGGCGGTTAGAAGCCGGTTCGCAAACGGCAGTGGTAACGAGGTGCAAGCCGTTTGAAAGCACTTTTCCCATGGTGTAAGATCCGCTCCGTCGCTCCTTGGTTGAAAAAAGGACTCTATACCAGAAATCCCCCAGGACGTGCTCAGGGGGGCTGTCCGAGACCGCTTGGCCCCTGGTCTCGGATGGCCTTCCGGTTTTTAAAAAGGCAGATTGCCTCTTCCCCAGATTGGTGGTATTTTCATCGGCAAGTGCTAAAGAAATCCATCGGATTGCCGATAAACATCTTGAAAAATGAAGTAAGAAACCCACAGATCATCCAGACAGTGAGAAGCCAGCCATGTACGCAAATGCGAGTGCCGCGGTTCAAAAGTATCAGCAGATCAGCACTGAAAGCACGGTTCCCAATGCGGACCCCTACCGCCTGGTGATGATGTTACTGGATGGGGCCATTGCCAGAATAGCGACTGCCAAGGGCCATATGCAGCGCCAGGAGATCGCCAGAAAGGGCCAGGCGATGGGTAAAGTGATCGATATTATTCAGGGTCTTAGAGCTAGTCTTGATCATGATGCCGGGGGAGAGATTGCGGGTAATCTTGACGCACTGTATGACTACATATTGCGCCGGCTGCTGCTGGCACATGCGAATAACGACGAAAAGATTCTCGATGAAGTGTCCGGGTTGGTTGGTGAAATTCGTGCTGGTTGGCGCGGCATCGAAGACCAGGTGAAACAACTGCAAATGTAGGCTGCAGTACATTGCTGAAAACGCTGCAGCAACTCGTCGTAGTGGGTGATCAACTGCTTGCCGCCAGTGCGCAGGAGAACTGGGATGAGGTGGCGGAACTGGATCGTCAGCGTAAAGTCTTACTTGAGCAATGGATGATGTTGCCTACCGAGCAGTCGATAGATCAGGAGATGGAGGTATTGGCCGGGCGAATTCGTCTTCAGGACCAACAGTTGCAATCCTCCGTTCACAAAGCCCGTGCAGATGTTCTTGAGAGGTTGAAAAAAATTCAATCCGGCCGCTCCGCCAACAAAGCCTATAGCGATCAGTTGCTGTAGACGACGATCTCCCGGTCTTGGTGTGCCCAACTCGCTGTGAAAGTAGACCATAATGGTTGCATCCTGCCCCGCCCCTTGTAGCATAATCATGTGATGGTAAGAATGGGGGCAGCAGCGTGATTGCAGATGAGCGGATCAAATCCAGATTTCTTGAAGCCTTTTCCGTCTTTAGTGGCGGGGCGTGCAAAAATTTACAACACGTACTGTTCCAGCATGCGCTGCACATGTCGTTGCCTGCTGGAACAGTGATTGCTGAACCCGGGGTCGAGTGTACCCGTTTGGCATTACTGCTAGGCGGGCGGGTTAGAGTCTATAAATTGGCAGAAAGTGGTCGGGAAATCACTCTTTATCGCATCCATGCGGGGGAAAGCTGCGTACTAACCGCTTCCTGTATTCTCAATATGACCAATTTTACTGCGCTTGCTGTGGTGGAGTCGGCGGTGGAGGCTGTGATTCTACCGGCCGGACTGGTCCGCCAATGGCTCGACCGGTATGCCCCTTGGCGTGCTTTCGTATTTGGTCTGATCAATCAGCGGTTGGAGGATTTAATGACAACCATTGATCAAGTGGCATTCCGTCGTATGGATGCGCGGATTGCTGATTGGTTGATGACAGCAAAAAATTCTGCCGGCCGGGTGGCAACCACACATCAACGAATTGCTGATGATCTCGGCACATCCCGGGAAGTGGTCAGTCGTATCCTGAAAGACTTTGAGCAGGATGGAGCAATAGATTTGAGTCGAGGTGAAGTATGGCTGCGTAATATGGATTTATTGCCAAGCCGGTTCAATAGTGGAACTTGATGCTACTTTGGTGACTTTGTCACAGACGGCCATTCTGGTTTCGGATAACCTGTACGCTCCTGTTAAATAATGCCTGGAGGACCTGTTCATGAACAAGAATGTTGGATCAATGGATCGTATGCTGCGTATTATCGTTGGAGCGGTTATTATTGCAGTCGGCTTGTACTACAAAAATTGGTGGGGTGCAGTGGGTCTGCTGCCGTTGTTGACCGCCTTGATCGGCTGGTGCCCACCCTACGCACTGTTTGGACTCAGTACCTGCAAGGTGAAAGCACAGTAATGGGACAAAAGATGAATGCGCTGAATGGTTGCCTCTTTTCAAGATTAGCGCGCGCCTCTTGTTAGCCCAACAGGGTAAACCGGTCACATTGATACGCGTACCGTAGCCAACAGTGGCCGACGGTGTGATGCATTCTATGCTGGATTGGTGTATAATAGTATGCACTGATGATAGTAATTCTGGTCTTGAAGAAGAGCTGCCTGCAAGGTCGTCCGTAGTAAGGGAATTTCTTCGTGAACACACCTGCTGGCCGACAGGCCAGGTGAGATAAAGGCGTTGTTTTTGCAGGTCATTGTTTCACTGGGGGCGGTGATTGATGCGCCGTGACCTTCGGTCTTGTGCTGTGTGGTTTCTCTCCGGATCAGGCTCACATTGATACGCTGAAGGAGCCGGAAAATATGACCGAAAACAGCAACCCTCTTGCAACCGAACCCTCTGAATTTACCCTTTACAACAACAAAACCGGCGAGTCCTGGGACTTGCCGGTGCTCGAGGGCAGTGTTGGCCCTCGGGTGCTGGATGTCCGTAAACTGTACGCGCAAACCGGAATGTTTACCTATGACCCAGGCTTTACCTCTACGGCTTCCTGTCGATCACAAATCACCTTTATAGATGGTGACAAGGGGTTGCTCATGCATCGGGGTTACCCCATCGATATATTGGCCGAGAAGACCGGTTACCTTGAGGTGTGTTTTTTATTGCTCTACGGTGATTTACCTTCGCCGGAGGAAAAAGAGGACTTCGAGAATAGCATCACCATGCACACCATGTTGCATGATCAAATTCTAACCCTGTTTCGTGGTTTTCGACGCAATGCGCATCCGATGGCGATTATGGTTGGGGTTGTGGGCGCGTTATCGGCCTTTTATCACGATGAAACCAATATCAACGACCCACTGAAACGGATGATTGCGGCCCACCGGATGATCGCCAAGGTTCCGACCATTGGTGCCTATGCCTTCAAGTATTCGCTGGGCCAGCCATTTGTCTATCCGGACAACAAGCTGACCTTCTCGGAGAACCTGTTGCGAATGATGTTTGCAGTGCCGACGGAAGAATACAAGGTCAATCCGGTTCTGGCACGGGCTATGGATCGAATTCTGATCCTACACGCCGATCATGAACAAAATGCTTCCACATCTACGGTTCGGCTGGCGGGTTCATCGGGCGCCAATCCCTTTGCTTGTATCGCGGCGGGGGTTGCCTCACTATGGGGGCCATCGCATGGTGGTGCCAATGAGGCCGTGTTGAAAATGCTGGATGAAATTGGCACCTCAGACCGGATTCCCCAGTTCATCGAACGTGCCAAAGACAAAAATGACCCTTTCCGCCTGATGGGTTTTGGTCATCGGGTGTACAAGAATTATGACCCACGTGCTAAAGTGATGCGAGCTGCTTGTTATGAAGTTCTGGAAGAGCTTGGTATCAAGGATGATCCTCTGCTGGACATCGCTATGGAACTGGAGCAGATTGCGCTGAAAGATGAGTACTTTATCTCCCACAAACTGTATCCTAATGTAGATTTTTATTCGGGCATTATTCTCAAGGCCATGGGCTTTCCGACCTCGATGTTTACCGTATTGTTCGCGATTGGCAGAACCGTTGGTTGGGTTGCTCACTGGAAGGAAATGCTCGGTGATGAAGAGCTAAAGATCGGTCGGCCGCGCCAGCTTTATGTGGGATCACCACAGCGTGAGTTCAAGGAACTTGACCGGCGCAGTCACAGCGAAAAACCCAGTTGGCATTGGCTCTGGTCCGACACCAAAAAATCCTGAGATACAGGAGATAACCCTCTTCAGGAGACTGTGGTAGCCTGGCGGGGCACAGCATAACTGTACCGGGCACTGTGTGCAGTGTTCGGTATTTTTTTGTTGTGCTATCTCTGATAGTCTATGCGAACGCAATAGTTCAGGCATGAACCAGCTGTGGGTTAAAGGAGAGAGCCAGGTGAAGGAGGCAGTACCTTGTAAAACCACGTCTCAGTTAGTTTCGATGAGATTGGGCAAGTGGATCACAGCTGGTTTGCGTAAGTCGGTAGGCCTGGAATATCGATCAGTTCAGGTCAGGGGACAAAAGCTGGTTTATCTTTCCCGGCCTGGTATCGGCATCCCAATTCTCCTGATTCATGGCTATTCCGCCGAAAAAGACAACTGGCTGCCGTTTGTCCGCTATTTGCCGAAGGATCGGCCGTTGCTGATACCCGATTTACCGGGGCACGGGGATTCCGATTTTTCATCCACGGTGGTGTATTCTGCGCCTGCACTCGGTACTATGCTGCTGGATTGGTTGCAGACTATAGAATGCTCCTGCTGTGAGATCGTCGGTAATTCGCTTGGTGGGTGGATCGCCTTGCTCATAGCATATGCTCAGCCTGAACGAGTCAATACACTGGGTTTGATCGATGCAGGAGGCGTATATCCACCTCACCCCAGTGAATTACAACAGCGCCTGGATCGTGGTGACAACCCCATGCTGGTGACGAATGCCGACGAGTATGAGGCATTTATGGATTTTGTCTTCTATAGAAGACCTTTTATACCTTGGCCTCTTAGTACGTATATGAAGGTCAGCTATTTGGCCAGAATCGATCAGAATCATAAGATCTGGAAGGACATGTATGACAGGTTGGAGTCCATCGAACACCTGTTGCCTGATATACGGCATCAGACAGTGGTGATCTGGGGGGATAAGGATCGAATTCTCGATCCAAGTTCAGTGCAGGTGTTCGTGGCTGGTTTGCCACATACAACGATCCATGTGTTGAAGAATTGCGGCCATTCACCCATTGTGGAACAGTCGTCAGTGACGGCAGCTCATTACAATGCCCACTTGAATAGATATAGAGCGTAGGTTTCAGAAGACCGATGGTGCCTGGGATTCATTATTGGTTATCGACAGGCCCTGATTACGGCAGCTTCGTGTGGTAATGAGTATTTTCAGTTTTCTGTCTAACAAAGTCACCTCATTCGTAGTTCAGCATGGCCATAACATCCCCCCAGCGATCAGATATCTTCCGAACATCTGTTATTTGAAGCTCGCTCCGCCACCCGCCGGATATCGCCTTCCGAACAAAAGGAACATCCACCCGTGTATGTTTCAAAGCGGGATGCTCACCTTGCTCCTTTTGCTCTATCCGACGCATATTCTCCGGCAGGCACCATCGAACAGCATTTTCCAATCGCTGGTCAGAAACAGCAATATTGAGAAACTGGGCAATCCGACTTAATTCGTTATGGTTGTTTTTCTTTAAATCCTCATAACGCACCAACAAAAAATCCGTCTCACTCTGGAAGTGATCCAGCCATTCTCGCACATGCTCACCCCATCCACATTGCCTACCAATCTCCCCTGAAACAAATCTAGACACAAAGTCAGACAAAGAGGCGTCCTCATGAATCATACGTAGCTTGATATGATGATAATAATAAGACACAGCTACATCCCGTGGATCGCGAACAATATAAACAACCTTCTCATATCGCACATCATATGATTCGTGACTCTTGAAATATCTGGGTCTATCCATGCTTTTGAGCTGCTTTGCATTATTGAAATAAATATCCGCTACAAACTCCTCTACACAAAAAAAATTCACATCCTCACAACGAGGTGCCAGCAAACAGGCCACCAGAAAATCCAGCCATGTATTGCCAGACTTCGGATACCCCACCAGATACACATCATCAGGAAACACATCCATGCATCTTCCGTTAAGACCATAACCCAGTAATCTGTACCATGTCTGCGTCAACCTTGGTCGTATACCCGCCATGATCATGTCTCTATCCTTTGTTTGTCCCGAATCACTCTCCAACTTGCATGGCAGTGAATCCCCGTGGTTCGGTTCGCAATCCACCATGAGCTTCCCCCCTGCAACAAAGATGCAATACTCCACGAGATAGCCACTCCCATCAACCCGAAATAGGGGGCCAGTATCATGGCCAACACCAACCCTACGCTAGCATTGATAACGATGATCCACATCATGGCTTGTTGATGTCCGGTCATCATCATAACCATGCCGGCCGGTCCTAGCAGCATGCCGGAGAACTGTCCAAGTGCCAAAATAAGCAATAGCACATAACCTTGCCTATAAATATCGCCAAATACCCAACCCAGTAACGGTTTACCCAACAACACGAAGCCCAAGAACACGCCTCCAGCCAATAGACAGGCCCAGAAAGCAGCGTTTTGCACGATTTGTTGAATCTTCTCGGGATTTCCTTGTCCATGCAATTCAGCCACTGTGGACTGTACCACCGATACCACAAGCCCGTGAAACATGGTCATCATCGCCAGCAGACGTAGCGTCGCCCCATACACTGCCGCATCCCTCTCCCCCAGCATTGCGCCGACCACCCACAAATCCCCTTGCACTGCAAACAGCACAGTGACCGACGAAACACATAGTGGCCACCCGGTTCGCATCAACTCCTTCATTGTGATAGTTCCCTTACCATGTAAATGCCCTAAACGTGGAAACAACATCAACAACGAAACAACCACCGTTAACGCCGCTGCCCCGGTGGAAAGTTGTAGTGCCAAACGAATATCACCATGTTCATTCAACACCCACAGTACAAAAAATGCCAGTGCGGAAAATAATGAAGTGGAGACATTGCCAAGTAGAGATGCCAACTTGATATCATGGAAGCCTCTGAACACCTCGGCCAACAGACCTTGAAGCACTAGAATGAATAAAAGAACCGATATCCAAGTCGTCACCTTATGCATCATATCTGAGTGAAACAGATCGTTGCTTATCCAAGTACCCAGCCCCGCAGCATAGATCAGGGACATCACGCCGCCAGCCAATACACAAATTACCATCGCGCTCAAAACCACCTTTCGCGCTCGCACTTGTTCATCTCTCCCCAAAGACTCAGCCACAAACCGCACCACCGCTGGCGGCATACCAAACTGACCCAGCGTGGAAGCAACAACTGCCACGCTCATCGTAAGAAAATAGGCACCCATTTCTTCGGGACTCAACAACCTAGCTAATAACGCATTAACAGTAAGCCCCGATATGATGCCAATTCCCCTGCCCGTCAGCGCCCATATTCCGCCACTCAACAATCGCTTGCGAATCACAAGTAGCTACACCTTCTTGATAAAATCAACAGAGGCAACCTCAATTGATTGCGAATAATATTGTTCAAACTTCAGATGAAATGGTCATTGGAAAACTTAGGAAAAATGGGGAAACGTGGATAGTATATTCTTTGCCTGTTTTGAAGTCGAAAATTTCGAATTCAATGTATCCCACGCTCCTTTTTACGCTTCTGAATTATGTGGGTGGATATCCTAATAACTGAAGGTAAGCTTACCACCAAATAAACGTATTGAGCCAGATGCGTCTGCAGACTACGAAGGCATGGCGGCAAAAACAAGCATTACAAGAGATCTTCCAGAACGTACGGAACCAGACAAAAACCGCATCATTACTATCAAAATGGTACAGCTGAGCACGTCACTGCAGGGTGGCCCAGATGCAAGAATTTGCCGTAACGATCCGCCGTCAAGGACGGTATCCTCAGCAGCGTTGATTCCAAACTGAGCAGCTGAGCAGCTGACCAGTGGAGGCTATCAATTCTGTGATTCAGGCAGCCAGAGCCAGCGGCTACAGCTTGGAGTCTGAGTTTTGGGTCCCTACTTGCACAAATCAGGAAGGGATTACAAAAAAAACCTTGGTCTGGCATAATCGATGATTCGTGATACAACAGAAATTATTGAATACTTTTAACAAGTTATTCTTATCGATGATGATATGATTGCTGCGCCGTATTTTCTTAGGTATATGAATGATGCCCTCAACTATTATGAAAATACACCCCGTGTTATCAGTATTCATGGCTATACTTATCCTGTAGGTGGGTTGCCTGAAACCTTCTTCATGAAAGGTGCGGATTGCTGGGGCTGGGCTACCTGGAAAGGCCGATGGAAGCTTTTTGAGGTGTTGGATATTTCATTACATGAGGAGGAGGTCGTTGTTGGGGGGATTGCTGTAGAGGAAAATGAAGCAGTCCTCAAGGCAGTCAGTAAATACTTACAATCCATTACACCGAGTCTTTACTCTCGTATTAAAAATAAATTACGACATCTAAAAAGATGAAAATAAGAATTACATCATATATGCCATTGTTTATGAGTGATTTAATACGCAAAATCCCGGGATATCCGAAAATTCGTTATAAAGGCAACTACAGCAGTTGGAAGAAAGCGCTTGTGGCGGCATCAGAGGGGTATGAAGCTGCTGAAATACTAAACCGCGTAAAAGCCTCTGTAGATAAAGTTCAAAAAGGAGAGGCGATATTTGAACGAGATGCTGTCTGTTTTTATCAAGAAGAATATCGTTGGCCTGTATTAGCCTGCTTATTACTTATTGCAGCGCAACATAATGGAAATTTACAGGTACTCGACTACGGTGGGTCACTTGGAAGTTTTTATTTTCAGCATAAAAAATTCCTGCAACGTCTGAGAAAGCATCTTTGGTTTATTGTAGAGCAGGGCCATTATGTTGCTTATGGAAAAGCAAAGATACAGGATGAGAATCTCTATTTCTATACGAATATTCATGAGTGCCTACGACATGCTGATACTCATGTCGTTCTTTTTTCCAGTGTTTTGCAGTATCTTGAGCATCCCTATAAAATATTGCAGGAAATAGCCCAAGCTGGAATACAATATATCCTGATTGACAGGACGCCTTTTATCACTCAGCGGCAGGACAAATTAAAAATTCAGCATATCCCAAAGTCGATTTATAAAGCCAGTTATCCGGTGTGGTTCCTGTCACTTGATAACTTCAATAACAGAATGAAAGATATTGGGTATAAACTTGAAAATGAATTCTCAGGAAATGATCAATTTACCGAGGCCTTGTGCAAAGGGTTTCTATTCAAACAAATTATCGGCTAACCCATCTTTGTCAAAAATTACCCACAAATGCATTAAATTGACTAATTTTCCCAGGTCCTGAAAATATAAGTTATTTATAAACAATAAGATACGATTTTCTTTGTGTGAGATGTCGTTTGTAGTGCCATAATGATGTATTTATCTATTGAT
>ENA-ORDP01001137-ORDP01001137.1-marine-sediment-metagenome-genome-assembly--contig:-NODE-1137-length-15112-cov-2.737331_pt1 | contig 15112 bp, 16 predicted proteins | sample MGYA00248627_ERZ508539 | MGnify/ENA primary metagenome ERZ508539 (study PRJEB26208, sample SAMN05571518) | marine sediment metagenome | biome: deep sea; feature: Hydrothermal vent; material...
TTCCAGCGGTGGTTTAGCTGCGGCATTCAATGGCATCGACACAGAGAATGCGTCTGTTTCTGCATGGACAGGTACAGCGAGTACCGTTGCCTATATTGGCAAGGATTGGGGGGCTAGTGTAACCAAGATAGTCACTGGCGTTCATATTTACGCAACATCAAATGTTGGGTTTGTGAACGGAATAGACCCTACTATGACGTTTTATTTACAGGGTTCTACAGATAATTTTGCCTCATCAATTGTGGAACTCGGTAATTGGACTGTCACTGATGCAAACTCTGTGTCTGCGTCAAAATTAAGCGGATTTACTGCATCAACAGCCTATAGATATCATCGAATTAAAGTCACCCAGAATGGTGCGGCTAATAATATATTTGTTTCAGAATTGAAATTTTACGAAACGCCTTCCCTGGACATGACGCTGGTGTCCAATTCAACGACTGCATTGGCCCAACCGACCGATGCTTTTATCGTTCTATGGCATGAAACGGTTGATAGCGTCACCCTCAATACGGATCTGAAAGCCTGGGCCTCCATCGACGGTGGCACGACCTGGGCACAGGCGTCCTTGAGCCTGGCCGCCGCCTTGTCAGGCAACGAGCAAATCCTCACTGGATCGGCTGATGTTTCGGCCCAGACCGGCACGTCGATCAAATGGAAGGTGGAAACCCTCAACAACAAAGAGCAACGCCTGCATGGCGTCTCTGAACAATGGAGCTAAGGCTATGAAAAAACGACTCGTCAAACCAGCCGCCATCCAGGAAAAAGCCGACAACCAAATCCTGATCGACGCCATGCTGGCCGAACTGGAACGGGCCAACCCGGCCTGGCGGGCCTCGTTACCGCAGCGGCAAAAAAATGTCCTGGATCGCCGCCGTGGCCGATGAGGGTTGCCGGGAAATCGCGTTGCTGGACTTCGTCAACATCTGGAACGTTCGGCAAAACCTGGCAACCCCCGACCTGCACCATGACATGATCCAATGGCTGGGCCGTAACTGGGCCGGGCAGCGCCAGGAATTGCTGCTGATGGCCTTTCGCAATTCAGGAAAATCGACCCTGGTCGGCCTGTTCTGTGCCTGGCTTCTTTATCGGCAGAACGATTTGCGGATCATGGTCCTGGCCGCCGACCTGGCCCTGGCGCGGAAAATGGTGCGTAACGTTAAACGTATCATCGAACGCCATGCCCTGACCGAAAACCTGAAACCCGGTCGTGCCGATCAGTGGGCGGCGGATCAGTTCACCATTAACCGGTCGGCGGAATTGCGCGATCCCTCCATGCTGGCCCGGGGGGTCGAGGCCAACGTCACGGGATCGCGGGCCGATGTGGTCATTTGCGACGATGTGGAAGTGCCCAACACCTGCAGTATCGAGTATGTCGGCAAGGAACTGCGCCAGCGGCTGGATGAAATAGACTACGTGCTGACCCCCGGCGGCATGCAGCTTTATGTCGGCACGCCGCACACCTTCGACACCATCTATGGCGATGGCGGGGAATGCTATCTGGCCGGATTCGAACGGCTGGCCTTGCCGTTGCTGGATAAACCCGGAAACAGCCGCTGGCCGCAACGCTTCCCGCCGGCCCGCATCGCCGCCATGCGCCGGCGCAGCGGCCCCAACAAGTTCGCCAGCCAGATGATGTTGCAACCGGTCGATATCAATGACGGCCGGTTGGACCCGGACCGTCTGCGCCTGTATGACGCCGAACTGCAATACCGGGAAGGCAACGGCGAGGCGGTGCTGATGCTGGCCGGGCGGCGCCTGGTCTCGGCATCGTGCTGGTGGGATCCATCCTACGGCGCACCGGGCAAGGGCGATGGCAGTGTCATCGCGGTCGTCTATACGGACGATCACGGCGATTACTGGTTGCACCGGGTCGCCTATCTGACCCACGACCCGGCGCTGATCGACGCCCAGGCGGAAGCCATTCAAATGTGCGCTAAGGCCGCCCGTTTCGTCGGCGATCATTATCTCGGCTCCGTGACCATCGAAACCAATGGTGTCGGCGGTTTGCTGCCGGGCCTGCTGAGGCGCGAAATCGAGGCCGCCGGGCTGGCCGCCGCAGTGGTTGGCAAGGCCTCAACCCAGGCCAAGGACCAGCGCATCGTCGATGCCTTCGATGCGGTGCTGGCGGCGGGCATGTTGCACGCTCACCGCAGTGTCTGGGATAGCCCGTTTATCGCCGAAATGCGGGAATGGCGACCGGCGACGAATTGTCGGGATGACGGACTGGACGCGGTTTCCGGGTGTTTACTGGCCGAACCCGTGCGTCTGCCCCGGCGACCCCCGGCGGACGGCCAAACCCCACGGCGGGCCTCGTGGAGGCCCGGTTCCCGGGGATTCAAGGTGCATTCCGACTTTGCCCCGTGACTCCGGAAAAATAAACTGCCGATCACAAGTCTTCACAAAACGGTGAAACCTGTGACCACCGTCACATCTTTGTAAAAATTATTGGTATACTGTCGACATCAAGATCGGAAATCCCAGGCAAGTATTCGCCTCAGGAGATATGAAATAGACGATTAACATGTTTCTTCTGACCCTGTTGCCGGGATGTCACAGTGTACGTCCAGAAAGGAGCGTGTCATGAAACATTATCTATTGTCTACCATCGGCGCATTGCTTTTGTTGGCTGGCGCCTCAACCCTCGAAGCCCGCGCCGAAGTCGAGAACGAGGTTCAGAACGAGCCTCAGACCCAGGCTCAACCACCAAGCCAACCTGCTCAAGACCAGCTTGCCGCCAAAACCCCGGCGGAGATCGACCCTCAGGGACAAGCCACCGTGCGGCCCGTTTGTGGCCGGCGCTCGACCTTTGTCACCCAGTTGAAAGAGCGCTATGCGGAAACGCCGGTCTCCATCGGCCTGGCCTCTAACGGTGCCATGATCGAAATTTTCGCCGCCAGTTCCGGCAGCTTCTCGATTTTGGTGACCCGCCCGGAAGGCATAAGCTGCATGGTCACATCGGGCGATAACTGGCAGGCCCTGTATACCCGCAAGGCCGACCTCAAAATCTGATCTAAAAACACCACCCTCTCTCTCTTTCATGCGCCCCCTTCCATGCCGGAAGGGGGTTTTTTTGTGTGCATTTTTTTTGACAAAGGAGTTTTTCCATGCACGACCCCTCACAAGGACCCTGGTCCCTGAATCTTATCTGGTGGATCACCGTGGTCGAACTGCCAGCCCTGGCCGGCCTGTTCTGGTTTGGCTGGCGCAATCGGCGCGAACTGGAACGGGACCTTGCCGATGCCCGTCACGACACCGATGCCGGTTTGCGCTGGCTGCGCGATCACCTGGCCGGTTTCAAGCTGGACGTGGCCAAGTCTTATGCCTCGATTACCTACTTAAAAGAAGTCGAGCGCTGCCTGACCGGTCATCTGATCCGCATCGAAGAAAAACTCGATGGCTTCCGCTTTGGCGAAGGAGGTTCGAAATGATTGCCAAACGCAATCTGCTGCCCGCCGACCCGGCCACGGTGATCCTGGCCCGCACCCTTTTTGGCGAAGCCCGTGGCCAGTCCGTGCGCGGCAAGGAAGCGGTCGCCGCCGTTGTTATCAACCGGGTCAACCGGGCCATCGAACGCAAGGGTTACTGGTGGGGCAACGATGTTTCGGCTGTCGGCCACTGTGACGCGGAGCCGCTGTAGCCCAAATCCGATGACCAGGTCTTCACGCAGGCAGCGTTCGCGATCCCTCACCGCTGCACGAAGCGCACCGAATTTCGCCAAAATCAAAAAAGTGACCACGGTCAACCGCCATTTCCAATCCTGCATCCGCATCGCCCGTCGGGCTGTAACCGGTGCCCTTGTCGATCCGACTGATGGCGCCACCCATTACCACCACCGCTCCGTCAACCCGCCCTGGGCGCGGGGAAAAGCCCCCGGCGCCACCATCGGCGATCATCTTTTTTACGGCAATATTGAATAGTCGGGAGATATCAGAATATTTCATCGTTTGAAAATTTCGTCAATTCTTGGGCCATCTGTTCGTGTCAGGTTCGACGATACTCTGTGAACAAAGATCGTTCTCAATCGGCTGGGATACTATAAGCCAACCAAAGTCGGAATTACGCGCTATCCAGATCAACAACTGTTTGAAGGCTTGAAAAAGTTTCAAGCCGATCAAGGTCTGTATCAAGACGGTATCATGAAGCCAAACGGGCCGACGATCAAACGACTAAATCATAGCCTCTTGCGATCATCCGGTATCCGTCGATCTGCTGAAATTCCGGTGTCAATGGCCAGGTCCAAATCTGTTCTGACGGCGATTGAACAAGTTGGTACTAGTGATCGCGACAAGGACCTTTGCGATGATCGGTATAGACGGGAGCTTCAAAAATGCGGCCGCTTGCCCGGTATATGGCATAGAGCATGTTTTCAAAGGGCCTCAATTCGTTGGGGTTTGTGTTATAGGTATGGGTATCCACCGGGTCGGGATCGGGAGCCCCCCACGTGGGGTTCTGGTGATATGGAATAATTGTTAACTGTGACGGGCGACACCAACTGAAAGCGACAATGGGCTTGAACCGACTATCCCCTCCTTTTCTGAAGTCCGTGTCTCTTCGTTCCGATGAAGTTGAATGGGACCGTTTTCCATTCAATATCTTTAATTTTCTGAATAAGACGAAATTTCAACTCAATTTCACCACTCCGGTTACCTTTTTCATTGGTGAAAATGGGACGGGTAAGTCAACCGTTCTCGAAGCCCTTGCCAGTTTATGCGGATTTCATATGGGCGGAGGCAGTTCCGAACACCAGCTCCACGTGACCGCCGACCAGTCCGTTTCAAACCTGGCCGGATCGTTGCGTCCATCCTGGTTGCCGAAAGTCTCGAAAGGTTTTTTCTTTCGCTCTGATACTTTCGCCGATGTCGCTCGCTATATCGATGACGAGGGCAATCCAGATGTTCATGATAACCGACGGCTCCATGACAGAAGTCACGGTGAATCTCTTTTTGCCGTGTTTAATGATCGATTTGTGACTTCGGACCGGTGCATGTACTTGCTGGATGAACCGGAAAATGCGCTGTCGCCTGCTCGCCAAATGAGTTTCCTCCGCTTCCTGAAAATTTGGGAGGCTTCGGGTAACGCCCAAATTATAATAGCTACCCACTCGCCAATCATCATGAGTTATCCCGGCGCGACGGTCTTGAAATTTGATCGCGAAGAAATAGTGCCAGTCCAATACACGGATACTGAACACTACAAAATAACCAAGGCTTTTTTGGCAAATCCCGAAAAATTTCACAGCCAATTATTCGACGACATTGAATAATTGGGAGATATCATGTGATCCCAAAAGTCACAAATTGACAGACCGCCCACCAGCCCATTTTATAAAAGCCTCAATTTCCCAGGGCTCATAACCAAAAAGTTGACCGATCAATGCGTGACCTTCCGGTTGCGCCTGACCGCCTTGCTCGATGAGTTCCCTGTTGAGGCGGTGAAAAAATTCCGGCGCAACATCCCACAATATCAATAAATCAGGAGAAACCAAAATGCTCAACGCACTTATCGGGCCGCTGCTTGGCGGCCTGTTCGGGCTGATCGACAAGACCGTGGAAGACCAGGACCAGGCGGCCCGGATCAAGGCCGATATGCAGACTCTGTTGCTGTCGGGCCAGATGCGCGAACTGGAAGCGGCGGCTCAAATCATCACCGCTGAAGCCACCGGCGAAAGTTGGCTGCAACGTAACTGGCGGCCCTTGTTGATGCTGTTGTTCGGGATCATCATCGCCAACAATTATCTGGTTGTGCCCCTGTTCGGCACCCCCATGGCGGACATTCCGCCCGATATGTGGGCCTTGCTGAAACTGGGCGTCGGCGGCTACGTTCTGGGCCGCTCGGCGGAAAAAGGGATCAAGGCCTGGAAGGCGGGATCATCGTAATTCGGTTTCAATCGGCCTGATCGTTGACTATCATTCGAGGCAAATTGAACCGTGCAGGGAGGTCTGGAAGTATTATGACAGGGATGAGAACGAGAATGTGGATCGGTCTGGGGGTTTTGATCATGGCTCTAGGCCTTTCGACGGCGGCCAAGAGTTCAGATCGCCATTCCACTTATTACTACCCGCCCCATGGCCAGGTCGAAGTTTACCAGGCCCGCGCCGAAGTTCTGGCCGATGCCAACGCGTCCCGGCGCATTGCCTTTGTCACCGCCATCACGCTGGAACGCCTGAACAGACCCTATGCGGCCACGTCGGTTTTTTTTGCCAAGGGAGACCGGGCGGAAAAACTGATTTTGGTATCCCTGGTCGATGGCCGCCTGAATACGATTTACAGGGTGCGGGCCTATCTGGCGTCGTTAACCGCCGTGGCGCGGACGACACCGGTCTTTCAGGATACGCCGATGGCCGATGGCCTGACATTTTTCGACCTGGCGCGAATGCTGGGGTTTGAACAAATCACCATTTCCGACGGGGCCAAATTCACCCATCAGGTCAAGTTCGAGTAGCCCCGTGCATCCGTTATTCAGGACCCTGAAGCTGGCGCTCGGGGCATGGCTTGGGCGACGGTCGGATATGCTCGAAACCTCCAGTATTCAAATGCGGGTCTGGCCCAATGATCTGGATATCAATCTGCACGTCAATAATGGCCGCTACCTGACCCTGATGGATCTGGGCCGGCTGGACATGATGATCCGCAGCCGCACCCTGGGTATTATCTTCAAAAACAAATGGTACCCGGTGCTGGGTTCGGCCACGGTGCGGTTCAAGCGATCCTTGAAGCTGTTCGAAAAATTCACCCTGAAAACACGGATTTTGGGTTGGGACGAAAAATGGGTGTACATGGAACACCGCATCGAAACGCCGGAACACCTGGCCGTGATCGCCATCGTCAAGGCCCTGTTTCGCACCAAAGGCCGCTCGATCCCGTCCCAGGAACTGGCCGAAGCCTTCGGCCACACGGGACCCTCGCCGGTGCTTGGCGGTTTCATCAAGGACTGGAACCTGATGGAGAAAGACTTCGACCAGGCCCAGGATGGGCAGCAAAATGTCGTCTGATTACATCATCGTCGGGGCCGGATCAGCCGGGGCCACGCTGGCCGCCCGCCTGAGCGAAGATGCCGATGTGACGGTCAGCTTGCTGGAGGCTGGCAGCGGTGGCGACAGTCTTCTGGTGCGCGCCCCGGCGGCGGCCATTGCGATGTTGACCGGTCGTCCGAAAATCAACAACTGGGCCTATCAAACGACGCCCCAGGCGGGCCTGAACGGTCGCCGGGGATTTCAACCACGCGGCAAGACCGTGGGCGGGTCGAGCGCCATCAATGCCATGCTTTACGTGCGCGGCCACCGCAGCGATTACGATGACTGGGCCAAGTCCGGCTGTCCGGGCTGGTCCTTCGATGATGTCCTGCCCTATTTCAAAAAGTCGGAAGCCAACAGCCGGGGCGGAGACCCGCTGCACGGCGCGGAAGGCCCCCTGCGGGTCACCGACCAGCAAAGCCCCAGGCCGATTACGGAAGCCTTCATCGAAGCCGCCGCTCAGTGCCAGGTACCGCGCAATACCGATTTCAATGGCCACCAGCAGGAAGGGGCAGGCCTCTATCAGGTGACCCAGTTCTGGGGCGGCGCAAAAAATGGCGAACGCTGTTCGGCGGCGGCGGCCTATCTGTTTCCGGCCATGAACCGGCCAAACCTGACCGTTTTGACCAAGGCCCATACGCTTCGAATTATCCTCGAAAATGGTCGCGCTACAGGGGTCGTCTATTTGCGCGATGGCGAGGAAAAAACCCTGCTAGCCGAGCGCCAGGTGATCATCTGCGGCGGCGCTTTCAATTCCCCCCAATTGCTCATGCTGTCGGGCATCGGCCCCGGCGATGAATTGCGCCGACACGGGATTCCGGTTGTTCACGACCTGCCCGGTGTCGGTCAGAATTTGCAGGATCATCTGGATTTCGTCATGGCCTGGAAATCGAAATCGACGGACCTGATGGGCATCGGCCTGCGCGGTGGCGTCAATCTGATCAAGGCCATGTTGCAATGGCGCCGTGACGGCACCGGCATGATCGCCACGCCCTATGCGGAAGGGGCGGCGTTTATCAGAACGACGCCCGATCTGAACCGTCCCGATATTCAGTTGCACTTCGTTATCGCCATGGTCGAAGATCACGCCCGCAAACTTTACACCGGCTACGGGTTTTCCTGCCACGCTTGCGTGCTGCGGCCCAGGTCGCGTGGCGAGGTCGGCCTGAACGACATCGATCCCTTATCGGCACCGCGCATTAATCCCCGCTATCTGAGCCACCAGGACGATGAAAAAACCCTGCTCAAGGGGGTCCGCAAAATGCGCGAGATTCTCCAGGCCCCGGCCCTGGATAGTTACCGTCACCGGGAATTGCACACCGCAAACGCCGACACCGATGATGAGTTGCTGGACCACATCAGGGCCCGGGCCGATACCATTTATCATCCCGCCGGCACCTGCAAGATGGGGCTCGATGATCTGGCCGTGGTCGATCCGACCCTGAAAGTACGCGGCATCGAAGGCCTGCGCGTGGTCGATGCCTCGATCATGCCGACCCTGATCGGCGGCAATTTGAACGCGCCGACCATGATGATCGCCGAGAAAGCGGCGGATATGATCAGGGCGGAGGCTTAGGCATGACCGACCCGGCCCTTGATTTAGCCCTTCAGGATTTACAAAACGGCAAAACCACATGGGCCGGAACCGGCACTGCCGACCGCATCGCCGTGCTGGCGCAAATCAAGGACAGGCTGATGGACGTGGCCCAAATCTGGGCCGAGACGGCGGCGGCGAAAAAACTGATCCCGGCGGGGTCTCCCCTGCTCGGCGAAGAATGGACATCGGGCCCCTACACCCTGATGTCGGCCTGTAATCTGTTGATCAAGACGCTGTCGCAGATTGACGGCAAGGGCCACATCGCCGGACTGCCGATCCGCGATTTACCAGGTGGCCAGATCGCCGCCACGGTCTTGCCCCGGACCATCTGGGATCGGCTATTGCTGTCGGGCGTGCGGGCGGAAGTGTGGATGGCCCCCGGCGTGACCCGGCAAAACCTGGCCGATAATACGGCCGGCCGTTACGACGTTCCGCCCGGTCAACGGCAGGGCGGGGTGTCGCTGGTCCTGGGGGCTGGTAACATCGCCGCCATCGCGCCGCTCGACTGTTTCCAGAAACTGTTTGTCGAACACCGGGTGGTGTTGTTGAAAATGAACCCGGTCAACGACTACCTGGTCGAATTCCTGCGCCCGGCCCTGCGTCCGCTGATCGATCGGGGGGCCTTGCGCATCGTCACCGGCGACGCCGATGTGGGGGAATATCTGTGTAACCACCCGGTTATCGACGACATCCACATCACCGGGTCCGAGGCCTCGCACGATGCCATTGTCTGGGGCGTGGGCGCGGAAGGAGAACAGAACAAGGCGGCGGGAAAACCCAAAAATTCTCGTCCGATCACTTCAGAACTGGGGGCCGTGTGCCCGACCATTGTCGTGCCGGGGCCGTGGACGGATGCCGATTTGTCTTTCCAGGCGGAACACATCGCGACCCAGAAACTGCATAATTCCGGCTTCAACTGCGTCGCCTGTCAAATGCTGATCCTGGCCGCGAACTGGGACAAGACGGATGATCTTTTGGCCAGGGTCAGTCGAGTGATCGACACGCTGCCCGCCCGCCCGCCCTATTATCCCGGTGCGGCAGAAAGAATGGACGATTTCGCCCATCACGGGGCCGGTTCGGGGTCGGGCGGGGCCAACTGCGTGATTGTCGAAAGTGGCGATGGGTGGCTGGAAAACAACGAAATCTTCGCCCCGGCCCTGGGCACCGTGGCCCTTGATGAAGATGACCCGGAAAGTTATCTGCGCGCCGCCATTGCCTATGCCAACGACAAGTTGCACGGCACACTCGGGGCCAATATCCTGATCCATCCAAAAACCATCGCCGCCCTGGGTCGGCACCGTTTCGATCAATTGATCGGCGATCTTCACTATGGCCATATCGCCATCAACGGCTGGACCGGGCTGGGGTTTTTGCTGGTGCAAACACCCTGGGGAGCCTTCCCCGGCCATCCTCTGGACAATGTGCAAAGCGGCATCGGCTTCGTTCACAACGCACTGATGTTTGATAAACCCGAACGCACGGTTGTCACCGCCCCCTTTCGCCCGTTCCCACGCAATTTGCTCAGTGGCGGCTTGAGCCTGTTGCCCCGTCCGCCGTGGTTTGTGACCAATCGCAAGGCCGATAAACTCGGCGAGTTGCTGACCAGGTTCGAGCACAAACCCGGAATTCTCAAAATCCCCCGAATTTTTCTCAATGCCTTGCTCGGTTAAGCTATCATCCTGGAAAGACCCTGGTGGAGGACTAGACCATGTTGGCGGTAATGGGTGCCCTGGATGAAGAGGTCGAGCATCTGCGTGCCGACATGGATATTTCCGATGAAACCGAACATGCCGGAATTCAGGTCACCCACGGCACTTTCAAGAGCGTCCGGATCGCCCTGGCCAAATGCGGCATCGGCAAAGTCAATGCGACCATCTGCACCCAAATGCTGATTGATCTGTATAGGCCTGATGCCATGTTGTTCAGCGGTGTCGCCGGCGGCTTGCTGCCCAATATGACCGTCGGCGATATCATCATCGCCAGCCATCTCATTCAATATGATATGGACCTGACGGCGTTTGGTCGCCGCCACGGGGAACAGCCGGGGCGGGACCGGATGATTGAATGCGATCCCGATATGGTGCAGGAATCGGCCGCCGCCTATGATGCCATGTTCCCCGATCCCGGCGTCGGCCCCAATTTGATGATCGGCACCATAGCCTCGGGCGACCGGTTCATTCAGGACCAGCAAACCCTGCGCTGGCTGCAACGGGAATTCGCCGCGCTGGCGACCGAAATGGAGGGGGCGGCGTTTGGTTATACCTGCCACTTGAACGACGTTCCCTTCGTCGTCGTCAGGGGCCTGTCCGATACGGCCGATCACAATGCGCCGGACGATTTCAGCGCCAATTTACATATCGTCAGCCGCAATATGTACCCCTACCTGGAACGCCTGATTCCGGCTTTGGCCAGGTAAGCTGATAGATTTCAGGCGGCCTGGCGTCGCGCCTCGATGATGTCGAGAATGTCCGCCGCCGCGCTCGGGATGTGGGTGCCGGGACCGTATATGCCTGACACCCCGGCGTCTTTCAGGAAATCATAATCACCGCTCGGAATAACGCCGCCGCAGACGATAACAATGTCGTCGGCCCCCTGGTCGCGCAGCTCCCCGATCAGGGCCGGGATCAGCGTCTTGTGACCCCCGGCCTGGGTCGATACGCCGATCAGATGAACGTCGTTTTCAATCGCTTCCCTGGCCACTTCCGCCGGGGTCTGGAACATCGCCCCGATATCCACATCGAAGCCTAAATCGGCGAATGCCGTGGCGATGATTTTGGCGCCCCGGTCGTGGCCGTCCTGGCCCATTTTGGTCACCAGCATCCGCGGGCGGCGGCCCCGTTTATCGATAAATTCGCCGACCCGGGATTGAATTTTGGCGAAATCTTCATCATCGGCGAAGGCCGCACCATAAACACCGGAAATGGTCTGGGCGCTGGCCCGGTGGCGGGTGAACACGGTTTCCAGCGCGTCCGAAATTTCGCCTACCGTGGCCCTGGCCCGGGTCGCCACCACGGCCAGGTCGAGCAAATTGCCCTCGCCGGTTTTGGCGGCTCTCGTCAGGGCGTCCAGTGCCGCCCGGCAGGCATCGCCATCACGGCTGGCGCGAATTTTCTTGAGGCGGGCAATTTGTGATTGCCGCACCGCGTCGTTGTCGATCTCCAGAATCTCAATAGGGTCTTCGTCATCGCGCACATACTTGTTGACCCCGACCACCACTTCCTCCTTGCGGTCGATGCGGGCCTGCTTGCGGGCGGCGGATTCCTCGATGCGCAGTTTCGGCAAGCCGGTTTCCACGGCGCGGGTCATGCCGCCCAGGTCTTCCACCTCGGCGATCAGCTTGCGCGCCTCGGCGGCGATGGAGGCGGTCAGGCTTTCCACGTAATAGCTGCCGCCCAGGGGGTCGATGACGTTGGTAATGCCGGTTTCCTCGGCCAGCACCAGTTGGGTGTTGCGCGCGATGCGGGCCGAAAACGGGGTCGGCAGGGCAATCGCCTCATCCAGGGAATTGGTGTGCAGACTCTGGGTGCCGCCCAGCACCGCGGCCAGGGCCTCGATGGTGGTGCGCACGACGTTGTTGTAGGGGTCTTTTTCGGTCAGCGACACGCCCGATGTCTGGCAGTGGGTGCGCAGCATGGACGACCGGGGATCGGTCGGTTCGAACTGGGCCATCAGTTCCGACCACAACAGGCGGGCCGCCCGCAGCTTGGCGATTTCCATGAAAAAGTTCATGCCGATGGCGAAAAAGAAACTCAGGCGGGGGGCAAAGGTATCCACTTCCATGCCGCTAGTGACGGCGGTGCGCACGTATTCCAGGCCATCGGCCAGGGTATAGGCCAGTTCCTGTACCGCCGTCGCCCCGGCTTCCTGCATGTGATAGCCGGAGATCGAAATGGAATTGAATTTCGGCATGTGCTCGGCGGTGTAGGCGATGATGTCAGAGACAATGCGCATACTGGGCCGGGGCGGGTAAATATAGGTATTGCGGACCATGAATTCTTTCAGGATGTCGTTCTGGATGGTCCCGGTCAGCTTTTGACGGGCCACGCCCTGTTCCTCGGCGGCCACGATATAGCCGGCCATGATCGGCAGCACGGCCCCGTTCATGGTCATGGAAACGGTCATTTGATCCAAGGGGATGCCATCGAACAGAATTTTCATGTCCTCGACGGAATCAATCGCCACCCCGGCCTTGCCGACATCGCCGATGACGCGCCGATGATCTGAATCATAGCCCCGGTGGGTGGCCAGGTCGAAGGCGATGGACAGGCCTTTCTGACCGCCTTTGAGATTATCGCGGTAGAATTTGTTGGAGGCCTCGGCGGTGGAAAACCCGGCATACTGGCGCACGGTCCACGGCCGCCCGGCGTACATGGTGGCGCGCGGCCCGCGCAAAAACGGCGCCATACCGGGAACGCTGTCAACGGCTTCCAGGCCGGCCAGATCGGCCGCCGTATAGAGCGCCTTGACGGCGATGCCTTCCGCTGTTTGCCACACCAGATCATCGCTCGACCGGCCCTTCAGTTCGGCCGTGGCGGCGGTCGCCCAGGCATCCATTTTTTGTTTTGAATCGGTCATGGTCTTCTAAAGGTTGCGATTGGTCAGCGGCAAGTATAAACGCCGCCGCGAGGTGGGGGAAACGGGTTTTTTTGTGCATGTGCGAAATCGGCTGGTTTAGGAAGCCCAAATCCCGAAAATTCCGATTTTGGACCACAAACCGGTGGATAAAACTACCGAATCAAGTGTCTATTGTGGATAAAACCCACAATATGTCGTAGTTTCAACTACATATGGTATGGGGCTGGTCATGGTCCGGAAAATATTGTAAAAATGCCTTTGTCGATCACCTGATCGTCGACGAATGAACAACAAGGCAGTGGCCTGGTCGCGGACGTTTTAATAAGCGCCCCACACCCCGGCCCGGAAGGACAGACAATGGCACTCGAATGGACCCCCGCACGCATCAGCACCCTGATCGCCCTTTGGACCGAAGGAATTTCGACCATCGAAATCGGTCGCCGCCTGGAGGTCACCAAGAATTCCGTGGTCGGCAAAGTGCACCGCCTGGGCCTGCCCAAACGGGTCTCGCCCATTGGCTCTAAATCCCGCGAACGCAAGCCCGCCACGGCCCGGCAAAATCCGGCGGCGCGCAAAAGCAGCGCCATCAGGCAAGCGGTCGCCTTGTCGCGGCAGCCGCGCCCGGTTGCCGCTTGCGAACCGGTGCCCCTGGCCAATCCGGTCAGCATGGAAAACCTGTCCGGCGGCATGTGCTCCTGGCCCGAAGGCGAGCCCGGCAAGGATGATTTCCATTTCTGCGGCGCCCCGGTTTTGGAAGGCAAGCCCTATTGCCTGAGCCACTGTGCGCGGGCCTATGTGCGCCCGTCCCGCGACCGGGATCGCAAACGCTCCGGTCGGTCCGGTTTCATCCCGTCCCGCATCGTCGCCTGAAAAACGGCTAGCTTTCAAATACCAGATCGCCGTCCAGTTCCAGGTCGCGGGCCAGTTTGATCAGTCTGTCGAGGGCCTCTCGGTGGCGTTTTTCGGGCAGGCCATCGCGGAATTCAAAGGTCAGGTCTTCGTTGAACATTTTGGCGTTGTTGTCGCTCATGTTGGAAAAGAACTTGTCGTGCAATCGGGTGTCGTCCTCGGCCCCCTTCAACAGGGCCAGCAGGTCGAGATGATCGGCCACCAGTAGCAGTTTCTGGATGCCCACGTCGTTGGCAATCTTGATTTTTCCCAGGAACTCGGCGCGCACCTTGTCTTTTTTATTGATCGTCTCGTCGGCGGCCTGGCTCGGTGCCATAACCTCCATCAGTTGTAGCAACAAGGTTTTGACTTCGCCACCCTGCAAAATGATCTCGGTTTCCCCGAACGATACCGAGTAGACATCCGGGGCGACTTCCTTGGCGAATATTTTCATAAGCCAAAGCTGGCACACAGGCACGGAATTGACAAGCCCGCGCCTCTTGATAGGGTCGCGAGTATGACTTTCTTAAATCGCATTCACGACTGTTCGCCGCCCCGCCGCCGGGATTATATCCCCTTTTCCGTTGCCCAGGTGACGGTCGGTTTCCTCAGCCCGGATTTCGCCGGTATTCTGAACGGTTTTCCCCATGTGTTCCGGGTATCGGACCGGGCCGTCGCCCTATCGGACCGATTGCGGGATTTCGGCGAGCGAACGGCGGCCATGGCCACCGTGCTCGACGTTTTGATGGACCAGGGCCATGTGCCGGGCTGGCGGGGCGAACATTACGGGGTCGGCACTTCTTTCGGAGCGCCCCCGTTTTTCTCCATGGAGCGGGCCGCCGTGCCCCTGTTCGGCACCATCGGTTACGGGGTCCATCTGAATGGCGTGGTGCACGGGCAGGACGGCCTGGCCATGTGGATCGGTCGGCGGTCTTTGCGCAAGCCGACCGGTCCGGGCAAGCTTGATCAGATCGTCGCCGGAGGCCAGCCCGTGGGCCTGACGGTGCTGGAAAACCTGGTCAAGGAATGCGCCGAA
>ENA-ORDP01001138-ORDP01001138.1-marine-sediment-metagenome-genome-assembly--contig:-NODE-1138-length-15105-cov-4.579601_pt1 | contig 15105 bp, 15 predicted proteins | sample MGYA00248627_ERZ508539 | MGnify/ENA primary metagenome ERZ508539 (study PRJEB26208, sample SAMN05571518) | marine sediment metagenome | biome: deep sea; feature: Hydrothermal vent; material...
TTAACTAATTTTATTGACAGCAAATTTATATAACTTAAAGTTAAATTCCAAATTTATTTTAAACTTGTCCGTGAATCATCATTATTTTCAAAGGAATACGCAAGTTTTCCTTCCCGGGAAAAAGAAAAGATAAATCCACATAGCAAGCGTTCTTTTCGTACTTTTGAAGCCAAAAATTTGTCACGCATACAGTTCTGGTATTAAAATGAATTTCGGTGGAATAAAAAAAGTACAACAAACCAATAAATCCGGTAATTATCTCTTCTCGCTCCTGATTCCCAGCTGGAACAACCTGGAATATCTGAAGCTTTGTGTGCGTAGCATCCGGCAAAACTCTGCCCATCCTCATCAAATTATTCTGTTAATCAACGAGGGAAAAGACGGGAGTCTGGCATGGGCAGCCAAACAGGACGACATTGATTATGTGTATGCGCCCGAAAATCTGGGAATCTGTTACGGCCTGAATGCCTGCCGGTCGCTGGTTCATACCGGCTATATGGTTTACATCAACGATGACATGTATCTTTTGCCCGGATGGGATGATATTTTACTGAAAGAGATACGGCAACTGAACCATTCCATGTTCATGTTGTCTTCCACTTTGATTGAGCCCGGTGATACGGGAAACTCCTGTGTTATTGTAAAAGACTACGGTGACAGTCCTGGAAATTTTCAGGAAGAGGCTTTGCTCAGGACGTTTGATAAGTTAGAAAAATCAGACTGGTCAGGAAGTACGTGGCCTCCGGTTTTGGTACCCACAACCTTATGGGATTTGGTGGGTGGCATGAGTGCCGAATTCTCGCCCGGCATGTATTCCGATCCCGATCTGTCCATGAAATTCTGGCAGGCAGGTGTGCGTTATTTCAAAGGAATGGGAGAAAGCCGGGTTTACCATTTTGGCTCCATGTCAACCAATAGAATAAAGAAAAACAAGGGAAAGGATATGTTTTTGAGAAAATACAGTATCACGCCACGCTATTTTGTCCACCATTATTTAAAAAGAGGTCAGGACTTTACAGGAACTTTATCCGACCCTGCAGTTTCCCTCTTCGATAAAATAATACATAAAATAAAACTGTTGCTACTTTTGTTTCAGAGCAATTGAATTAACATAAACTGAAATTGATGAACGATTACAATTTTGATAAGATTACTCCACGCGAAAACAGTGATAGCGTAAAATATGACCTCCGTCAGGAATATTTTGGAAATGCCGAAGTGCAGCCCATGTGGGTCGCCGATATGGATTTTGAAACGCCGGCTTTTATCCGTGAAGCCATACAAGAAAGAGCAAAACATCCCATTTATGGATATTCCGTTATGTCGGAAGATTATTTTCAGTCCATCATCTGTTGGGTGAAAACCCGGCATCAGTGGGATATAAAAAAGGAATGGATTAGCTACACGCCGGGCATTTTGCCGGCCATCAGTTTTTCGATACATAGTTACACCCGTGAGGGAGATGGTGTTATCGTGCAACCACCGGTTTATTTTCCTTTTTTCGATGCCATCAAAAGTAACGGGCGCAGGCAGTTAAACAATCGGCTGACAAACCAAGACGGACAGTATCATATTGATTTCAACGATCTCGAAGAAAAAGCAAAATCTGCCAGGCTCCTGCTGATGTCCCATCCCCACAATCCTGTCGGAAGGTGCTGGACAAAAGAGGAGCTGACAAACATTGGAGAAATTTGTCTACGCAATAATGTCATTATCATTTCGGATGAAATTCACAACGACCTGATACTTCCCGGCTTCAGGCATTATCCAATGGCGGGACTTTCGGAAGATATCGCTGCCATAACTGTTACCTGCATTGCGCCAAGTAAGACATTCAACATAGGCGGACTGGCCACATCTTCTATAATTATTCCTAATGAAGATTTACGAAAACGCTTTCAAAACACGCTGCATCAGCTACATGTCTTCAGGGGCAATTTCTTTGGCTATGTGGCCTCTACCGCCGGTTACCGGAATGGTGGCCAGTGGGTAGATGCCCTTATGAAATATGTGCAGGGAAATTTCAATTATCTCGATGATTTTCTTCGAAAAGAGCTACCCGAAGTCAGGCTTACCCATCCGGAAGCAACCTACCTTGCCTGGCTTGATTTCAGGGAAACAGGACTTTCCGACAAACAAATCAAAGACAAACTGATTTTTGAGGCTAAGCTCGGATTCAGCCACGGGCCAGTGTTTGGCGAAGGCGGACAAGGCTTTCAACGCATGAATCTCGCAGTTCCCCGGAGCGTGGTGAAAGAGGCATGCCTGCGACTAAAAAAAACATTCACTAATTAATCATAATAAAAATGAAAGCATCCTTACGACTTACACTCCTGATTATAGTAGCTATTGTTCTTATCTTCATGGCTATCCCTGTTTTCCTTCCCGGCGATGTTACCGTTGAAGTCACAACAGAAATAAAAGCATCTCCGGAAACAGTTTTTAACGAAGTCAATGTATTGAAAAACTGGAAATCGTGGTCACCATTTGAAGCTGATTCCACCATGATAAACAAATATAGCGGTCCTGACAAAGGAGTAGGTGCCAGTCGAATATGGACAAGCAGGCATATGGGAAATGGTAATATGGTCATTACCAAGAGTGTGCCATGGCAACTTATTGAGACAAAACAGGATTTTGGAGTACCTGGCGGTGCCGAAGGCCGATGGACTTTCACCAACAAGGACGGAAAAACAGAGGTAAAATGGCAACTTCATATCTTAAGGTTGCAATATCCTTTCGGGAAGTGGTTAGGTCTGATTATGAACAAAATGACGACACCTGTTCTTGAGAAAGGGCTCAACAATCTCAAAATGATCACTGAAAAGCAAAAAACTGCCCCTGCGCCAAAAAAAATACCTTAACCCACATTTATCTCTTCTCTACACTTCATTCAGCATCTTCCGTCTTCCGGCTTCATCTTCCCACCACATACGTTTCACCTTGTATGCTTAGCAATGTGTTTTCAAAAACTTCCCGTGCTTCTTCCAGCAAATGAGAGACATCAGAAAAGCGGGCAGAAAAATGACCTAAGAGTAGTTTTCCTACACTGGCTTCTTTTGCGATCTGTGCCGCCTGACGGGCTGTGGAATGAAATTTCTCAGCTGCCACATCTACCAAAGCATCATCAAAAGTGGCTTCATGATAAAGCATATCCACCGACCGGATAAAAGAGATAATCTTTGGGTCATACGCTGTATCGGAGCAATAAGCGTAACTTCGCGGCAAAGAAGGATCAGTCGTAATCTCTTTATTTTTAATTATGTTGCCATCCGGAAGCACAAAGTCGCCGCCCTGTTTTATCCTGTGCATCTGCTCCACACCCGGTGCATAACGAGCCACAAAATCCTTCCGCAGGTTGCGCTCCTTCTCTTTCTCACGAAACACAAATCCCCAGGTTGGCACCCGGTGATTCAACGGGAAGCATTTGATTTCAAGCATACTATCTTCGTAAATCAGTTCCGCATCACGAAGCGTATGAAACAACAACGGATATTTTAACCGTGTGTCGGAGTATTTTAGCTGCATGTGGACAATCTCCTCAAGTGGCTTTGGGCCAAAAATATGCAAGGGTTGTTCGCGCCCGTAAAGATGCAGGGTGGAAATCAGGCCAATGAGTCCAAAATAATGGTCACCGTGCAAATGGCTAATGAAAATATGTGAGAGGCTTTTTCGGGAAACCTGATACTTTAACATCTGAATCTGGGTACCTTCAGCACAATCTATCAAAAACCGGCGATGGCCGTATTGCAATATTTGCGCTGAAGGATTTTGGAATGCTGTAGGAACAGCCGAACCATTTCCCAGTATGGTAACTTGAAAATCTGTCATAATCGGATTTCTCTCTTCAAAATAACAAAAAAAATCCTCTCCCCGAAGGGAAAGGATCATTTTTAATCAACAAAAAAAGAAACTATTTCTTTTTCTTTTCTTCTTTTTCCAAATCTGACTTCAGGTTGGCCAGAACATCCAGGTCGCCCAGGGTAGTCTTTTCCATCTTTTCGTTCAGATTTTTCACAGCATGCTTGGTACCTTTGGTATCACCCGAGTTGGCACCGGCGCCCTTGCGTTTTTCAGGTTCCTGATAGGTTTCAATATGTGAAAGAATAATTTTCTTGTTATCCTTGGAGAACTCAATCACTTTGAATTCCAGTTTATCTTCAATTTTAGCCATCGTTCCATTAGCTTTCTTCATGTGACGCAAAGGAACAAAACCCTCAACACCATAAGGTAAGGCAACAACAGCTCCTCGCTCAAGGACAGTGATAATCGTACCTTCGTGAACCGAGCCGACAGTGAAAACAGTTTCAAAGACATCCCATGGATTTTCTTCCAACTGTTTATGGCCCAGACTCAAACGACGATTTTCTTCATCCACATCCAAAACTAACACATCTATTTTCTCACCAATTTTTGTGAATTCGGCCGGATGTTTGATTTTCTTCGACCAGGAAAGGTCACTAATATGAATCAGTCCATCCACACCCTCTTCAATCTCTACGAAGATACCAAAGTTGGTGAAATTACGAACAGTAGCCGAATGCTTGGAACCAACAGGATATCTGTCGCGAATGTCCTTCCAGGGATCCGGAATAAGTTGCCGCATACCGAGTGACATTTTACGGTCTTCACGGTCAAGGGTAAGAATAACCGCTTCCACTTCGTCACCTACCTTCAGGAAATCCTGGGCAGTACGCAGGTGCTGTGACCACGACATTTCGGAAACATGAATCAAACCTTCCACGCCGGGAGATATTTCAATAAAAGCACCGTAATCGGCAATAACAACCACTTTACCTTTTACTTTGTCGCCCAACTTCAGGTTCTCGTCAAGAGAATCCCACGGGTGAGGTGTAAGTTGCTTCAGTCCAAGGGCAATCCGTTTTTTATTTTCGTCAAAGTCGAGGATGACCACTTTCAGTTTCTGATCCAAATCAACAATCTCCGAGGGGTGATTAATACGACCCCAGGAGAGGTCGGTAATGTGAACCAAACCATCCACGCCACCAAGGTCAATAAAGACGCCGTAAGAGGTGATGTTTTTGACAGTTCCTTCAAGTACTTGTCCTTTTTCAAGTTTGGCAATAATTTCAATTTTCTGCGCTTCCAGTTCCGCTTCAATCAATGCTTTGTGCGATACAACCACGTTTTTGTACTCCTGGTTAATCTTCACCACTTTAAATTCCATGGTTTTGTTCACAAACACATCGTAGTCGCGAATGGGTTTCACATCAATCTGTGAACCCGGCAGGAAAGCTTCAATACCAAATACGTCAACAATAAGACCGCCTTTGGTACGACTTTTAACATAACCGTTGATGACTTCCTCTTTTTCATAAGCCTCATTTATACGCTCCCATGATTTCAGGATACGGGCTTTTTTGTGAGAGAGAATCATCTGTCCGGAAGCATCTTCCTGGTTTTCAACATAAATCTCAACAACATCACCAACTTTCAAATCAGGATTGTAGCGAAACTCGTTGAAAGGCAAAACGCCGTCCGATTTATAGCCAATGTTCACCACTACCTCGCGGGAGTTCATGGAAACCACTGCCCCTTCAATCACTTCATGCTCGGTAATGGAACTCAGTGTCTTTTCATAAACATTTTCCAGTTTGGCTCGCTCTTCTTTTGAATAAGGATCCTGCTTCGTGTTGAGCGCATCCCAGTCGAACTCTTCAGGCTCGTCTTTTGCAGCAACAGGTTTTTCTTTTGCATCTTCTTCTGACGGTGCAACTTCCTCAGCTGCTTCTTTTTTTGCAACTTCTTCAGGAGCAGTAGCTTCTACAGTAGCTTTTTCCTCATTCACAACTTCTTCTGCAACAGCTTCTTCTGCAACAGCTTCTTCCTTTACAGTTTCCTCAGCTTTTACTTCTTCTTTTTCCACTTCTTCAGCAGCAGATTCCTCAGCAACTTCGGCTTTGGGTTCAGCTACAGCCTCTTCTGTAGTTTCGGCTTTTGTTTCTTCGGCAACCGTTTCTTTCTTTTCAGCTACTACTTCATCTGCCTTAGTTTTCTCCACGTTTACCTCTGTCTCAGGTACTTCGTCGATGTTTTTTTCGTTTTCTGACATTAAAAATTTCTTATGTTTCATTTCAACCGTCCGACACGTGTGAATATGAAACGGATTAAACAATAAATTACTTGTTTTAAAAAATTGATGAGTAAAGATTTACCCCAACTTCGGACCTTCCAAAACAAGGGTGCAAAAATAGGTATTTTTCTTTTATTCAGCCCCCCGAAAACACTTTTTCTTTTTGCCTCAAAAAATAACCCGGGTGCTAACGGTTAAAGCTTCTGCATTTTAAGCTTCTCCTACAACAAAACGAAATAAAATCTTTATCTTTGTAGAATAAAAATCAAACCAATGGACACAAAAGATACAGCACTGGATATCCTGAAAACAGCTATCCTGTTGGAACGCCAGGGTAAAGCTTTCTACACGCAGGCAGCCCGGAACAGTGAAAGTAAATCGGCAAAACAAATATTTGAGATGATGGCGGAAGAGGAAGAGGAGCACATCGCTTTCCTCACCAAACAGGCACAAAGTTATGTGGAAAACCACACGTTTATCCATCCCGAAGCCCATGTTGAAGACGACGGCAGCAATATAGAAATTTTGACTGAAAAAGTCAAAAAGGAAATCAATGCCGCCGGTTTTGAAGCCGCCGCCATCTCCGCAGCTATTGACTTTGAAAACCGTGCCATCAAGGTCTATTCCGATCGGACCGGGCAGGCTACCGACCCGGCGGAGAAAAAGATGTACCAAATGCTGGCCGACTGGGAGAAAGGGCATCACCACCTGTTGTTTCGCCTCAACGAAGATCTGAAAGAAGAAATCTGGAACGACAACAACTTCTGGCCTTTCTAATACGGCAAATAGCAAAAAAAACCGCAGAACTTTCGTTCTGCGGTTTTTTTATGGATAATATTTAAAGATCAAATCCCATCTATCACGGTTATCCACCCGTGTGCATCTTCGATGGTCCCTTCCTGAATGCCACGCAGATGGTGATATAATTTGGTGGAAACAGGCCCGGGCTTATCACCATATTCCACCGTTTTTCCGGTGGAATGGTCTTTTATCTTTTTTATGGGTGAGATAATGGCCGCTGTTCCGCAGGCACCAGCTTCTTCAAATGAGTCCAGTTCGTCAAAAGGAACCTTCCGCCGCTCCACCTTCAGGCCAATGTCTTCGGCAATCTGCAACAAGCTCATGTTGGTAATTGAGGGCAGGATGCTATCTGATTTTGGGGTAATGTAGGTGTTGTCTTTAATGGCGAAAAAGTTAGCAGGCCCGGCCTCATCAATATATTTTTTCTCCAGCGCATCGAGAAAAAGTACGGAAGCGAAACCCCCATTATGTGCTCTTTCGCTGGAGAGCATTCCGGCAGCATAATTCCCACCCACTTTGTATTTTCCGGTTCCCAGTGGTGCGGCACGATCCATATCCCGAACCACCTCGATGGCTACCGGCTTAAATCCTTCTTTAAAATAAGGGCCTACAGGCGTAACAAATACCAGAAACATATATTCTTCAGCTGGTTTTACACCCACCTGAGGGCCACTACCTACCAGCAACGGCCTGACGTAGAGCGTGGCACCGGTACCATAAGGGGGAATAAACCGGGTATTCATCTTCACAGCAGTTGCTATCGCCTTGTAAAACAGCTCATCCGGAACTTTTGCCATCATAATGCCATGTGCCGAACTGCGCATCCTTTTGGCATTTTCTTCCCATCGAAACAGGCGAACCTTGCCATCTTTGCCACGGTAAGCTTTCAAACCTTCAAAAGCCTCCTGGCCATAATGCAAAGCGGTAGCTGCTATGTGCATGGGAACATATTCCGACGAACTCATCTCCAGTTCTCCCCACTTCCCATCACGAAAATAACAGCGTACGTTGTAATCCGTTTTGAAATAACCGAAAGGCAGGTTGCCCCAGTCCATGTTCTTTAAATCTTCCATATTTCTAATTTTTTTGCTGGTGCGAATTTAAGCATTTTTCACCCTCCTTCCCCCTTCCCCGTGAGACAAATTGATGTAAATTACGGGGTTCCCTTAGACATTTTCCAAAAGTTCATCAAAAAATTATGAAAATCCTTGACTTAGTAGCCATTTTAGAATACTTTTGCAAAATGAACATAAGTTCATAACGAATGAGAAAATATATTTATTAACCATAAAAAAGGAGGTAAAAATGCCACGATGTAATGGAAAAGGGCCTGCAGGGCATGGCGCCATGACAGGCAGAGCAGCAGGATGCCGTGGAGGAAACAAAGTTTTCCGGCAAGGGAACATATTTTCCGAAAGAGATTTGGAGTTTACAAGGGTCTCCGGCTTCGGCAGGGGCTTTGGTTTTGGAAACGACAACGAGGAAGTTTCTGAAAAGAGCCAGGTTGAAACAGCCATCAACGCTTTGAAAAGCAAATTGCAATATCTGGAAAAAAGGCGTGATAATCTGAGTAATTAATTCAGCCACAACCAGCCAGGCAGAATATCAAGGTGTAATTTCGCGCAAAGATTTTACACCTTTTTTTTCAACAAACAGACTATTGAAAAGTACAAAAGCTATCAAACCAGTAATTATATTGCGGAGCAAAAATGAAACCCGGATAAAAAAAGGATTATTTTATACTGGTTTTTTATCTATATTTGGGTCATTAAAACCCGATTAATATCGGGCTTATGTTTCAGTTAGAGGAGCGTGTTCAGTCACTAACCTGCGATGACGGGAAAAAAGCATTTTCTGTGGGGATTATTTCTCCCGGAGAAGATGAGTTCGGTGCCATCAATAAAGAAAATACCAAGGTAACCTCAGGAAAAATAAGTGCCCGGGTTGAAGGAGACAATCAATGGCAGGACTATTCAGTTTTTCAGGAGTTTACCATTCCCGGGCATAAAAATTTTAGGCATAAGGTAAGCGAGACTATCTCTTATATCTGTTTATACGAATAACATTAGTGATAAAATTGAAAAAAGAAAAATTGTTAAAACAGCTTCAGGGCATAGAAGGAGACGAAAATATTCTTAAAGCCGTGAAAAAACTGGATGAAGCCATTAAAGCTCAGCCGGAAGGGGAAGAACTGTACTTTATGCGGGCTGAATTTTTCTATAAACTCAACCGTTACGGAGATGCCATCAATGACTTCAACAAGGTCGTGGGAATTAATCCCGGAAACAAAGAAGCCGCGGGAAAGGTTGACTTAATACATACCATTTTACGGTATCATAATACGGATATTTACGCTAATCCTAATACTGACATGGACCCCTGGCTGGAATAGTAATGAAAAGAAATATGGGAAAACTGTATCCCGAATCCGGCGTGGAACTCAACCCGTTCGTTTCGAAGCTTTACGACAAATTGAACCTTTCCAAATTAATACTCAAACGATTGAAATCAGGCAAAAAACATATCTTTGCCTTTTATAAAAAAAGAATAAATGAACCATTGTTGTAGTAACGGCGTCTGTTGTTGTCAAATATTTTTTTTGACACCTGACATATAATTCAAAGCAGCACTTTCCACCGGAAAAGGCTGCTTTTTTTGTTTATCGCTGTTACCCCAACATAAAAACAAAATACAGGCATGCAGAATCTGGAAAAATATTTTGAGAAATTCAGAAAAAACACCATCGGCAACGAACAATATTTTGAAACGCCTTATGGCCGGAAAAAGATGATTTATGCCGACTGGATAGCCAGTGGAAGACTTTATGCACCCATCGAAGATCGGATTTCAAAAGTCATCGGCCCCTATGTTGGAAATACCCACACCGAGACATCGGAAACGGGTACGCTGATGACCAAAGCCTATCATTATGCGCACAAAAAAATCAAAGACCATGTACACGCCGGCCCCGATGACGTCATTATCACTGCCGGTTTTGGCATGACCGAAGTAGTCAACAAGTTGCAGCGTATCCTTGGTTTTAAAAACTGTGCTACCTACGATGACGGAAAATGTATCCCCAAAGAGGAGAAACCGGTCGTCTTTATCACACATATGGAGCACCACTCTAACCAGACCTCGTGGTTAGAGACCATCGCCGACATGGTGCTGCTGCAGCAGGATGCAAACAACCGTGTTGATACTAACGAGCTGCGCAGACAATTAATAAAATATGCTGACCGGAAAGTAAAAATCGGTTCCTTCTCAGCCTGTTCCAATGTTACCGGCGTAGAGCCTCCCTATTTCGAGCTGGCAGAAATTATGCACGAACATGGCGGCCTTGTCTTTATAGATTTTGCCGGTTCAGCACCCTATGTGGACATCAACATGCATCCCGAAAACAAGCTGGAGTACTTGGATGCCGTCTTCTTTTCACCACACAAATTTTTGGGAGGCCCCGGCAGCCCCGGCGTATTGATTTTTAACAAAAAAATGTACAACCTAAAGGCTCCTGACCAGCCGGGCGGCGGAACCGTGGAATGGACAAATCCCTGGGGCGAGCATATGTATTACGACGATATTGAGCTACGCGAAGATGGCGGCACACCAGGGTTTCTGCAAACTATGCGCGCCGCCATGGCCATCGAGGTAAAAGAACAAATGAATCCCCGTCTTATCCGTGAGCGGGAGCAGCAGCTGGTAAAAAGAGCTTTCGAAGGGTTCACAGGCATTCCGGGTGTACACATCCTCGCGGAAAATGTCAGAGAACGGATGGGGATATTTTCGTTTTATATGGATAATGTGCATTACAACCTCGTGTCAAAACTGCTGAACGACCGCTTCGGCGTGCAAGTACGTGGTGGCTGCGCCTGTGCCGGAACTTACGGACATATTTTGCTCGGCATAGGCCGGGAAGAATCACACCGCATTACCGATATGATTAAGGCCGGAGACCACTCTAAAAAGCCTGGTTTTATCCGCGTTTCTCTCCACCCGACTATGACCGACGAAGAGCTGGAAGTTATCATCGATGCCATAAAGCAGATTGCCAAAAACCACAAAGAATGGGCGAAAGATTATCACTACAACACAATCAGCAACGAATTTTACCATCGCGAGGAAGAAAACCGGGATGAACAGATTAAAGAATGGTTTAGCTTCGAATAACCTTTCAGGCGGCCTTGTACCTGTAAAGTTAACGTCCGAAGAGGAAATCCACGCGACATGGGCCTTCTTCTGAGTACATGCAGGCGCCAAGGGCATTGATAGGATTGCAGGTTTTGGCAAAACAGGAGCAATCCTGTGGTGATTTTACACCCCTCATAATTTCGCCGCAAAGGCGGCCTCCCGGCAAGATTGGCTCAGGTGTTTTCACATCAAAGAATATTTCTTCCGCATTGTGTACCCGGTAGGCTCTTTTGATTTTAAACCCACTGCTTCTTATTTTCCCAAAACCCGTCCATTCTGCATCATTCGTTTCAAAAACCTCTTCGAGCAGCTGATGCGATTGGGGATTTCCATCTGCGGTTACCGCAGAAGGAAACAAGTTTTCCGGCAGGGTCATTTTATCGTTGGTTTGTTTTACAAGATGAAGAACAGCTTCCAACACATCTTCCGGCTCGTAGCCGCTGACAACCTGAGGCTTGTGATATTTTTCTGAAATCGTACGGAAATAATCTGCGCCCATGCTGGCTGCCACTCTTCCCGAGTTGATAAATCCATCAACAGGCACTTCATCCCGTTGCAAAACTGCTTCCATACCCGGCAGCATACGTTTATGGTCGCACAAAACATGAAAATTAAAAATCCCTGCCACTTTAGCCTGCAAAATGGCTGCTGCCGTTGATGACGCTGCCGACTCAAACCCCACGGCAGGAAATATTATCCTTTGCCTACGACTTTTTTTTGCCAGCGTCAGTGCATCCATAATACTGTGTATCACACGAATATCCGCACCATCAGTCCTGGCTTTTTCCAGCGTGGATTTAGAACCCGGAATACCCAGCAAATCCGCATAAGTGGCAATAGTCACATTAGCGCGTTTGCCGTATGCCAACAGCTTATCAATAAATGAAGGAGAAGCAAGACACGCCGGACATCCCGGACCATAATGGATATGCACATGCTTTGGCAACAATTTGTCCAAATGATATTTCTGAATGGTTACTTTATAGCCGCTGCAAACAGCCATGAGATGAATCGGTGAAGTTGCCATTTCCTTTATCTCAGCCGCAAACTGCCGCATCTTTTCATCCGGGTCGTAGTTTTCATTCTCACTCATAACGTGTTTTTCAATCTTTCTGTTTCCACAAGAGCATCGTACAGTATTTCAACCGGATGCAATGCTGTGCGGTTGGTACCATCCTTAATCTGATGACGACACGAGGTACCTGGTGCTGCTATTATCGTTTCCCGGCTGCTGTTTCGGACGGCGGGGAAAAGCACCAGTTCACCCACTTTCATGGAAAGGTCGTAATGCTCTTTTTCGTAACCGAATGCCCCTGCCATGCCGCAACAACCCGAAGGAATCTCCTCCACGGTATAATTTTCGGGGAAACCCAACACAAAAAGTGTCGGTTTGGTGGAAGCCAGCGATTTCTGGTGACAGTGGCCATGCAACTTGATGTGCCTTTTTACTGTGGTGAACTGCCCTTTGGAAATTTTCCCTGCTTTCATCTCTCTTTCAAGAAATTCATCGATCATCAACGAGCTTTTTGCCAGTCTTTTGGTGTCTTCACACTGATTTTTGTCCGACAAATCCAAATATTCATCACGAAAGGTGAGAATAGCCGAAGGTTCGATGCCCACAAGCGGGGTATCGGCCTTAATTTTATCTTTCAACATCCGGATATTGGTATTGGCAATGGCTTTGGCTTTCTTTACCAGCCCTTTTGAGAGGTAAGTACGCGCACTTTCCAAATGGCGTGGAAGTGCCACCTGATAGCCCAGTTTCGTTAGCAACAAAATGGCCTTAATTCCCACATCCGTATCGTTAAAACGGGTAAACTCATCGTTAAAAAGATAAACTTTTCCGTTGGGAAACACATGATTATCAAATTCTTTACTGTTTTTATCAAACCATTTGTCTAACGTGATTTTTGAAAGCAGCGGAAACTTACGCTGTGGTGCAAATCCCAATATTTTAGCGCTGAGTCCGGAGAGGAATTTATTCTGTTGAAAGAAATTATAAACCGAAGGCATAAGACTTCCCATCCGGTTTACCCTGGCAATGTTAGCAATGAGACGCGAGCGCAAAGGAACGCCGTGTACATCGTAATAATGTTGAAGGAATTCGGCCTTCAGCTTAGTCATATCCACACTCGAAGGGCATTCCGATTTACAGCCTTTACACATAAGGCAAAGGTCGAGGGTATGGTATATTTCGTCGTGGTCGAACGGGTTTTTCTGTCCCGGTTTACTGATAAACTCCCGCAAAATATTGGCGCGGGCGCGGGTTGTTTTATCCTCATCGCGGGTGGCCATGTAGCTGGGACACATGGTTCCGCCCATTTCGGCTGATTTGCGGCACACGCCTGTTCCGTTACATTTTTCTGCCGCACGTACTATGCCCCAATCTTTGGAGAAATCGAAATAAGTTTTTATTTCCGGGGTGGGTTGTCCGGGTGTGTAGCGCAGGCTGGTGTTCATCCTCGGTGTATCAGTAATTTTCCCCGGATTAAAAATGTTTTGCGGGTCCCAGCTCTGTTTTATCTCTTTAAAAAGCTTGTAAACCTTTTCACCCACCATGAGTGGGATAAACTCTCCGCGAAGCCGGCCATCGCCATGCTCACCGCTAAGCGAACCACGGTATTTCTTTACCAATCCTGCCGACTCCTTACCGATTTCATAAAACAGCTCCACATCTTTAGTATCTTTCAAATTCAACACCGGACGTATGTGCAACTCACCTGTTGAGATGTGGGCATAATAGACGCCTTCTTTTCCATATTTGTGAAGAATATCTTCAAATTCAGCGATATAATGCGGCAGCAATTCGGGAAGCACCGCTGTATCCTCGGTAACGGGAACGGGCTTTGCATCACCGGACATATTGTTGAGAATTCCAAGGCCTGCTTTACGCAAATCCCAGACCTGGTTCATTTGCTGACCGGTAACAACAGGAAAGTGATACCCCAGTTTTTCTTTTCGCAGGGCCGCTTCCATGGCTGTTACTTTGGTATGGATGGTCTCCATACTTTCTTCGGCAAACTCCACAATCAAAATCGCGCCGGGACTACCTTTGACAAAAAACCGGTTTTTGCGCTGTTCAATATTTTCGCGTGTCAGCTCCAGAATAGTACGGTCCATCAGCTCGATGGAATAAGGCTTAAATTGCAAAGCTATCAGATTGGCTTTCAGCGATTCGGCGATGGTGTTTAGATGAACACATACTAAAGCTTTGTTTTCGGGAGGCAGGAGAACGAGATTCAGTTTTATCTCGGTGGTCAGTGCCAGCGTGCCTTCCGAGCCTGCAAGCAGCTTGGAGAAGTTGAAGGCAATGCCGTTACCGGTGAAGGGATCAGACTGCATAAGTAAATCCAACGCATAGCCGGTATTTCGCCTTTTCAATGCCGGGTCGGGAAACTGCCGGGTAATCTCTTCACGGATTTTCTCATCCTGCAACATCTCCCTGATTTCCCGGTAAAGATTTCCCTCAAAAGTTTTCAGTTCACACTTCCTATCAAACTGCTCCGGGGTAAGCGGTTCGAAAACAGCTTCGCTTCCATCGCTCAGCAAGGCTTTCACCTCCAGCGTATGGTCGCGGGTGCTGCCATACACCAGGGCATGAGCGCCGCAGGAGTTGTTGCCGAGCATACCGCCCATCATACAACGGTTGGAGGTGGAAGTCTCAGGACCAAAAAACAGGCCTTTGGGCTCCAGTACTTTGTTTAGCTCGTCAAGCACCACGCCGGGCTGCACCCGAACCCAATGTTCTTTTTCATTGATTTCCAGAATCTTTCTGAAATATTTGGAAACATCCACAATAATGCCGGTGCCCACAACCTGTCCGGCCAGCGATGTGCCGGCAGTACGGGGAATCAGTGAAGTATGGTTTTCGCGGGCAAACCGGATAAGCTTTTTCAGGTCGTCATCATTTCCGGGATAAGTTACTGCCAGCGGCACTTCGCGGTAAGCCGAAGCATCTGTAGCGTACATGAGCCGGATAGCTTCGTCGGCCAGAATTTCTCCCTGAAAACTCCGTTGAAGGA
>ENA-ORDP01001139-ORDP01001139.1-marine-sediment-metagenome-genome-assembly--contig:-NODE-1139-length-15105-cov-4.202126_pt1 | contig 15105 bp, 13 predicted proteins | sample MGYA00248627_ERZ508539 | MGnify/ENA primary metagenome ERZ508539 (study PRJEB26208, sample SAMN05571518) | marine sediment metagenome | biome: deep sea; feature: Hydrothermal vent; material...
GTGTTCGTACTCGAATGCTCACATAGGACCGATATGCTCACATTCTCCGTGCGAATATGCCTGGTACTGAAGCAAAATCCAAACACGCTGAATCGTTACCTTTGAGGCAGGTTTTTCTGTCTGATTTGAAGTGAATACCGACTATATTTAACAAAAATCGGGTCAAAATCTACTGATTCGCAATAGGCTTTCTATTCCCGGACAGCCTCCTGGCAACTCTCGTTCTTCATAGTTTGCTGCTATCGATAAAACAATAAAGTTGATCGCTGAAAATGGGCAGTGTAGGGTCAAAAAAGTAGCCGTGAAAGGGTAGACTTGGAAGGAAAGCATGTTTATTCTCTGCCCCTTTCCGGTACGCATATCAGGGGGCTGAAGTCGGTCGAAAATGGATACTCGTTTCAAACGCAGACTCGTTCGCAAGCTACTGCTCTGGGGCACGATCATTGCGCTCACCGGGGGGCTATCATCTGCTGTTGTCTGGCTAAAAATTCTCAATCAAGAGGCTTCTTCCCTGGCGATAACCGAAACGAATTTCTACCAACAGCAGTACCTGGATTACTACCGAAAACGGAGCGAATCCAGCAGACTCCGCCTTCAGCAAGTCTTGGACAACAGGGCCCCTGGTGGGGGGTTTATCCTGGTTGAAATATATAATAATGAACAACATAAGGTGGCTGCATTTCAACTGCCAGGCAGCCGTAAAATTGATCGCTATTTTGAGCGACAGATTGGCACAAATGATCTGAAATACGAAACGCACTACAAACAGGGGAGAATCTATATTCATCTGGAGCGAGCCCTTAAGAATAATTTGGGCCTAACGATAGGCTATTTTGAAGGCTTGTTTCAGGTTCCTGACCAAACTACCCGAGATTTGGTCATGGCAGTGATCATCAATGTAGTACAAACCATTGTCGTGATTGCACTGGTTGTGCTACTGCTGTATCCGGTGACGATGGCATTGAGCCGGGACCTGATTACCAAGTCACGGGACTTGCTGACCGCCAATCTCGATATGATCAGAGTCCTCGGCAGCGCCATAGCCAAGCGGGACAGTGATACCAATGCACACAATTACCGGGTAACGCTATATGCCATCGCCCTGGCCGAAAAAATTGGCCTCTCCCACCCACAGATTCAATCCCTGATCAAGGGCTCGTTTCTGCATGATGTGGGAAAAATCGGTATCCGTGATCACATATTACTCAAGCCCGGCAAATTGGACGCAGATGAATTCAATGAAATGAAACAACATGTGCAGTACGGGGTTGAGATTTTGCAAAGCAGTCATTGGTTGGGAGATGCGCAGGAGATTGTTCATTATCACCATGAAAAATATGATGGTTCAGGATACCCACAGGGCCTGAAAAATACAGAAATTCCTATCATCGCACGTATTTTTGCTATCATTGACGTGTTTGACGCACTCGCATCACGCCGGCCTTACAAGGAGCCATATCCTTTTGAAAAATGTATGGAGATCATACTGGAAGCTGCGGGCTCCCATTTTGATCCGACGCTGGTGCAGAGTTTTTCTGAAATATCCCTGCCACTGTATACTGAATTGGTACAGAACGAAGATGAGTACGTACTGCGACAGCGATTGGATGGCAGTATTCATCGGTACTTCCCGATCTAAACGTTGTCGTTTCGTAACGATTCAGTAATTCAGTTGAAAAGCACACCGAGTACGAATCGCTGTTACATTTGCCCCACTGTTACTCTCTATGCCGGAGCGATTACTTGAGCAAAAGCAGACTTGACCAGGAGCGGTTACCTCGGCTAGCCTTGCGCACTATTTCGATACTTGGCAATTGACGCTACTGCATAAACAGGAGGTCTATGGATGACTTTGGAACTATTCCGTGATGATGGTTATCTCAGGGCTTGCAAGGCAACGGTAACTTCGGTGGAGGGCCGCAACATTTGCACAGACCAGACCGTTTTCTACCCCGCCGGTGGTGGTCAACCAGGAGATTGGGGCACCATGAAATGGCAAGGGGCTTGTGTGCAGGTAATGGATACGACCAAGGATCGTACAAGCAACAATATTCTCCATTTGCTGGCTGAAAATTCTGTGCTGCCAGTGGTCGGTACCCCGGTACAACTGGAAATCGACTGGGCGCGTCGTCATCGCTTGATGCGCATGCACAGTTTACTGCATATGCTGTGTGTGGCGATTCCAGCCCCGGTCACCGGTGGTTCGGTCCGTGATGGCAGTGGTCGACTCGATTTTGACCTTCCCGAACCTCCGGACCGTGTGGCCATCGAGATGCGGATCAATGATCTGATCGAGCAGAATGCCCCGATGCAACTGCACTGGATTAGTGATGAAGAAATGGCGGAACGCCCCGAATTGGTACGTACCATGTCCGTTCAACCACCGATTGGTATGGGCAAAGTTCGGTTGGTTGAATTCGTCGGTGTGGATCTGCAGCCCTGTGGCGGTACCCATGTCGCAGCAACCGGTGAGATCGGGCCTGTAAAAATCCACAGCATCAAGAAAAAGGGCAAACAGAATCGCAGGATCACGGTGGTGTTTGCTAACTCCTAGCCACTCAACACTGCCTTGTTCAACCACTTAGGTAATGCTAATGCCTATAACCACTACCTGTATCGGCGCCTATCCGAAACCGGATTACGTAAAGCTTCCCGACTGGTTTACCGCGCCAGCCCACCCTGATGCCGGGTCTGCCATTAAACAATGGGCCGATGCGCTGGCAGACCTGGGCCCTGATACCGAGGCCTTACTGGACCGGGCCGTACAGGAGGTCATCACAGACCAGGTGCAGGCGGGTATCGATATTCCGACGGATGGAGAGATTCCCAGAGAAAATTATGTCCACTATCATTGCCGGCACCTCGATGGTATCGATTTCAGCCTCCTGGATCATCGCATTATGCGCAATGGCAGCTATGAAGCCGATTTACCGACCATCACCGGACCGATCCGTGCGCAAAAACCCTTTTTAGTCAAAGATTGGCAACGCGCACAAAACCACACATCCAATCCAGTCAAGATCACGATCCCCGGACCGATGACCATAACAGATACCACGGCGGATGTGTTTTATAACGAGCCAAAAAAACTCGGTGTCGCACTAGCTCAAGCCCTCAATCACGAAGTATTAGCCTTGGCTGCTGCCGGTTGTCGCTACATCCAGATTGATGAGCCGCTGTTCGCCCGCAAACCTGCAGCGGCTTTATCCTATGGTATTGAAAATCTTGAGCGAGCCTTCCATGGCTGCCCACCGGAAGTGATCCGGGTGTCGCATATGTGTTGTGGTTATCCCGATCGTCTGGATCAGCCAAACTATGTCAAAGCAGATCCACTAGCCTATCTACAATTGGCTGATGCGATCGAAGACTCCACAATTATGGCGGTCTCTCTGGAAGATGCCCATCGCCACAACGATCTTGCCCTATTGGAACATTTTCACCGCACCTCAGTGATCTTCGGTGTTGTCGCTATTGCAGACAGCCGGGTGGAATCGGTCGATGAAATCAGACAGCGACTGCTTCAGGTATTGGAACATATCGACAACGAGCGGCTGCTCGCAGCCCCGGACTGCGGTCTTGGTTTTCTGGATCGTAAGCTGGCCTTGAAAAAACTGCATAATCTGGGGGTCGCTGCCCGTTCTGTCCAGTAACAACATTCTTCAGTACACAAAAAAAAGGGGACGACAAATCGTCCCCTTTCCTGTTCCGCTGCTCCCGCTTGCGACAAAATGCTGTGGTAAAATTAGTCAATTAACACACACCAAAGTGCCTACAATATGCCGGTCTTCAATATCGATGTAATGTACGCTGGAGACTGAGCCGGACTGCAACGCGCCATACACTCGATCCTGGATCTCATAACGGTTGAGCCCGAGATCTGCCAGTAAATAATCCGGCATGGCCTGCAGTGTTTTGGCCGCTTCACGTTTGGCCATTTTGTCGTTGATTTTCTGATAAATTTTGGAAATGATCTTCATAATACCCTCCTGCCGTATAATGGCATACAGATAAACAATACCTACAGACGCTCTGGCCCCATGCTGCCTGGCCCTATGCTGCCTGAACTGAGGTGTTGATCTATCGCAAATACCCGGTCAGGTTGTTAAGCACGCCTAGACAGAAATAGCCAGAATCGCGGTTAAAAGAACAATCGCACCGAAATAGCTGGCACCCATTTTTGTGACACTTTCAGTTAACATAATCGTAATCCTCTAGTTGATAAGTGTGTTACACAACAGCGTTTCGCCGTTGATGTAAATATAGTATTGCAACCTGTATATTACAAACGACTAATATTTGTTATTTTCATGAATAAATCCTCATGAATTGTTTTTATTGCTAATAAACAACGACTTACAAAAATATCCTTGAGAACAGAAGATATTGAAAGATGACTTTTCGGAAAAAGGCCTGGATCCCGGTTTGTGCTCGATCCAGGATCAGCACATGGATGTCGTGGGTGCCTTCGTAGGTGTTGACCATTTCCAGGTTCGTGGTATGGAACTGCTACAGTATCGGAGGCGACACATAGGAATTGGCTCTATGGGGAATCGGCTCTATGGTTTCAAAATAAAGCGCAGCCCTTGAACCGCCATCTTCCACAGTAAAGCTTATATCATTGCATCCTGCGGGGCTGTGTTTCGCGATGAACGCCAGGCTGGCTTACTGATTTTACCCTGGCATCCTTAAGGTATAATTCGGCACGTCTATCACCACCGTCCGCTGCACTTTGTAGCCAATAATCAGCCAGATTGGGGTCGATTTCAACCCCATTACCCTGCAGGTACAATAGCGCCAGATTAAACTGGGCCTTGGCATACCCACGTTGTGCCGCACGCTGATACCAGGTTGCAGCGATGCCACTATTTGCCTTCACCCCCCAACCAGCTTCGAATAGAAATCCGATGTTGTACTGGGCTTCGGCAATATCCGCCTGTGCCAGTGGCAGCCATGTTTGGTACGCCTTCCGGTAGTCTTTTTGGTCAAAATACCATCTTGCACGTTGCAATGGGGGCAGCTTGTCAGCAACAGAATTGCGTTGGTGAACCACCTGAGGCACCTTTTTTTTCGACTGCTTTAGGGATCTTGGTACTTTTTTTGATCCATGACTTGAAGTGTTTTTTCTCTCATCCGTACCATTTTTTTTCAGCGCTGCAGTATTTTTTTGGGGTCGCAAAGCGGGGCTAGTAGCAACACCAGTGACTACGGGTAACTGCGTTTTGCTGTGCTGAGGAGACAGCGTTGCTGTTATTGTATTTGGGGTTGGCGTTGCTGTGGTAATTGTTGCATGGTTTGTAGCAGATTTTTGAAAACTTGCAATCTCGCTTTGTATTGAAGCCAACGACCGGATCCAGGGGTGATTATCCTGCAAAGTTGTGGGCATTAACGCGACTACCTGCTTTGCCAGTGCGCGACTTTTGAAGTCACCATAGACCAGTTTATACCAATTTTTACCTGCTTTTACTGTCTCGAATACGGCAACGGGTCGATCCCAGCGGTAGCGCCGATAAAAAGAGAATATCTTACGCTGGAAATGGTCGGCCAGTAATTGCACAGTGTAGTGATCGGCCTCAAGCTGCTGTAACCATGCTGCATTCTTCGCCCCTCCCACAGTCACTGCTGGAGTCGATTTCTTTACTTCAGCCTTGGTGTGCGCAGGTTGATTGCCGGATGTAGAATGTGCTAACTGTTTGGTACTGTTTCTGACTGAAGTAATACGTGCTGGAGTAGTACGCGGCCTACTTTTTGATCGTGTTTTGCCGATTTTCTTGGGGAGCGCACCAACTCCCGTTTCGACATTGGACCTGGTAGCCATTTTTGCACTGATGTATTCAGAGGTTTGCCCCACTTTATTGATAGTAACTTTGTTTGTTAATGAGGTGGTATCAACAGGTTTTATTCCCAATGAATTGAGCATTTTGATGGCATAGGGATCAGACTGTGCGGCGGCTTGCTGAAACCAGAAGATTGCTTGTTTGCGATCTTTTACCAGCCCTTTTCCCAATAAATAGAGATAACCAAGATTGTACTGCGCTTTGACATGATGACGCTTTGCCGCAGTAGTCCACCAATAAACAGCCTTGTTCATATCTGCTGCTACACCTACACCACTGAAATAGGCCTCACCAAGATTAAACTGGGCCGGGGTATACCCTTTTTTAGCTGCGCGCCGATCCCACACGGCCGCCATTGCCGGGTCTTTCTTGACCCCAAGACCCTGAGCATAGAGCACCCCAAGATTAAACTGGGCCGGGGCATCACCTTTTTTCGCCAGAGGCCGCCAATATCGTAAAGCGGTGGCATAATCACCCTTCAGATAGGCTTTGATACCGGTCTGAAAAGCTGCATCTGTATCAGCATAGGCAGTCGACACCGTCCAGTTCAGGAACACAAAATACAGCCCCAGTCCCAGAACAAAAACAAGACAAACCCACAGATTACAGCTCCCAGACCTGTTTTCTGATCGTTTTGTATCGCGACTATAAGTTATAGCCTCGCTCCTCATGGAATACGATATCCAGACCTTCAGTTTCCTCTTCGGCATTGACACGCAAACCCACCAGACGATCCACAAGTTTTAGCAACCCCAAAGTCACCAAGCCACTCCATAATGCCGTTACCACGATGGCCAATGCCTGCACCATCAGTTGACTCCCAATTGTTGCTCCCTCTGCCAATCCAACACCTCCAAATTGACTGGCCACCAGGATGCCGGTTAGCAGGGAACCTACTGTCCCGCCTACCCCATGAACCGAAAATACATCCAAGGAATCATCTACATGAAGAATGTTTTTAATGTATTGTGTGGCCCAGAAACAGCTAGCCCCTGCTACACTACCAATCCCTACAGCGGCAGCCGGGCCAACATATCCGGCCGCTGCGGTTATGGTACCCAGGCCAGCCACCATCCCGGTAGCGATACCCAGCACACTGGGTTTGCCAAACTTGGCCCATTCGATAGCCATCCACACCAATGCTCCACTGGCCGCCGCCAGATGAGTAGTCAGCATGGCCATGGCGGCGCTGCCATTGGCAGCCAGGGCACTGCCCGCGTTAAAGCCAAACCAGCCGACCCACAACATCGCAGCACCCGTATACGCCAGCACCAAACTATGGGGTGGCATCGGTTTTTGTGGAAACCCCTGACGGCGCCCAATCACCAGTGCTGCAACCAGGGAAGCAACGCCGGCATTAACGTGGACCACTATACCACCGGCAAAATCCAATACCCCCAACTGCATCAGCCAACCATTACCCCACACCCAGTGGGCTACCGGAACATAGGCGAGCAGCAACCAACCCATGCTGAACAACAACATGGCGGAAAAGCGCATGCGCTCTGCAAATGCCCCAACAATCAAGGCCGGCGTAATGGCGGCAAAGGTCAGCTGAAACATGATAAAAACAGCTTCAGGCAACTTGCCACTTTGGCTTTGGGCGGTGAGACCCCGCAGGAAAATCCGGCTGAAACCTCCGATCCAGGCTTGTTGGGAGCCACCGTCAGTAAAGACCAGAGAGTAGCCGGCAATAAACCAAAGTATCGAAGCCGCACAGACAATCACGAAGCAGTGCATCAACAACGACAGGACATTTTTAACCCGCACCAAACCACCATAAAACAAGGCCAATGCAGGAATGGCCATAAACAGGACCAGGGCAGTTGAGGTCAGAACCCAGGCCGTATCACCACTATCAGGGGGCGCTGCCAGGGAAGCCGGCGACCAAGCAATGGCCGTGAAGAACACAAGCGCTGACAGGGAGCGTAAGCTTTGGAACTTAGTCCGCAATTGTATCGATAAGATCAAAGTGCATCCTCATCGATCTCACCGGTACGAATACGCAAAACCTGGTCGATATTCTGGACAAAGATTTTGCCATCACCAATCTTTCCGGTATGTGCTGCACTGGTAATCGCCTCCAATACCTGATCCAGCAAATCCTCCCGAACACCAATTTCGATTTTAATTTTGGGCACAAAATCGACCACATACTCGGCACCTCGATATAACTCGGTATGCCCTTTCTGTCGTCCAAAGCCTTTGACTTCGGTCACAGTCATACCCCGGATACCTACTTCGGACAGGGCATCCCTGACATCATCAAGTTTAAAGGGCTTCAATATTGCCGTTACGAGCTTCATCAAATTTCCTCAGTAATCAATTAAATGGTAGGCCATGAGCCTGCTCACTCAACCTGTTTTTTCTGCTTACCGACCGAGGCTGCAGTCTTTAACACCTCCACAATAGCCGTAAACCCCCCGCGGGTCGCCGCTGCCTGCGCGGTTCGACCAATCTTGTCCTGCAAAGCTGGATCAGCACCTTGCGCCAGCAATAATTTAACCATTTCGAGACGGCCGTCGGTCGACGCCAGGATCAGGGGAGTGATCTGCCGAGCATCCACAACATTGACATTCGCGCCAGCAGCCAGCAACAGTCTGGCTGTACGCAAATCGCCAAAAAATGCCGCCACATGCAATGCTGTGCGACCCTTGGAATTGGCTTCATCCGGGTCACGACCACTACCCAATAATTCTCTCAATACTTTTAAGTCACCTTTTAAAACTGCCCCAATGATCTCCAGCCCGCCACCTGCCATCTTTTTGGCTCGAGCAGCTGTGGTCACCGCCGGGGTCGGCGTAGGGGATGCTGTCTGGGCAAATACCTGCACAGACTGCAAGCCACCTGTCACCAATATGATACCAACCCACAGACGAAAATGGTATGTCATGGTTTTGTGCATAGCTTCCAACCTTAATCGAGGCGAAAAAAATGCTCCCGATAATAACGTAACTCATCGATAGATTCACGAATATCATCGAGTGCCTGATGGGTGTTTTTCTTATGAAATCCATCACTCAAGCTGGGCCGCCAACGCACCACCAACTCCTTGATGCTACTAACATCGAGATTTCTATAATGCAGATAGGACTCTAGCCGGGGCATATTACGATGCAGGAATCGACGGTCCTGACAAATTGAATTCCCACATAGAGGAGAGCGATTCTTGGGGATGTATTGGCGAATAAATTCCAGAGTTAATTCCTCGGCATCGGTCTCTGTATACCCGGATGTACGGACCCGCTCTACCAGACCGGAGGTGGTATGCGTACGGGTATTCCACTCATCCATTGCATCGAGAACAGATTCTTCCTGGTACACCGCTAACACCGGCCCCTCACTGACAATATTTAAATCAGCATCGGTGATAATGGTGGCCATTTCGATAATCTGGTCTTTATCCGGATCCAATCCGGTCATTTCAAGATCCATCCAGACCAGTGCGTGACGATCTTTAGCCATCCATTTTCCCTTCCATTCCATTGCTCCCGATCAGTAGTTTCCGCCAGTACTGGGAGGCTATCCGAGGACGGAGAACCTACTGCGGATAAGTGTACTTTGGCCTAATTTTTCTCAGATTTTCGTTAAATACAACCAGTATTCGTCTCAAATCCACTTTCCCTGCGACGACCGCTATGGATGGCGGAAGCGCCAGCTTTTCAGGAGCAACAAACCAGCCGGCTCCTGTTCTTGGACAGCCTCATGGGGGGCAGCCCGAGAACTGCGTGCAGTATAACCTTTGTACGAGGCATTGTGCGACGTTATCTATGACACGGCACTAGGAGGCTGACCTTGCCATGAGCTTGGCCTTAATAGGGGTTTCTCGATAACCACCCACGCTTAAACACATAGCCTGGTTTAAACAATAAATTTACGATCCTCAAAAGCCTGTGTCACCGTGCCGTGATCCAGGTACTCGAGCTCTCCCCCAATAGGCAGACCACGAGCCAAGCGGGTGACCGGAACCTTAAGATCACGGATCAATTCACCGAGAAAATCAGCTGTAGCCTGCCCCTCCGCGGTAAGATTAGTTGCCAGAATAACTTCATCAATGGACTCGCTTTCGAGTAGTCGCTGGAGTTTTTGAACGCCCATTTCATCGGGGCCAATACCATCGAGTGGAGATAAATGCCCCATTAATACAAAATACATGCCCTTGTAAGCACCTGACTGTTCCACTGCCACAAGATCTGCAGGAGTTTCGACGACGCACAGCTGCGCGGCATTACGCCGCGGTGACGCACACAGGGCACACAACTCAGATTCACTGAAATTTTGGCAGCGACGACATTTCTGAATACAATTAAGCGCCTGATGCAAGGCCGCTGCAATCTGTTGTCCACCCTCGCGATCTCGCTCCAGCAAATGAAACGCCATCCGTTGTGCTGATTTCGGACCTACCCCGGGAAGTCGACGCAAGGCCTTTTGTAATCTCTGAAGTGCCGCGACCTGGGTCATAACAGGACCATTCCTGTTATCAAAAAGGTAGAGTAAGACCCGGGATATTCAACCCCGATGCCAAACCACCGAGTTTATCTTTGCTAACCTGCTCAATTTTCCGGGTGGCATCATTCATTGCCGCTGCCAGCAAATCTTCCAGAACTTCCTTGTCATCGGTGAGCAAAGCATTATCGATCGACACGCTGTGAACGTCATGGCGACAACTGACCCTGACCCGTACCATACCTCCACCTGACTGGCCCTCAACTTCAATACTGGCCAATTCTTCCTGGGCTTTTTTCAGATTTTCCTGCATGGCTTGTGCCTGCTTCATCAGGTTACCTAACCCACCTTTCATCATACCTGTTCTCCACTACTTTTCGAGGATGTTAACGAGTCCACCGGGTGGACTGAGCCGGGCACCAGAACCGCCGAAAAATCCTCCCGAAGCTGTTGTACCACAGGATGTTTTTCAACGGTCTGCTCAGTCTGATATTGTCTTTCTCTGACCAGGCGACGATCACGAACAGCCGGACTTTCTTTATGCAGATCAGTTCTGAATTGGACGTTAACCCGTCGCATTGATCCAAAATAGCGGCCTAATGCCTCACCGAGGTTATTAACTCGTCCCGGTGTTACCAGATTTTGCATTGTCTCAGGCATGGCGATTATCACCTGCTGAGCATCCTGCTTCACCAGCACACAGTTTCGGGCCAGTTCACGGGTAACGCCTTGAAGATCAAGTGCAGCGATAATCTGCCACCATTGTACAGAGCTCCCGTCGGTGTCCACTACATTTTGCTCCGGGAGAGCAGCTGTTTGTGATAATTTGGTTTCAGTAGTGACAATCATCGGCTGGCCAGCGCCTGACACTGCAGTTTTTCTGGCCGCCGTAGAAGTTTGTGCAGCTTGGCCGGCCTCTGACAGGTCCTTTTGGGTCTGGCTTTGTAGACGATCATCAGCAATGCCCGGCTGAAAAGCCAGCATGCGCAACAGGCACATTTCAAAACCGGTCCGTGGATCGGGTGCCAGCGGCATATCACGCTTTCCCAACAAAACGATTTGGTAATAAAGCTGTACGTCTTCTTTTGACAGGGCATCAATTAATGTTGGTAATTCAGGATCAATGGTCGGGTCATCACCAGCCAGATCCGGCAACGACTGCAGTAAGGCCAACTGATAAAGATAGCGCAAGAGACTATCGAGTACCTCGGTATAATCAACAGCACGTTCGGCGATATCTGCTGCCACATCAAGCAGGCCACGGGCTTGACCATCCGCCAATGCCTGCAGTAATTGCACAATAAATCGTGACTCGATCAATCCCAACATGGACTGAACTGAAACCTGCCGAACTTCACCGCCCCCATGGGCAATTGCCTGGTCGAGAAGACTCAGCCCATCCCGCATACTGCCAGCCGACGCCCTGGCCAACAATTGCAAGGCCGGGTCTTCAAACGGAATTTTTTCTGCATCCAAAATCAGCTTTAGGCGATCAACGATCTGGCCGGGATACAATGAGCGAAGGTGGAATTGCAGACAGCGTGATAATACAGTGATCGGCAATTTCTGTGGATCCGTTGTCGCCAATAAAAACTGCACGTGAGCGGGCGGCTCTTCCAGAGTTTTGAGCAAAGCATTGAAACTGTGCCCAGACAGCATGTGGACTTCGTCAATCAAATACACCTTGTAGCGACCTGCAGCAGGTGCGTACTGTACATTGTCAAGCAATTCGCGGGTATCATCGACCCGTGTGCGGGAAGCCGCATCGACCTCCTGCAAATCAATGAAACGACCTTCATCGACGGCCTTGCAATGACCGCAAACTCCACAAGGTTGCGAGCTTATCCCAGACTCACAATTGAGCGCCTTGGCAAAAATACGTGCCAAAGTGGTCTTCCCGACCCCGCGAGTACCGGTAAATAACAAGGCGTGATGAACCCGATCATGATCAAGTGCATGGGCCAGCACATCAACCACATGTGCTTGACCCACGACCTCACTGAATTGTTTTGGCCGCCATGTACGGGCCAACGCCTGATACGTCATATTCGGGGAATTTCACTATCTAAGGGAGCAGCAAGGTGGCGGCTCGGATCAGCCTGATCCAAACACCCGAATCAGCTGCTGCGGCTGCTTCCTTCCGGACCTGACCGGGTTCACAACCTATCGTCGTCTGGAAGCCGAACCTTGCCGCCATGAACTGAAACCACGGGTGCTATCCTATCATGCCAACGCCCTGGGAGGTATAATTTTATGCACGTGTGGCGTTTAGATCTCCCGACGTGGCGCGCTCATTATTATCGATGAACCTTTAACCACCCGGGAGGCTTGAACAATGAAAAACCCTATACACCATTCATCGCGCCTGTTACGCAGCAATGTCGACCTACTCAAAAGTCGGGCCAACAGATCAGCTTATGTAGGTATCGGTATCGCCACCATCACCATCATTCTCGCCACCATTCTGGTCAGCACGTACAGCACGGGCCGGATCACCCTAAGCGGCATTATTATCGCCCAACAAAGCAATGTCGCCTTGTGGATTCTCGACCTAATGCCTTTTACATTTGGTTTCTGGGGTCAGTATTCCAGCTCTATCATCGCCTACGAGGCCGGCACCATGGTGTTTGATCAGACCATTGCATTACGGAACAGGACAGACGATCTGGAAAAAACCGCCAACTATGCAGCCACTCATGACGCACTCACCGATCTGCCGAATCAGTCATTATTTCTGGATCGTGCCGAACGGGAAATTATCCATGCCGGAAATCACAATCAAGTAACGTTCTTACTCATCGAAATTCAAAACTACGATGAAATCAATAACACGCTTGGCCGCAATACCTGTGACCTGATGATTAAGCAATTTTCCCGGCGTCTGCATGGTTTGCTGAACACGAGCAACACGCTGGCGCGGATAGACGGCAGCATCTTCAGTGTCCTGCTGCGTGGTAGCACAGCCGATGGCCAACAAATTGCGAGCAATATCCTAAAAGCCATGGAATCGATATTTGAAGTTGAAAAATCACCGCTCGCTATCAACGCTAATATCGGCATCGTCGTATATCCTGAACATGGCAATGATGTTGATACACTGGTCCAGAGAGCGGGCGTAGCACTAAATTATGCACGGATCGAAGAGAAAGGCTACGCTGTCTATAATTCCACACTCGATGTCTACAGCTCGCATAAATTAACCCTGATTGGAGAACTACGCAAGGCTATCAAGAGCGACGAACTGGTGCTGTACTATCAGGGCAAGGTTGCAACCCAAAATTATGCGGTGCTGGGTGCTGAAGCCCTGGTACGCTGGGTTCACCCCAAACACGGACTGGTGCCTCCTGATGAATTCATTCCCATGGCCGAACGCACCCGCATGATCCGCCACCTTACAGCTTGGGCTGTCCGTCAGTCATTCGCGGATTGTGTGCGATTTCATCAAATGGGTATTGACATCAAGGTCTCCGTAAATTTATCAGCCCGTGATTTAAATGACCCTGAATTTCCGGACTTGGTTGCCGGCCTGGTCATCGCTTCAAGAGTGCGTCCTGGATGGATGATGATGGAAATCACCGAGGGTGCGATCATGACCAACCCTGAGCGATCGCTGGAAATCATCCACAAATTACACACACAGGGTTTTTCGCTTTCAATCGATGATTACGGTACCGGCTATTCGTCACTGGCTTATTTGAAGAAAATGCCTTTGTCTGAACTGAAGATCGACCGCTCATTTGTTGATGATATGATCGATAATAACAATGACCGGGTCATCGTTAATGCCACAATCAATCTGGCTCATAACCTGGGGTTATCGGTTACCGCTGAAGGGGTCGAAAATGAGATCATCCTAAAGCAATTACAGGGTTTTGAGTGCGACCTGGCACAAGGTTACTACATCAACAAACCACTGCCTTTTGATCAGTTTGTTGAACATATTCACAACAGCGATTGGCTGAATTTCAAAACCATAACAGCCTTATGAACCCACTTGAAAAGCAACCCATGACTATTTATCCTAGGACTAGGAGCCCCCACACTGCCGGTGGCACTGCGCTGTCGCGCAGCAAACAAATGGGTTTGGCCTGGGTGGATGGCACAAGTACCGTGAATGGCACAAGTACCGTGAATGGCACAAGTGCCGGCTTTGCAGGAGCAACAAACCGGTCGGCTCCTATTCTCGGACAGCCTCCTAGCCAAATTCCAGCGATAACTACTATCGATAGTGGCTATTGTCGACCTGAATTGGCCGCGGTTTACCTGCTCGTGGACGGTGATGATGTAGCCATTATCGAAACCGCAACCAGCCCGACGGTCGACCGGGTAATCAAGGCACTCAAACAACGTAGCCTTGTTCCCGAACAGGTTCGTTACATCATCCCGACCCATGTACATCTCGATCATGCCGGTGGTGCCGGCAAGTTGATGCAGCACTGCCCAAATGCCAAATTATTGATTCACCCCAAAGGTGCTCGCCACATGATCGATCCGAATCAATTACTCGCCGGAACTGTGCAAGTGTACGGTCAACAACAAACCCGCGAGTGGTATGGTGAAGTCGTACCGGTGGCAGAATCTCGAATCCGTTGCATGGAAGACGGCGAACAGGTACCGCTGGGCCAATTGATGTTGCACTTTATCGATACACCGGGTCATGCGTTCCACCACTTCTGTGTTTACATTCCCAGACTGAAGGTCTTATTCAGTGGTGACACACTGGGCATTGCCTATCCACAGTTACAGTGGGAGAATGAAAGGTTTATTTTTGCCTCCACGACGCCAGTGCAATTTCAACCACAACTACTGCTGGAGTCGATCGACC
>ENA-ORDP01001140-ORDP01001140.1-marine-sediment-metagenome-genome-assembly--contig:-NODE-1140-length-15103-cov-3.873870_pt1 | contig 15103 bp, 19 predicted proteins | sample MGYA00248627_ERZ508539 | MGnify/ENA primary metagenome ERZ508539 (study PRJEB26208, sample SAMN05571518) | marine sediment metagenome | biome: deep sea; feature: Hydrothermal vent; material...
ATCTCACCCACCAGGATCACATCCGGATCTTCGCGCAGAGCGGAGCGCAGCGCGTAGGAGAATTTTTTTGTATGGGCACCTACTTCACGCTGGCTGACCAGGCACGACTTGTTGCTGTGCACATACTCGATCGGGTCTTCGATGGTGATGATATGACCCTTGCGCTCCTGATTGACCTGATCAATCATTGCCGCCAGTGTGGTGGATTTGCCGGATCCGGTCGGCCCGGTCACCAGGATCAGGCCATGCCGATGGCGGCACATGTTTTTCAGTATAGCAGGCAGATTCAGGTCATCCAGTGACTGGATGTTGTCGGGTATCACACGAAAAACAGCGCCAATGCCATCGATATGCTTGAAGACGTTGACCCGGTATCTGGAAATATCGGGGATCTGGTATGAGAAGTCCACATTACCGTGCAGGTCGAATTCCCGGCGTTTTTGATCCGGCATGATTTCAATCAGCAAATCCATCGCTTCGACTTCGTTCAAGGTACGGAATTTTACCGGATAAATATCACCGTGCAGCCGCATGCGGGGCGGGTTGCCTGATATCAAATGCAGGTCGGAGCCACCCTGATTAACTACCAGTTCCAGAAATGCATCAATGCGTGACAAGGGGGTCTCCAGTTAAAAAAATCATGAAACATTCAGATCAATTTGGGGGAGTAATTCAGGGTCGCTTACATATTGCTGGAAAATCTTTTTGTCGTTTGCGGCCAGATAGGCTTCATCCGGGTCGACTTCCTTAGCCTGAAGACTGGCCAGTAACGCCTGGTCAAATAATTGCATGCCCTTGCCAGAACTGGTCATGATGGTGCTGTCTATCTGGTGTACCTTGCCATTCAGCAACAGGTTGGCAATGGCCGGGGTGTTAACCATGACTTCGACTATTGCCTTGCGGCTTTTGCCATCTGCGCTGCGAACCAGCTTCTGGCTGACAACTCCGCGCAGGTTCTGTGCCAGGAAAATAGCGGTCTGGGTTTTCTGTTCTGTCGGCATGGCATCAATAACCCGGTCCAGGGTCTTGGATGCCGATGAGGTGTGCAGGGTGCCGAGTACCAGATGGCCGGTTTCGGCAGCGGTCATGGCCAGTGCGATGGTGTCTGGATCACGCAGCTCGCCTACCAGTATCACGTCCGGGTCTTCACGCAGGGCGGCACGCAGACCTTCGGCAAAGCTGTCTACATGAACACCTACTTCGCGCTGGATAACCAGTGACATCTTGCTTTTGTGTATGTACTCAATCGGGTCTTCCAGAGTGATGATGTTCATACGCCGATTGTTATTGAGTATGTTGATCATCGCGGACAGTGTTGATGTCTTGCCGGTCCCTGTTGCGCCGGTTACCAGGATGAGCCCATGGTTGGCATACAGCATGGTCTCCAGTATCGGCGGCATGCCCAGTTTTTCCAGAGTCGGTATCTCGGATGAGATGGCCCTGAAGGTCGCGCCCAAACCGGAAAGTTTACGAAATACATTTGCCCGAAAGCGCCCCACCTCAGGATTGTCATAGGAGAAATCCAGGTCATTATTTTCTTTCAGCTGCTTTCTCAGATTCGCATTGAGTGTCTCATCGATAAGCTCTTCCATTTCGTCATGACTGATATTCCGATACTTGATGGGGATCAGGTCTCCCATCAAACGTAGCATCGGTGGCATACCGACTGCCAGATGAATGTCAGAACAATTCTGATCACGACCCAGTTTCAGGAAGGCATTGATCCTTGGCATGCTCAGTTTTGCCTGCTTTTCTGGTATGCGAGTAAGGATTCACGACATTCAATGAAGGTCTGGTAACGATCGTCCGGGTCATGCGCCATGGCTTTCATGATAATAGCTTCCAGCTCATCCGGTATGTCAGGATTGTAGGCAGAGGGTAGCTTGGCCTTGCCTTCGGCATGCTGAAACAGGATGGCCATGGCATCATTTCCTTTGTATGGCGGGCGCCCGGCAGCCATGCCATACATCAGGATGCCCAGGCTGTATATGTCTGTGCGAGAATCGATTTTTTTTCCGCGCGCCTGTTCGGGTGACATATAGGTTGGTGTGCCGATGAGTATGCCGCTTTTGGTAATACGAGAATCGGTGTGACTGGCGGCAGCGGCCAGGCCAAAGTCAACTATTTTGACATTGTTCTCATCGTTAATCAGGATATTGGCGGGCTTGAGGTCTCGATGGATGACGTGGGCTTTCTGGGCTGCACTCATGCCATCGCAAATCTGCGCACAGACCATCACGATACGATCTATGTCCAGTATCTTGTTACCGGCCATTTCGTCTGCCATCGAATGGCTGGGGAAGTATTCCATCGATATGGCATAGGAAGAAGTTGATTTGAGCGCCAGAAAGTCATAAATACGAATAATATGCGGATGGGTAATGCGCCGTGTATAACGCAGTTCATGAGTAAAGCGTTCAATCATGTTTTCATCATTTGACAAGTGGGTATGTAAAAATTTCAGAATAAATTCGTCATTAACGATTTTATCGTTGACCAGCATCACCACGCCAAATCCGCCGCGGCCAATTTTGCGGATGATTTCATAACGGCCATCAACGAGTGACCCGGGGTCCAGATTGATGGATGCAGTCTCGACAGTATTGAAAACAGGTGTTTGCGAGACACTGGAGGTATGTGTAGGTGTAGCCGTGCCATCACGGTTCATCTGCACCGTTTTGTCGCCAAACTTGTCCTTGAGTTCGTTATTGGTTTTCATGAGCAGGGTTTTCAGCTCTTCGTCATTGACATTTTCCATGCGAGTGACTGCTATCTGAACCGTTTCAGCTGTCTTGCTATCGGTCAGCTTTGCCAGGGAGCGCAGGGCTTCTTTACGTACATCATTGTCACTGCTTTGCAGTAGACGGATCAGCTCCTCAACAGATTCAACGTCATTCAGGCTGGCCAGTGCGCGCATGGCTATCTTGCAGGCTTCAGGTCCCTGTAACAGCATCTTGCGTAATGGCTGTAAGGCCTTTTCGTTGCCCATAGCCGACAGGGCATCAGCGGCACGTTCTCTTACCCACCAGTCTTCATCTTTCAAGGCAGCGATCAGATGATCGATGGCTCGTTCATCCTTGCTGGAGTTCAGGATTTCAACGGCGGTGCGACGCAGAAATTCATCCTCATCCTTGATCAGCTCCAGTATCGCGTCTACCACACGTGGCCCGCCTATGGTGCCCAGCGCATCAGCAGCACGTACCTTGACCCACCAGTCCTGGTCGCGCAATGCGTTGAGCAGATCGGTGATGGCATTCTGGTCGCCTACCTCGTTAAGTACCTCAACCGCAGCACGCCGGATGTATTCAGATTCATCCTGAAGGATCTCGATCAGATATTTGACAGTGGTGGGGTCATTTATCTTGATCAGTGACTCAATAGCCTTGCCCTGAACCGTTAAATCGGGGTCACGAAGCAGATTCACTACGGCCTTTATCGGCACCGCCATATTCAGGTTGGCGATACCATCGAGTGCAGCTGCACGTACATGCTTGTTTTCGTCTACCAGTAGCTGCATCAGGGTGTCACGGCTCATTTCGTTGTTGAACTTGCCGAACAACCTGGCAACATAAACACGCAATGCAGCCTCATTACTGGATTTAAGACGCAGTAGCTCGTGAGTGTTTTGATCAGTGATCAGCTTGTCCAGCAACGGATAGGCCAGTGCCCGTAATCCGGAAGGCATGCTTATCAGCAGCGAGACAATAGTATTGGCCCGAAGTTGCTCGACGTGAGTCATTAACACCTCGGCGAGCTGGATTTTGGGGATGTCCGGGTCTTCTAGCAAATCCAGCAGGGAGTTGGCATCGTATTGCTGGCCGGATTTCAGTATGCGTGTTATCGCAGCCTGGATATGTCGATCCCCTTCGCTCCATGCCTGTATGTAGTCTTGCAGTGTATTTCGGGTCAGAAAGCCGCGTAGCAGTCGCTCTATGTCCTCGGTTTCAGCCGCCTCATCCATGGCATTGATCAGGGCTGGTATGGCGGACGGACCAATTTCCTTGAGACGCTGCGAGGCCATTTTGGCCTCACTTGAGGTATTGGATGGCGCTGCCAGCAGGTTAGCTATCGCCTTGTTTGCTTTGTAACTGTCCAGTAAACCCATAAGCTGTTGCTAGTTTTCGTGAAGTGCCTGTCGACAGTTGATATTAAAGGGCTGAGGCATAGTTGATATATGACTTGTTGACCAGGTATACCATTTGATCATCCACGTGCAGTTTAACAAATCGGCGGTCTTGCTGATTAAGATAATCAAACAGACGTGGAAAGTCCGCCGGCATCTGTTCGCGTATCTCACCGTTAATCAGTGAGCCGTCCATCATGTGCAACTGACAGGGTATCACGTGGCTGCCTTCACTGTCGGGTTCCGGATGCGCTTCATATTCTACACGGATGATGGTGTTGCGATTATAAAAACGTAATTCATTCGGGTCTTCACGATTAACGACCAGAAATGCTTTTTCCTGGTTTACCAGGTCGGCAGGCTGTTCGGAGAGCTCGTTGGACTGGGCCAGGTAAAGGCTGCCAATGACCCGACCTTCCGGGTGTACCCACAAGGTAACCTGCTGCTGTACTTTGGGTATTTTTAAATCACGCATATCAAGTTCCGTTTTTAGAAATCACGAGATTGGATATATCGGCTTTTATATTTAATTCAGTAAGTTGCATTGTATTTGTAAAATGATGTATTAGCAATGCAGATATCTTGTTCAGGGCTTGTATGGTAACGAGTGCATCCGTTAGGTCAAGTAGGGAAAAACCCATGGGCTTCAACGTGGTTACTATCTCAAATTTCTCGTTTAATTATATGATTATATGCATAAAAATAATTGCATGTCTCAGCTGGATGTTGGCTAAAATACATATAAATACTAATGGATATTGGGAAAAGGCCGGGTTTGTGTTATACTGGTATTGTTATTAACATAAAAAACAATGAGATACGGGTATTTTATAATGTTGTTTGCGCCATGAAGTGCATTGCAAGACTTGTTAATTAACAAAGAAACTAGAATTTGGTCACAAAAAAGACTTTAATTAAGTTTAAAAATAGTAGGGTATTGCCGATAACTGGCTTGAATCATGAAACATTTCCTCTGGCCAGGTGTCAGAAACAAGACTGAATACTGGGGTAGAAGTGACACAAGCACTCGATAAAATCAGGTTTGGCCATGGCGACCACATTGGCAACGTTCGGGAATTCAATGAGGATAATTATGCCTGTGAACCGGGCATGGGCCTGTGGGTCGTGGCTGACGGTATGGGTGGCCATGAGTGCGGTGATGTGGCTTCCCGGATCGCCGTTGATTTTATTGTCGAACAGGTTCGTCAGGGCCATGAACTCCAGGATGCCATTGAGCAGGCACACAAAATCATTCATCTCGCCGCTGAACAGAACCTTGGTATGCCGGGTATGGGTTCGACTGTTGTCGCGCTCAGGCTCAAGGAAGACCGGTTCGAGGTTGGCTGGGTGGGCGACAGTCGCGCGTACCTGGTTGGCAAAGGCAGTCTCTACCAGATTAGCCGCGACCACTCCTTTGTGCAGCAGATGATCGACGCAGGTGAACTGTCGCATCTGGAAGCGCGTTCCCATCCCTACCGAAATGTAATCACCCAGGCGTTGGGCGCATCGGATTTACAGGAAGTTAATGCAGGCTATGTCGAGGGTGTATTTTTCCGTGACCACCAGATTTTGCTTTGTAGTGATGGCCTGACCAGTGAAGTCGGTGAGATCGAGCTACGCGAAGCCCTGATCGGAGACTTGTCCGAGCAGCAGAAAGTGGATGTGCTTATCCAGTCAGCACTGGATAACGGCGGTGCTGATAATGTTACAGTTGTGGTAGTCAGCGCACCGGATGATGCCCCCGCCAAGCCGGAAGAAGACCCCACCATCCCAATGGACATCGAGACCGTTAGAAAGGTGATTGGGCACTAAACCCGGGCATCCGGCTTTCGTTTCGGCTGCGCCTCACCACATCCTACGTTGCCAGGGTATGTACCCCCTCTACATCAGGGAGAGGGTTGGGGTGAGGGGATCAAACATACTGCAAAACCCCATCCGCAAAACCCGTTTCACTGAAGCATCACAGGCCACCGCCCCGGCGTAACCATCGGGCACCCGCAATTCCGTCAGCAACCAGTCCGGCTTAGACCACTCAGGGGTATCCTTCGTCTTATGCCAATGGGTCGATAACGGCATGTCTTGCCCCAGATCAATCGCAAAACCATCCAGCCCCCCCGCAACACCCACCCCTTCGGCCTTCAGCAGGGCCTCCTTACAGGTCCACAGACGATAAAATCTATCCAGCAAGGCAGTACCGGATAGTTCCTCAAGCAGCCTGATCTCGACAGGTGCAAAAAACCGCTTGATTAGCCCTGAGGTGTCCCTGATATCGTTTTGTTGTTCAATATCAACCCCAAGCGAATGATCACGACACAGGCCGAGCAGGGCGTAGCCGCCCGAGTGGGAAAGATTAAAATGTAACGGGGCAGGGTGATGCCCTGTATCAAGCACCGGCTTTCCCTTCTTACCCTCTATGAAATGCAGATCAGAGGCCAGACTTTGCTGGTAGTCAGCCAGCAGGCTGCGTAGCGCGGCATGCGCCATAATGTATTGCTGACGCGCATGTGTAACACGAAACCGGTCAGCACGTGCCTGCTCGTCAGAGGATAATATTGCATAAGCCCGGTTTTGTACGGCATCGGACTGACTGGTTGGAATCAGCCACAAATGCAGCTCACCGGCTGCCAGATCGGGCGCTTTTACACAAGCAGGCCATTCCGGGTTTTGTCGCTCGTTAACCACGGTCAGGAGCGCCACAGTCGCCAGTTTATCGATAAACCCTGTTCAGACAAGCCCTGGAATACCAACGCAACAGACTGTTCCACAAAGTCTTGACGTACCGGATTAGCCAACGCACGCCATCGCCACAGCCTGCCATTTTCAAGCCCGGCACACTCATAACGCATCGCATCCGGGTAAAACAAACGCCGAATAAACTGGCGTGTAAACAGACTCAGAACCGGGCTGCCCAGGCGCAGCAGCGGGGCAGGGGTCGCGGCCAGTGACGAGCTGAGCTGGTTCAACACACTGGCAACATGACGTGCCTCATCGCGCATATGGAGCTGAGTGATTTGTTTAATGACCGGGCAGATAGTCCCACCCATTTTCAGCCATTTTCGATTTACCCGATCAGGCAGCGCCTCACCTAAATAAAGTGCCGTCTGGTAGGCTAGCGTAGAGCCCGGAATCCAGCCAGCCAGCCAGCTTAACACCCGTGGGTGCTTCAAGTGCAGGCATACCGACGGGAAGCCGGCTTGCTGTTGCAGCGTGCGAAACATCAGCGAATGGCCAGCTTCCTCGCGTATATGGTGCAGATTATAGACAGACTGTTTCGGTTCCGGCTGGCGTCGTAAGCCAGTACGGCTAATGCGGTAGATAAACAGATTTTCCAGCCACAGCCCGATTTCAGTCAAATGCAAAAACTCCAGCTGGCTCAAACGAATACGCTGTTCCAGGCTAAGTGAGCCATATTCAGGCAACCCATACAACGAAACCGCCCGCTCAGGCAGCCAGAAAGCCTCCCGGTCCAGCTTAGACCAGTCAATAAGGGCCAATGGATCCCGGTAAGGGGTACTGTTTTCACCTAACTGAGAAAGCAGGGCAGATCGAGTGTGATCAGGCATAGAGACTCCATGTATGCGAAAGGATTGTACCACCGCCAAAACAGGCATGTCATTGCATTCAGAGAGCAAATCAACTGGATAGCCATGCCCGCCAGATGGTATAGTTCGCGCTGCAGAAAATCATAGATTAGCCCCCTCTCCCCCAGGGAGAGGGTTGGGGTGACGGCTACAGGGATGTAGTCGGTAGAGTCACGCAGGAGCAGTTACCGAGGGGATTAAAAGGCGCCGACAGGCCATTAAATGAAAAAACAGATTACTGGAGAAGTGTCCGAGCGGTTGAAGGAGCACGCCTGGAAAGTGTGTGTACGTTAATAGCGTACCGAGGGTTCGAATCCCTCCTTCTCCGCCAAAAAGAAAAAGGGTGCCTATGGGTACCCTTTTTTTATAGAGTAAGAGAAGGAGGGAGTCGAACCCTCGGTTATATAAAGATGGTTTGACAACTCGCAGAGTTGGACGGCCGCAGGCCGCCCCGCAGGGGAGAGCGCGCAGCGCGAATCAATCCCTCCTTCTCCGCAAAAAAGAAAAACTATGAATGCCTCATGTTGTGCAGATAATTACAAGTTTTTTGCAATATCAGGTGAAACAGCTATAATTGCATTCAGGTAATGGGTAATACAGGTATTACCCTTCCAGAGGTGAATATGCAAACTGCAACCAGTAAATTAACCCGAAAGTATCAGGCGACAATTCCCGAACCGGTAAGAAAATTACTTAACCTGAAAACAGGGGACGAAATCGTCTTTGATATTGAGGATGATAGTGTTCATCTGCGTAAAGCGAGACCTGTCGATTTGGCATTTGCACAGAGCATTGAAGCTACCTTGAATGAGTGGGTATCGGAAGCCGATGAAGAGGCATACCGTGACCTTTGAGGCTTTTGATGTGGTGGTAGTCCCTTTTCCGTTTACTGATCGAACAACCACCAAGCGACGCCCTGCGCTGGTATTATCCGATGCAAACAGCTTCAATAAGAAAGTGGGCCAGTCAGTATTGGCGATGATTACCAGTGCCAGCAACTCGGACTGGCCTTTGGATGTCAATATTCAGGACCTGGATACTGCCGGGCTTCCTTCTCCATCAGTGGTGAGGATGAAACTTTTTACGCTGGATGATAAATTGGTTATTCGAAAGGCGGGGGCGCTGGTCAGGCAGGATCGGTCTGCAGTTTCTACTGCACTTCATCAATTACTCAATATGTAAACCGAGCGTAATGGCAGGTACAGCTTCGTCAGTAATATCGTTTTTTTTAGAAAAACAGCCCGGGATTGATACCGAAACGCTTCGACAACCCCTGGATATGTTTCTTGCTCAGATCACGTTCACCGGAAAGCACCCGTGATACCATGGATTTAGATCCGATTTCCGGCAAGTCAGCTGTACCCAGACCATGCTGATCCATAAGCAGGCGTAACATTGCCAGATCAGCAGGTTGACCCAGCGCCTGTTTTTCAAATGCCGACAGGTCCTTATCTGTTTTCTCATAGGCCTCGATGGCATGGCTCAACATATCGATGATGACATTCAGTGGATCATCGGAAGAGTCCTCTGCCTCTTCGAGGAGATTTTCGACCAGATCAAGCGCCTCTTCATAATGCTTGTTGTCGGTGATGTGAAAATAGGGTTTCGCATCCTGGGCGAAGCTGTGGCAAGTATTTTTAAAAGCGGCAGCTGTCATTTAAGATCACCTCATGAATAGCGTTTACAGAGTTTGTCATATTCCGCATGGGTGAGGATATGCTTCACAACCATACGGTTGTGGACAAACTGGATGAACGCAATAACGCGCAGGTGGTTTCCCGCGACATCAAGTATCCACCATTTGTCCTTGTGCCTGAAATTGTCCAGCGACGGAAAAAGACGTCGCATTTCATCAGGAGAGCTGAATTCACTCTTGCGAAGTACTCTGTACAGGTCGCTCAAGGCTTGCCGGTGGTTAGGGTGTGCCCTGGCGGCATCAGTAAAAGGGCGCCTCGAAATTACGTGCATACAATCATCCAGTTGCCAATATGTCAACATATATAGGTTACTAAATGCCACTGCTGCCTGTTAACCCTCTTTCTCCTAAGAGGGAGTCGAACCCTCGGTTATATAAAAGCCGGTTTGACAACTCGCAGAGCCGGACGGCTTCAACGCTGCAGCCTTTTGATACCTGACATAAAATGTAGGTTGGGTTAGCGTTTTTGCGTAACCCAACAAGCTTGCGTAGCAACACCACCTGATGCCATCCCTGTGCTCCCGGCATATGCAATCGGCATGCCCCTGACCACGAAAACCCTGTTGCAGTGGTACCATATATGAACTATATTTAACACCATATTGACAAGAGGGTCGCTCAATGAAAATGAGTAAAGCAGTAAAACCTATAAGCTATTTAAAACAGCACACCGCGGATGCAGTAAGAGAAGTCAATGAAAATAGCAGCGCCATGGTAATCACCCAAAACGGAGAAGCCAAAGCGGTATTAGTGGATATTGTTGAATATGAACAATCGCAAGAATCATTTGCGCTGTTGAAAATACTGGCGCAAAGTAAAGAAAGTTACCTTCAGGGTAATCATAAGCCCGCAAGGAAAGCACTGGCTGACGTTCGAAAACAACTGAAGGACAGGGGCTATTGAAGCGCTATCATGTTCGCCTTACCCATGAGGTTGAACACGACCTGATTGACTTATTCGACTACATTGCGAGAAAAGACTCAGTCGATAATGCCTATGCAGTACTTAAGCAGCTTGACGTGTTGATATTGAGTTTGAACCAGCAGCCAGAACGAGGACATTACCCCCCTGAGCTGGACAAACATGGCATCAGGAATTTCAGAGAAGTACACCTTAAACCATACCGGCTCATCTATGAGATTACTGGAAATCACGTAGTCATTTTAGCCTGCTTTGATGGACGTCGCGACATGCAGTTGCTATTAGAACGAAGGTTGTTACGATAAATCATAATGTAAGAACAATGGCTATGGTAATTAAGCCAATTGCCAATGGACGTGTTGTTTTTTAAATCTGACGGAAATATCTAAATGACAAGAACCGGTCGCAACGACCCATGCCCCTGTGGCAGCGGTAAAAAATATAAAAAGTGCTGTATGGCGAATGAGGCAGCGCCGGTTAGCAGTTTAACCTGGCAGAAAATGCGCAGGACAGAAGGGGAGCTCACCCACACCCTGCTCAAGCATGCAGACAAATACTATGGCCCCAATGCTGTCGCTGAGGCATGGGATGAGTTTTCGTTGTGGAACGAAGTACCCATGGACCCGGAAACCGAACCCGAGCTGGATTCGGCCTTTCTGCCCTGGTTCGTATTCAACTGGGTGCCGGACAATGCCGAGATCGTCGAAGCCGAGCACCTCCCTGCCATGCCGGTAGCCATGCACTACCTGGAGCAAAAGGGCCCACAGCTCGATTCATACCAGCAGCGCTTCATCACCGAGATCTGTTCGCAACCCTACAGCTTCTTTACGATCACCGACGTCGTGCCAGGGCAGCGTATGTCACTCAGGGATTTACTGCTGGGAAAAGAGCTAACCGTCCACGAACGTCAGGCATCGGCCACCTTGCGCAAGGGGTCGATCCTGTACAGCCGCATCATCACCCTGGACGATACGGCCATCATGGTGGGCTGTGCGCCCATAGTGATCCCGCCCGCCTGTATCAATGACATCATCGATATGCGCGAGAACATGGAAAAAAACATCCCTGGGTTTGGCCAGGGAGTACTGCAGGATTACGATATCGAGTTGCGCACACTCTACTACGAGTTCCGCGAGGCGCTTTTATATCCATCCTTGCCGCAACTTCACAACACCGATGGCGATCCGCTGCAGATGACACGGCTCAGCTACCTGCTGAAATGCTCACCCCGTGAAGCCCTGGATGCGCTGGCCAGCTTGTCACTGGCCAAAACGGATGAACTTGAACAACAGGGCAGGTTCAACAGGCAGGGCGAGCTGCTGTCCGTAGAGTTCTCGTGGTTAACCAGGGGCAACAAAAGAAATGCAGGCTGGCAGAATACCGTGATGGGCGAGATCGCCATCAAGGATGACCAATTAACAATCGATGTCAATTCACAACAACGAGCCGACGCGATCAAACGCAAAATCACACGTCGCCTCGGCAAGCGCGCGGTATTCCGCAACGCGATGATCCAGTCATCAGAGAAGATGCTAGAGCAGCTAGCGAATCGACCACCAGACAGCAACGCAAGCCATGCGCAGCAACAGAGCGAAGACCTGCAAGCACTACCGGAAGTACAGCAGAAACTCAAAGAGATGGCAGCACAGCACTGGCAGGCATGGCTGGATACACCGCTGCCTGCGCTCAAGGATCAAACCCCGCGCGATGCTGCAACAACCCAAATCGGCAGGGAACGGCTGGAAGCGCTGTTACAGCAATTCGAGCAACACAATGAACCGGCACAGCCGTTCAGCCCGGATGTAGAGGCGCTGCGGCGCTCATTGGGCATGAACTAACCAGGCTCCATAAAACATTAAGGCGTAGCAGCACTCAGCATCATTAAGTTGAAAACCTTATCATTTATAACGTATTTACAACGTACATACGTCTAACTATAATCCAACTATGGACGAAGCATATGAACTGAATGGAATCTCTTTTATCTGGGATCCTGAAAAGGCACAGATGAACGTTGATAGCCATGGCATTACTTTTGAACAAGCGGCGGAAACTTTAAAAAAACGGCTTGACAGAGATAGACCAATGACATCTATCACCTTGCGAATGCCAGACGATGTTATTGATGATCTAAAACGAATAGCGCCCTTGCTGGGTTTTTCAGGGTATCAGCCATTGCTACGTCCCCAGCATCCGCCTGCCAAGCAAGGTTTGCATATCCCTCCTACCATCGGTGATCACATATATATAGACATGTGTGTCGATAACACGGTAAATAATACGGTAGGGCTTGAAGAAAATTTCGCGGTACTCCCTTATGCCCAGTGAGGATAGTTCTCTAGGGAAGGTGTCGCGATTTGGCAATTTGGCAAGATCAAGCATGGTTTCCTCAATCTTGCCCAGCACAGTGTCGGCGCTTTGCGGCGAATCATGCTTCGAAATATAGTCATCAATATCTTCAAGATCCCGTACCGCATCATCCGTGAGCAGAACGGTAAACTTCACAGACGATTTTTTCTACGTTCATGGATTGCCTGAACGGCATCTGAAGCCGCTTGTACTTTTCCTTCTTCAATTTGACGATTACCAAGGGCCAGGATCTTCAGCAAGGCCATGGTCTCTTGCTGTTGCTCATAACTTTGTATGTCTTGCATGATGGCTTTTGCCTCACCATTCTGAGTAATGATCACAGGCTCTTGTTGTTCACCAAGCTGACGGATAACCCTGGAAGCGTGTGCTTTGAGATAGCTGATAGGCTTTATTTGGCTGGATAGCTTCATGGTAGGCCCCACCTGATTGAATAGACCTAAATATAGACCAAATTATGGTCTATTGTCAAAGTGTAGCGCTAACTATGTAGCTATATTTGGCCTGGTACGTGCCCATGATGGGCCAGAATACGCAAGCTGGATGGATATAGTTTAATAAACCAGGAAATCGCTGCCCATCGGCACTCGTTTTTATATGTAGGAGAAGGAGGGAGTCGAACCCTCGGTTATATAAAAGCCGGCCATTGCAATTTTTAAAAATATACGGAGTAATTAAGTATACTCCGTATAAAATGAAGTGGCTTGCTTGAATTATACGGAGAGATTGCCTAAATATGCTGGGTGTAAGCTGGGGCTCTGCTGCTATGCAAACGCAGGATATGGATGAGGTGGCGATGCGTCGGGATGCGCCAGATGTGAAGTCAATATTATTAGAGTGCGGGATGCGTTTTTTAGAATACCTGCTGGAAGATAGCCAGGGTGCCGCAGTGCCCTTTCGTAGTGGTGTTCTTGTGAATGTTCCCGATCCGGCGCGCTTTGCAGTTCACAAGTTAGTGGTATCGCAACGTCGCCCTGTCGCCCAACAGGTAAAAGCTAAAAAAGATATCCAGCAGGCGAATGAACTTTTAGATGTCCTGCTGGAGGATCGTCCTGGCGATGTCTGGATTGCATTAGATGCTGCACGTATCATGCCTGAGAAATTTCAGGCCCAACTTTCCAGGGGTATTGAGCGATTACCGATTTCTGCAAAGGGGGCTGTTAAAAATCATTTTAGCTAGAAAAACAGCCCGGGATTGATACCGAAACGCTTCGACAACCCCTGGATATGTTTCTTGCTCAGATCACGTTCACCGGAAAGCACCCGCGACACCATGGATTTAGATCCGATTTCCGGCAGGTCGGCTGTACCCAGACCACGCTGATCCATAAGCAGACGTAACATTACCAGATCAAGCGCCTCTTCGCGCTTCATCCTTAAAGTTATCATTTAAGCGGTGAAAAGGGGCTTCTAAGCCCTCAAAATGACACTGATTTACATAAAATAATAGATTTTACAATTAGCTGTGTTGGTCCGACCCTATTACAAATGTGTACGTTAATAGCGTACCGAGGGTTCGACAACTCGCAGAGTTGGACGTCTTCAACCCTGTGGTCCTTTGATGTCTGATATAAGGGTGTTGGGTAATCGTCGATCTTGCCAATTTTTGCCAAAGCCGCTAGTATTGCGGTATGAGCACTATGAATATTTCCCTGCCGGATTCACTGAAATCATTCGTCGATGAACAGGTTAACCGGCGTGGCTTCAGCACCAGCAGCGAGTATATGCGAGAGCTGATACGCAAGGATCAAGAGCGGACAACCCTGCGTGAAATGTTGCTTGACGGGGCACGCTCCGAGGTCATCGGGCATTTCGATGCAGGTTACTTCGAAGGACTGCGCAAATCGGTTAAGCGTAAAGCTTGATGACAGACAAGCCCGTCGTTCGACGCGCGCAAGTGCAAGAAGACGTTGCTGATGCCATAGCGTATTACCTCGAGCAAGACGCACCCGATGCGGCAGAGGCTTTCATCACGGCTTTGGAGAAAGCTATCGGGCACATTGGGCGTCATCCCGCGTCCGGGTCACCTCGCTATGCTGGTGAACTGGGCTTGTCTGATCTGCGATTCTGGCAGGTTAAACGGTATCCCTATCTTGTCTTCTATGTTGAGTGTGACGATCATATTGACATCTGGCGCATACTTCATGGCCAACGCGATATACCCGCCTGGATGCGCGAGCCGGAATAACGCATGCACTCATGCGTGCCTGAAGGAGGCAGTCGGTTGAGCGAGGTCTGGAACCAAAGCCAGGAGCGACCTCCTTCTTCGCCAACAAAAAAAAGGTACCAAGGGCGCCCGTTTTTTTAGACAAACAGAGATGCAGGTTGGGTTAGCGTTTTTTGCGTAACCCAACAGGGTAGCGTAGCAACACCACCTGATGCCATCCCTGTGCTCCCGGCATATGCAATCGGCAT
>ENA-ORDP01001141-ORDP01001141.1-marine-sediment-metagenome-genome-assembly--contig:-NODE-1141-length-15099-cov-3.359014_pt1 | contig 15099 bp, 12 predicted proteins | sample MGYA00248627_ERZ508539 | MGnify/ENA primary metagenome ERZ508539 (study PRJEB26208, sample SAMN05571518) | marine sediment metagenome | biome: deep sea; feature: Hydrothermal vent; material...
AGTCAATATACATCGGCATAGTATTGGGTGCGATTGTCGCTGCGGTGCTGGGCATCCTGGTTCATAAGGCGGGTGAAGGGCTGTATCGTGACCACCACCGCAAGACATTGCGACGCACAATTCGGAATGAAGGCGGGGAACGCAAGGAGAACGGTGAATGGCTTAGCGAAACCTATGGGAAATTAAAGTCGCTACAAAACAATTTTACGACGGAGCCGGAAAGCCTATTTCGCCGATATGGCTTTATGATTATCGTGATCGCCTTTGTATCGGCGCTAGGGGCGCTGGCATTTGTTCAAAGAGCAGAGCTGAATCTTGAGATCATTCAGACACAGAAGGAAGTGCAAAGCGATGCTCTTTTTGATACTCCGGAGCTATTACCCCCGGAAATTACGGAGCAGCAGAAAAATGCGCAGAGCGAAGTTGCCGGTGAGAAGGCTTCTACCGCAGAAAAGGGTATGTATGCTGCGCTTGCAATCCTGACACTGATATTTGTTGTGATCAATCTGGTCGGTGGAATGTTCGGTTACAAATACTGTTTTTTCAACGACCTTAGCGAATTACACTATAAAATGATCCAGCAATACGAGCAGCAAATAGCATCAAAGGCCAAGAAAATTGTGCTTACTCGCGCAAACCAGTTTTTTACCAACTTTCAGCAAAAATTAGTTTACGCTGCAAGAGGTGAGGGTCTTGATCCCCTGTTGGATGCGTTAAATGCTCGCGGATCCTATCGCATGGAGAGCTATAACCCCGCTGAGGTGCAACGCAGTGCGTAATTGTCTGCTCGGAATAATAACGTTGGTGGTGACATTATCGGCCGGCATGGTATATGCGGAGAAAGTGCCCTTTCCAAAAACAGCCTACGAGGCAACCGGTAGGAGTGAATATCTGAAAAAACCGGATGCAGCATTATTTGTTCTTGTCGATGAAAGTGTGGGATTCGATAAAAACATGATCGGGCGATCAATAGAGACCGTGGTTAACTGGCTTGAGCCGGGGAGCTATGTGGAAATAAGCCGCTTTTCATCGTCAGTTGTGGGCCGTTATACCGAGACTATAACCAAGGGACGTATCGACCCGGAGCCAGATGATGATTTTCTGGATAATTTAAAGCGCAGTGAATTAGCAAAATTCGAGGCTCTGCATCGAAAACAGTTTAGGTTAGCGAAACAGCAGACTTATAAGGCGCTATATAGCATCATAAAAACTTCAAATAAAAGTGTCCCGCATTCGGATATTGTTTCTAGCCTCAAATATTTGAGTGATCATGTGAGGCAGTTTGATGCAAAGAGGAAGGTTGTACTGGTGATATCAGATATGCTAGAAAATTCCTCGGCAACCACCTTTTACTCCAAGGGGCATATCAGAAGCATTGATCCTGTCGCTGAATTAAAGAAATTGCGTTCATTGGACATGATTGGTGACTATGGAGACAACGTGACTGTTTATATCATAGGGCTGGGTTACTTCTGGACAGGAGAAGGCGCAGCAAAGGAAAAATATCTTAATCCAAAAAGGGTCTCACGTATTCAAAAATTCTGGGTGAGCTACTTCAAGGCTGCAAATGCGCATATCGGGGAGATCGGTATGCCACTCTTCTATGGAGGGATCGAATAAGTCGAATAGCCAAGAAGATGTGTAGCGGCACTCACCCGCTGGGTGAAGCGATAACTCAGCAGCTTTTCCTTTCAACATAACTTGTTAGTCTCATATAGCAGCGGTCAACTGCGGTTTCTAGGGTGACACATCCTACACTTTGACCATCGATACCGCTGTTAGATCTGCCCAACTCAGCAGACCTGTCGGTTCAGGATACACTGACCGGGCAGACACTGCCCTACAGCAATAACGGCGCTGGACGGATTCCGGTCAATAACACGATTCGAGCGGCGACCACAGAGGTCATCCAGGTTATCGCTACTTCTCCCCCGCCGCCGGGAACCGATGGTGGTGGCGGTTGTACAATCAACACCGGTCTTGATTTTGATCCGTTGTGGATATTTTATGTGCTGCTAACCTGGGTACCCGTATGAACGGGAAAACCGAACTCAAATAACCCACATGCTGCTTTCTTTCAGGTTAAGCACATATCCTAATAGCTACGGCGGTCACCTTGAACTCGGGTGTCATGGCGTCCTGATCCAGAACGCCGCTGGTTAACTGGTTGATGGCCACTTCCGGGAAATGAAAGGTGGTGAACAACACACCGGGCCGTACATCCTCACTGAGCCTTGCACACAGATGGGTCTTACCCTGACGGGAAATCACTTCAACTTTATCGTTATCATTGATTGCGTAGTGCCGAGCATCCTGCGGGTGAATCAGCAACTCATCACGCTGCAACAAATCGATGTTCGGCGTGCGCCGCGTCATGGATCCGCAGTTATAATGCTGCAGCCTTCTTCCCGTGGTGAGAATAAACGGGAAGTCGTTGAGATCATCCGTATCCAGTTCGGGAGTCTCGTGAAAATCGGTAAAGACAAATTTACCTTTACCGCGTTCAAACTGTTCCGTATGTAGAATTTTGGTGTCGTGACCGTCTTGTGCAACAGGCCACTGCTTACCGTTATCTCCCAGACTGTCCCAACTGACGCCGGCAAAGAAGGGCACCACGTTTGCGATCTCTTCGAGCTGAAGTGCCGCATCGTAGCCGGCCTGCTCATAACCCATGCGATTCATGATATCCACCATGATCTGCCCGTCCGGACGCGTTCCCGATAATGGCGGTATCGCCTGATTAACGCGTTGAATGCGACGCTCGCCATTGGTGAAGGTACCGCTCTTTTCCAGGTGTGACGAGGCGGGCAATACCACATCGGCGAGGCTCGCCGTTTCTGTCATAAAGATTTCCTGCACCACCAGGAATCCCAGATTTTTTATCGCGCTTCTGACATGCGAGGTATCGGGATCGGTTTGCAGGATATCCTCACCCATGATCCACAACGCCTTGAGCGTGCCGTTGGCGGCGGCGTTGATCATTTCCGGCGTGGTCAGCCCCTGCTCTGCCGGCACCGCTCGGCCGTAGTGTTGCGCATAGTAGGCACGCACCGTCGCATCGGCGACGTCCAGGTAGCCTGCGCCCAGTTTGGGCTGTACACCCATGTCCGCCGCACCCTGCACGTTGTTCTGACCACGCAATGGATTAACGCCCACTCCCGCTCGCCCGATATTACCGGTCATCATCGCCAGCGCAGACAGCAGCATTACGCCCCGACTCCCCTGGTAATGTTCGGTGAGGCCCAGACCGTGGAAGGACATTGCATTGCCGGCCGTAGCGTAAAGCAGCGCCGCGTCGCGCGCCTGCTCGCGATTCACGCTACTGACACGCTCCAGTTCGTGCAGATCAATCTTCAGCGCCGCGTCGCGGAATTCTGCAAAGCCTTCGGTGCGTGCATTGACGAAGACCTCATCCACCAGACCTTGCTCAATGATGTAATAGACCAGCATATCCAGCACCGCGACATTGGTGCCGGGACGCAGTTGCAGATGCACAGCCGCGTAGCGTGCCAGCTCGATGCGCCGCGGATCAATGACGATAAGTGGTGTGCCCTTTATCGCCTTCTGCCGCATTCTGGCACCGATGACCGGATGTGCTTCAGTGGAATTGGCGCCCACCACCAGCATGCAGTCGGTAAATTCCAGGTCGGCGATGGAATTGGTGGCGGCACCGGTACCAAAGCTCTGGCGCATGCCAAAGGCAGTGGGCGCATGACACACCCGCGCACAGCCGTCGATGTTGTTGTTGCCGATGACCACGCGCATGAACTTCTGCATCAGATAGTTTTCTTCATTGGTACAGCGCGATGAGGAAATCCCGGCAATGGCCTGCGCACCGTGTTGTGTCTTGATGGTATTCAATCGGTCAGCGATAGTGTCCAGCGCCTCGTCCCAGGTGGCAGGCTGCAACTCGTCGTGCCTGCGAATCAAGGGAGTGGTGAGCCGGTCGGGATGATTGTAATAGGCAAAGGCGTAACGTCCTTTGAGGCAGGTGTGCCCTTGATTGACCTCGGCATCGTCTGCCGCCTCGATGGCCTTGATCTCACCATCTTTCAGCAACACGTTCAGGTTGCAGCCCACCCCGCAATAGGTGCATACCGTGCGCACGCGCTGATCGGCGAGCAGAGTCTTGGCGCGGTGCAGATCGGTCAGTGCATTGGTGGGACAGGTCTGCACGCAACGCCCGCAGGAGACACAACTGGAATCCTTGAAAGACTGGTCCAGCGAGGCGATGACCCGGCTGCGGCAACCCCGGCCATGCATGGCCAACACAAACTCCCCCTGGATTTCATCGCAGGCACGGATACAACGGTAGCAATGAATGCACTGCGTCGCATCAAAGTGGATATAGGGGTGAGAGTGGTCCGGCTGTGCCGCCTTTTCTTGCAGCGCGGGCTGGCTCGGAAATCGTGAAGATGACAAGGCAAACTGTTGAACCAGCCGTTGGAAGGGTGTCGGCCGTTCACCGGGGAGAGGCTGCAACGCAGTCGCCGGATAATCACTCAGCAACAGTTCCATAATGGAGCGACGCAATTGAGTAATGCGCGGTGTGTTGGTGAAAACATGCTGCCCCGCTTCGACCCTGGTGTGACATGACGCCCGTACCCGTTTAGGTCCGGCCTCGGAACGGGCGACATCGACGCTGCACATACGGCAATTGCCAAAGGACTCCAGCGCGGCATCGTTACACAGCACCGGAATCTCGTCCTGGCCGAAATGCCGGCTCACATAATCGTAGATAGTCTCCCCCACTTCAAACAGAAAGGCTCGCCCATTGATAAATGAGATAAATGCGGAATCGGTATTCATGGCTGGAAATATTCCTCCAGTTCCGTGGAAAAATATTGCAGCACATTGCGCACCGGTAACGGCAGACCTCCCCCCAGGGCGCAAAGGGAACCCAGTTCCAGGGTGTCCAACAGTTCATCGAAAAGCGCCTTGTCCAACGGAGATCCAGCACAGGCCTGCTGCAACATGTGATAGCCCTTCTCGGTGCCCAACCGGCATGGCAGGCATTTACCACAGGACTCACTGGCCATATAGGCAAACAGGTGACGCAGCAAATCGATCATGGGAAAGTCCTGCGGAATGGCGATGATCCCCGCATGCCCCAGCAGGAAGCCTTCGCGCGCAAAGGACTCAAAATCCAGCGTCAGTGCAGCGATGTGCTCCAGTGGCACGATACCCCCCAAGGGTCCGCCCACCTGCACCGCCTTTGTGGTACGGCGAAAACCGCCACCCAATTCGTTGAGCACCGTTTGCAACGACGTGCCCATCTCCACTTCATGCACACCGGGTTTATTGAAGCCCGCATCCAGACATACCAACTTGGTGCCGGTGGAATTTTTTGTGCCCAGGTCCGCAAAGGCCGTGCCGCCATGTTGCAGAATCCAGGGGATGGCGGCAAAGGTCTCCACATTGCTCAGCAGGGTTGGCTTGCCGAACAAACCCTCCTGCGCCGGATACGGTGGCCGCACCCGTACCTCGGGTCGCAGACCTTCGATGGAATTGAGCAGCGCTGTCTCCTCACCACAAATATAAGAGCCGGCACCGCAGATAAGATGAAACTGAAAGCCACCCCGGGCATAGGCCGTGGTTGCTTCGAATGCATTAATTGCCTCGGCCATGCAGCGCAGTGCCTCAGGATATTCCGCACGAATATAGAGATAGCCCGTGTCAGCACCCGCCGCGAGACCGGCCGCCAGCATGCCCATGAGCACCCGGTGTGGTGTCTGCTCCAGCAGATAGCGGTCAGAAAAGGCGCCGGGATCACCTTCATCGCCGTTGCACACGACGTATTTCCGGCCAGGCGGCATCCCGGCGCAGGTGGAAAGTTTGTCGGCAAAATAAAAGCCCGCACCGCCACGACCACGGAGTCCGGAAGCCGAAAGCGCATCGATTATTCTGTCGGCGGACAGAAAGGCGGCCTGGTAAAATTCGTCCAGCGAACTGATGTCATCGGCAAACAGGCTCGCGGTAGTCGCGGGAAAAAACGGAACGCCCGTGGCACCGTCCCCGGCGGAATCAGGCATTCCGGGTCCATGCGCTGCATCGTAGGTACACCCATTCTGCCAATAGGCACCGCCGCAATAGCAATGCCCAAGGCAGGTCGCTTCGCCGATCTCGTGTGACGCATGATGCTGCGAGAGTGTTTCGAGTGCGCCCGGTTGTTTTCCCGATAACCGGCACGAGGTACCGTTACAGAGGTAGGCACGCTTGGTCGTTCCCTGCGTGTACAGGAAATCATAAAAAGACGCGCTGCCGAGCAATGTGGCCGGGGAAACCAGCCGCGCACTGGCCAGAGCAGTCAGTCGCGTCTGCTGGGTACCGACAGTATCCTCAAGCGTTTCCGTCAACGCCTGAAACAGGGTCTTTCCCCTAGCGTGCCGGGCACTCAGAGCCCGGAGATTCTTCGACATGGCTGTCTCCTCAGTCCCTTTTCCCTGGCAGACTCACACGGGCTGCCAGTCGCTGTCAAATGCTGCAAGATCCTCCTCCGACAGGCGGCGTTTGACGTACAGGCCGTCCAGTGTCGGTTGGTCGATGCTCTGTTTGTTGCCGGAGCGGTCGGTGTATTTCCATTCGCCGTGGATGACGATCTGGAACAGGGTCTCCATGATGTCGTCGAAGCAAATGGCGTGTTCGCGTGCAAGGTCATGAAAATCGTCACAAACGAGCGGTGCGGCTTTGTTGCGGAAGGCTTCTTTTGCCAGTGAGGCGAGGGCAACGTACCACTGCGGCATATTTTCGTTCGACGGCATGTACTCACTCCTTTTTTATCGTGCGATTATTGTAGCCAAGCAATCGGCGGATTTCCCGGGTATCGAAGCTTGCCTGAGTGAAGGATTACTGAATACCGGCCTTGCAGCGGTACAGCTGTGACTGGATCAGCCGTATCAGTTCGATCAGCTCCATCCCGGAAGGCACCTCCTGGATGTCGGAGAACTAGATATTCTCTACCTGCCCGGCATCAGCGGGCAGTTGCTCATCAACCAGCGGCACACCGACGAACACATCCTACTGACCGTTGTCCAGACAAACCGTAACCAGTTGTAGTGGGATCGATTTCATTATCGAACTCCTTTGATCCTGGCTTTCTATCGGGATCATTAATGGACTCATAATTATAGCGTTGCATAAGTTGTGCCAAATAGGGGTGCTGCTGGATAGTCACTATCGCAACAGCTTCGATTAGCACTGGAGCACGGGGTGCATAGCGTAGCCTTTCCCGCTATCAGTACCGGGTCTATGGTTACAACTGCACTATAGCCGTGACGGTGGTCTATGAAAGCCTGTGACACCCGTTTCGAGTGGATTGTTGTCTGTTGTTTTTTCGCCGCAGATGCCATGTTGTGTCGGCGTCATTGTTACCCGGAAACGTCAACTGAGTGGCGAACTGTCGCCATAGCCAGACACAATTTGGCGGCTGCGATAAACTCTGATTGCACCTGTCTGGCGAATACGATAGAAAAATACTACCGAAACTTAGCGGTCGTAGTTCCGGTCACAGTGCCAGGACGGCGGGGTTGCACAGCGATTGTACATTTTGCTGCACAAGGAGCTTAAATGATGATGCCGGCATCCGCCACGATGGTGGGAGCCGGCCTGGCCTCGGATCGTGCTGTATTGATGCTCCGGTCGCCATGTTCCTGCCCGACCGGTTCCAGCCACAGACCTGTCTCGCCGTTGACCTGCAACACCTTGCATCTGAACAGGCGCAGGACAAGCGGTGAGAATGCAGGCTGCGCCGGGTGGCGGTTGCCGGCTGATGACCACCAGTTGTGGCGTGTGCTGTTGTTTGTGCAGCGCATTGCTTGATCTGTTCAGCTGCCTGCAGACCACCCAGCAGCGCGGCCTGGGCGTTGTCGAGATCAAAGCTGATCAGTACCGGGCGTTACTGTGCATCGGCAACCAGGATCGGATGCCCTTCCCAGGGCAGCTTGGGTTCCAGGATCTGCGTATTGCCGCCCGTTAGTTCGTCCATGGTATCGTGATCAGCAGGGTGCGCAGTTCTTCACGATCAACCATCTGTGTGGATTGTATGCAGAGTTTCATGCGGGTCTCTGTCCGGTCGGCTGCATTTGCCGGCTGCTGTAGAACTCGCTATGCAGCAGGCGTTCGCTGATGCGTGTCAGGAAATTGCTGCGGTGGTGATCGTGCGGCCCGTGCCCGTGTCGCGGGGTGACCTGTTCGGGCAGGAAGCCAAGGTTCAGCAATGGAATACCCAGATAGCGCAAAGTAGCGACCGCCAGCTTGCGGAAATAGCGCCAGGAGGCGTGCTGACCGCGCGGCCCGACCAGTACGATACCGATCTCCGGTGTGTGCTGCTGTCGCGAAAGCAGCTTGATGCGCTGGTAGGTGTCCAGTACTGCGTCCAGGCTGGCTGGTACCAGCAGGACCACATGATCAAACCGTTGCGCCAGCAGGGTCTGCGTCGAGGTGATGGATAGCAGGCGGAATTCACAGCCGCTGTGTTGTTTATGCGGCACAGCGGCCAGGTCGTTCGTTTGTCCGTCGCAATCTTCCAGGTGGCACAGGATGCTGTTGTGCCCGCGCTCGGTCAGAATCTTGCACAGGTCGTGAATGACCCAGCTCCAGTTCCGGTGTGCCCGGCAGAAAAGGAATCACCCGGCAAAGATCGTCATCGTGCTGTTCGCTTTCGGGCGTGTCGCTGAGAAAGCGGGCGCTGATCTTTGCCAGGCGATCGGAGGAGCCTGTTTTGTGCTGCTAGGCGAGGCTGAGTTGACTGGCCATCAGTGATGTATCGAGATCTGTAACAGGGAATTGATACCGCCAAGTTCACTGGAGATTTCGGCCGGGTTGGTCGGGTCCTGCTGCCATTTGCCGTCCACGATAATGTGGGTGTATAAGAGAAATAAAAGCCCTTTCCCTAAAAATCAACGCCTAATATTGAACAGTTGAGTGCGCCGTTTTTCGCTTTGATCACAGCAAGTCCTGCTGATTTCTGCCGCCCTTGCTTGAATATTTCCCTGCTTTGCATCCATTTCCAGCCAATTCTCGCCCGCAGGCCAACAGATACCCTACCGCTTGGGCCAGGTGTGCAGTAATTTAAGTTGAAGCGTTGGTTTCCCTGGGAATCAGCCGAACAAGCCGGGCTGCGGAGGCGCTCGGACTTCCGGCAACTGGGCAGGTTCTGTTGAAGGGGGCCTTTCTTTCAAGTGGGTGAGGATCTTCTTGATGATCCCAGGGTCTTCAAGGCGAATGTTTTTTGCCGGTTATATGCGGCTTGGGGAACCCTGATTAACCCGTCATGCCGACGGCAGGCCGGAATCTATACAGCCTGGATTCCGGTCTTCGCGGAATGATGGGGATATCCATCTTTCGACGGCAGGACGTTGGCGATACCGGAGGGTCAGTATCATTTTGATACAGTTACTCTATCAAGGTGTGGTGTTTTTAGGACACATTGCTGATAACACCTGGACATAAGGCTGGAAGGCTGTAGACCCGCTGAATCTTCCAAAAATCACACTATCCGCCTAATTGTCGTAGCAAAAGTCACAACAGCCTGTTATTGATAGTTCCGCCAAACGCACACTGTGTCATAGTTTGTACCATTGACGGCTATGACGGCGCAACAGGCATTGTGTAAGTCGTTGTTATCCGGTCTATGGCTGAATGGCATAGAGATTGCAATTTCCTAACCAGTCATCTCGATTCACTGCGATACCGGTTCACGATATCGCAATCTTACTAACGATAACAACTGAGGGATTTAATGGCTTCGGACAAAATTAGTGTCATCTTGGTTTCCGACACCAGGGAACGTCTGCAGATGGCCGCCATGGTGGCTTCGGTGGGCGCTGTAAGCGGCTATCAGGTTTCCGTGTTCCTGTCCATGAATACACTGGCGTACTTTGTGGACGACGACAGCCCAGAGGAAGTACCCACCGAGGGTCACTTTGGCGAGCTGCTGGCCAGTAAGAACGCGCCGCCGTTCCTGGAACTTTTCCAGCAGGCGGTTGAACTCGGCGACGCTCGTATATACCCATGCTCCATGTCGATGGACATACTCGAACTGAAAAAGGCCGATATGGTCGAGTACGTGGAGGAACCCCTGGGCCTTACACGGTTCCTGGATGAGGCATCCGGCGGGCAACTATGGTCATTTTGAGTGGGAGTTTTTGTTGGTGAGTGAGAAAAAGGTAATCGATGCGCGCGGAACTTTCTGTCCTGGACCGCTCATGGAACTGATCGCCGGAATCAAACAGGGCGATATCGGTGAGGAATTCGAGGTGCTATCCAGTGACGAAGGATCTGCCAAGGATATTCCCGAATGGATTAACAAGGTCGGGCATGAACTATTAGACAGCTTTGAGAGTGATGGTGTCTGGCACATCATCATTCGGAAAGCCAAGTAACCACTGCAAGGTTTAATTTAGGAGAGAAGGTATATGAAAATATTGGTAGTTGGTGGAGGAATGGGTGGCACCATCCTGGCAAATAATCTTGCTCGCCGTCTGAACTCCGAGCTCGAAAACGGGACCGCGCAGATTACCATGCTGTCGGCAAGTGAAAAGCATATGTACCAGCCGGGGCTACTCTACGTCGCGTTTGGACGCATGGCGCCGGATGAACTGTACCGCGATCAGCAGAGCCTGCTTGAACCGGGCATAAATTTCCATGTCGATCCCGTCGAAACTTTCAAACTCGAAGAAAATCATGTTGTCACCCAGAGCGGTAAGCGACATGATTATGACATAATTGCGATTGCTACCGGTTCACGATCCATGCCTGAGGATATCCCCGGACTCGCAGAAAATTCTATTAACGTGTATACCGAAAAGGCAGCTCTGGAATTTCACAAATCACTGTGCGAATTTCAGGGAGGCAAGGTAGTTGTCAGTGTTGGTGTGCCGCATAAATGCCCAATGATACCCCTCGAAGTTACATTCATGATGCATGACTTTTTCCAGGAGCAGGGGATTCTGGAAAAAGTGCAACTGCACTATACGTACCCTATCGGCCGGTTGCATAGCCTTGAGCCAGTCGGCAAGTGGGCGAAAAAGGAATTTGATCGTCTCGGAATCACCTATGAAACACTTTTCAACATGAAGGAAGTAGATGGTGACAAGAAAGTTCTCCATAGTGAGGAAGGTACCGAAGTGGCCTACGATTTGCTCGTGGCAATACCGCCGCACAAAGGCATGGAAGTTATCGACACAAACGGACTGGGTAAATCCGGGTGGATTCCAACAGATCGTCACCGCCTGAATATCGAAGGGCATGAGAATGCGTTTGTGCTGGGAGATACCACCAATCTTCCGATCAGCAAAGCTGGTTCAACGGCGCATTTCGAAGCCGAGGCTTTGGCGGACAATATTGCCTCCATGGTCAAGATCGGAAGATCTGTACGAGATTATGACGGTAAGGTATTTTGTTTTATCGAGGCCGGGAAGGAAACCGCTACCTATGCGATGTTCAGCTACAACAATCCACCAGATCCCAAGCCGGCGACAAAGTCCATACACTGGTTCAAAATGGCGTACAACCAGATGTACTGGGCCAGTGCCCGCGGTCTACTCTGAGAGAGGTGCCAAGAATGAGTCAATCACAAGAACAGGATTCACCCCCCAATGCTGCGCGACAGGAAGCGTCGCCTTCGGAACTCGGACACTTGTTCGGTGGTGCCCGCGATGCCTTGACAGATGATATGGTTACGCGTCTCAGCGTCACTGCTACCGAGGGCTTGGAGTTGCTGGACCGCATCAATCGAAGTGGTATTGCGGAGGCACTGCCTATACTGGCGCAGATGGTGAAAAGTGGAGATTTGGAGCGGGTAGCCAATATAGTGCGGCTGGCGGGTTCTGCACAGGATGCACTGACGGATGATATCGTAACTCGTATGGCACAAACTGCCGGCAATGGTCTGGATTTGCTCGACAGGGTCAACCGTAGCGGAGTCGTTGATGCTCTGCCCGCAATTTCTGCACTGGTAAATAACGGTGACCTGGATCGCCTGGTAGGTTTAGCCAGACTGGTGGGGTCGGCGCAGGATGCATTGTCTGATGACATTATCAAGCGCCTGTCACTGATTGCTGGTGAGCTCATGTGTTTGGCGGACCGGCTGACGCGTAATCCGAATTTCTTTCAACTGGTGGATCTGCTGGGACGCAGTGACGTACAGTCGACGCTGGTGGCAGTGCTGAATGGGCTTGTTCAGGCGCGGGAAGATGTTGCCGGACAGCCTCCCGCAAAGGGTGGTCTGGGCGCACTTCTGGCGATTGCGCGGGACTCGGGTACCCTGGAGACATTGCGCTTTGCATCGGCTTTCGGGCACGGTCTGAGAACCCAAAATACGCAGGAGTAGTTCGAAGCAGTGTAAAAGATCCAGTGCCACACGGCACTCAGGGGATCCGGCTACTGCCACGGGTTATCCAGAAGGACCAGGCGAAACTGAGCAGCAGGGTGGCCACGACGATGGTGGCCACCAGTAGCTTGCGTCCCTCGCTCCACAGACTGATTTCCGGTGAGTACAGGCGTAGCACACCGAACAGTGCTACGAGCAGGCTGAGGCCGGCTATGGTCAAGCCCAGCATGCGTGAAGCCACCAGTGCACGCCGATCGCTGTGGTGGAGCAGGCGGGCCACCCATAGACCGTTAGCGCTGTCGGTGACCATCATTCCGGCCATGAAAACAAGGCCCAGCAGCAGCGCGAACCCCGGGCCAGCGACTTGTTGCGCGGCGAGTGCAAACAGCGATGTTTGTGAGATAGTGTCAAAAGACAGCGCAAACAGGGCACCAACCAACAGGATGGTAAGTGGTCGGCCGTTATGGCTGAAGCGCCCGAACAGTCGGCTGCGCAGGCCCATAGTACGTACCACTTGGTTGCGCGGACTACGCAGGACCGCGTGCAGGTTAAGTATACCCAGTGCAGCCAGGAATAGGATGGATGTCAAGGCCCCCAGCGTATCCAGCCAGATCGGTGTATCCCAACGGTGTGCCCACAGCCCGATCACTAATGCCACCAGCATTACCACAGTACCGTGTCCGAGTGAAAACAGGAATCCCGCCCAACGGGCTACCCGAGGATGCTCCGTCAGATTGTAGCGTGTTAATCCGTCGATTGTGGCGAGGTGGTCGGCATCCAGGCCGTGCCTGAGGCCAAGCAGGAAGACTACGCCCAGTAAAGCGGTTGCACTTGCAGGTAGTTGCTCGACTGCCATTATAAAAACCTCGGTAATTGGTAGGACAGAATACTCGTTCTATTGCAGTGTATGTGCGAACAACCATCGTAAGCGCTGATTGAGGTTTAAGCCTTTTATACTCCCTGTTTATAGAACAGCGGTAAATTTGCTTAATCTTTCCCCTTACACCGGGAAAGTGCAAGTTGCGAAATTGACAGAGGGCGCAGGCATTTCTGCCAATATGAAGGCGAGTACGTAAGTGTTATCCAGAACACTATGACAAACCGGGATGTTTTTCACGTATAGCGAATGTCAGTACTCTGAGTTTGGCAGAAACGCCTAGCTTTTGTGTCAAATTAGTTAGCTTGTGGGCGTCCGGTCTCTAGGTTATAAATTACATCCCGCTATCGTATAAGCACTAAATCAGGATTTATATTTCCTGTACGCCATACCATACCTTACTGGAGGATTAACAAATGACAATACGCCTTATTGACCTTGTTGGGACAGATCCGGAACTTATGTTTAGCCCTTTTACATGGAGAACCAGAATGTCACTCCTTCATAAAGGCCTTGATTTTCAATTAGAACCATGGCACATGGCGCCTGAAGGGCATAAAGAGTCGGGTTATCCATCCGTACCCGTTATGTATGATAAAAATAAGTGGATTGGCGATAGCTGGGAAATCGCTAAATATCTGGATGAAGAGTATCCGGACAGACCAGTCTTGTTTCCTGGTAAAAACGGAGTGGCGCACGCGAAAATAGCGCTGGCACTGTGTGGATCGGTATTTCCAGCGATGATTGCCTGTGCTGTCCTGAATTGCTACGAAAATGTAATTGATGCTGAAAGTAAAGACTTCTTTCGTAAGAGTCGAGAAGAAATATTTGGCGCAACTTTAGAACAAGTAACTTTGCCAGAGGCAGAAGCAAAAGAGAATTTGGCTAAAGCTTTAGCGCCGTTTGATGAGGTGTTGGAAGAGGAACTATTTCTTGGTGGTCCGGAACCAACCTATGCTGATTACGGATTATTTGGAATTTTGAAATGGGGCGATATGGTTAGCAGTTATGCACCACTTGATAGTTCCTCAAATACGGGCAAGTGGTTTGATCGTCTAAGTAGTATGTATGGAGGATATGCTGCGGGTGTCAAGACAATTCGCAGTTAAGAAAAAGCCAGGAGAGAATATGAGTACCGTCAAGAAAAATGACGCGGAGCAAAGTGAGCGTGAGCAAGTTATTCTCGCGGCGATTACCGGTGCTAACGCCAACCCGAACTGGCTGACAAGTGACATGGTGGACGCATTACTCGGCGGCCACGGCATGTTAAATATTGCGGTAGTCAATATAGCGGATGTATTGGTTACAGAACTGAAGCGTGGCGTGGATAGCAAGCTTCGTTTGGTTAACGCGCCAACGCAACCGCTTGATGAAGTCCTGGCCAAGGCAATAAACGCAGCTAAGGCGGCCGGTGCGGCCCCTGCAAACGCGGCGCTTCTTAGCGCGGCAATGTTATATCTCACCGGAACAAAAGCTCAAGTAGGGATACCTGCGGGGAACAGAAAGCTCGGTGCGAGCGCGCGAATGATCGCCGGAGTTGACCGATGTGGAGTGGCGGCTATACCAACATCAAAGAAAAATAACAAAGTATCCGGGTTCGCTGCCGTGATGGCGATACATCAGGCCATGATTGAAGGTCGGTTATCGCCAATCAGTGGCTACGATATGGTGGTATCGGGAGGGCCGCTCATTGGTCATGGGTGTCTGGGTGAAGACATTATATTCCCTGCAATGGCCGAGAATGGTGCCCGGATTGGTACAAAAGCGATGATGGATGCAATGGCGGGAGCGGCCATGGAGCCACATAAACTGAATGCGGCTGTTTTTGGTGCTGCTGCTATTCTGGAAATAATTCATCCTGACGCTGACGTTGCAGAAGAATATGGTCCAC
>ENA-ORDP01001143-ORDP01001143.1-marine-sediment-metagenome-genome-assembly--contig:-NODE-1143-length-15072-cov-3.888060_pt1 | contig 15072 bp, 15 predicted proteins | sample MGYA00248627_ERZ508539 | MGnify/ENA primary metagenome ERZ508539 (study PRJEB26208, sample SAMN05571518) | marine sediment metagenome | biome: deep sea; feature: Hydrothermal vent; material...
ATTTACTGATTCGCTATTTGACTTATCGTATGCCAGCAAATAAAATGCTCGAAACCCACTGGTGGGCGGAATATGCCTATGGAACATTTGAGAACGCTGGTGTTAAACAGCACGTTCGAGCCGTTGCAGTTCACAAGCTCGAAGCGCGCTTTAATCTTGTCTATGCTCGGCAAGGCGGAGCCGCTGGAGTTTGACGGTTTTTATATCAGGACTCCCACAAAATCTTTCCGGCTTCCTACAGTCATAAAGCTTAACCGCTTCATAAAACGTCCGTTTCGGTCATACGTCTCATTTTCAAAAAAGAACGTCTTGAGAAGGGATAACCACACCTGCCAGTATTGCGGCCACCGCGGCCCGGAGCTTACCATCGACCATGTAATACCACGCTCGCAAAACGGCGGATCGACATGGGACAATGTGGTGACAGCCTGCAGGAAGTGCAACCTGAAAAAAGGGAACAGGACGAAAGAAGAGTCAGGAATGAAACTTGTCAGCCGCCCCGGGCGCCCGAAGTTTCTTTTTCATTCGTCCCTGCCAGATCAGACACCGGCAAGCCACCTTAAAAGCTGGGCGAAATATATGCCCAGGGTATATATAAAACTGTGAGTGTGGATTTTTTTACCCTCTGCTGAATCCTTTACCAGCCTTCTGAATCTAACCCAACAACTACGCGCCGGGGGTGTCAGGCGCCGATAAACAACTTTGGGGGGGATCGAAATGCGCTATCTAACACAAATCGCCTGCTTTGTTTGCTTTGCGCTTGTTTTCGCAAACGTGTCTTTTGCGGAAGAGGAGGCCGGAAAACAGGCCGAAGAGCAGGCGGGAGTTGTCATGCTGTCGGAGGAATGGGGAAAGTCGGCGTGCGAAGTCTGGAACAACGATCCGGTTTTGTCTGAAGGTTTGTTCGAGAGCGGCTGGGCGGAAAATTTCAGAGAAGGTATGGATTTTAGGATTATCGAAATATACAGGAAAGATTGCCCCGATTCGCCGCATGTCCAGCTCAAATTCCAGCCTGAAGATAACAAGACCATGTGTGTGGACTCTGGCCCTGATTTCAACAAAGGATATGATTTTCTTATGTGGGCGAGTACCGGGAACTGGGTGAAAATGGGCGAAGGCAAGATAGGCCCGATGGGGGGAATGGCGACGGGACGGCTCAGGTTCAAAGGCTCTATGTGGGAGGCGATGAAAAACATGGGGCCGTTTAAAAATTTCCTCCTGTTATTTGGCAAGATACCCGCCGACATATCGCAATGCAATTAGCGGGATATTTAAAAATCAACCGGGGCGCGGGCGGGGGGCGTCTCTTCGGCAGGGCATACCGGCATATCAAAATATAATTAGAGATAGATTCAGAAAAATCAACTAAGGCGCGGGTCGAGGGCGTCTCTTATCCCTTCGCCAAGGAGGTTGTAGCCCATAACGGTTATTAAGATGGCCATGCCTGGAAACGCCGAGAGCCACCAGGCGAATTCGATATTATCCTTGCCCAGGGTCAGTATGTTGCCCCAGCTTGGCGTCGGCGGCTGAACCCCTATGCCCAGAAAAGAGAGGGCCGATTCGGTAAGTATGGCGCCCGCCACGCCCAGGGTGGCCGAGACCAGCACAGGGGCCATGGCGTTTGGCAAGATGTGGCGCAATATGATGACCATATCGGAGACGCCAATGGCTTTTGCCGCCATAACGAAATCGCGCTCTTTGAGCCCCAGAAACTCCGCCCGCACAAGCCTGGCCACGCTCATCCAGCCGGTAAGGCCGATGACGGTCATGATGTTATAAATGTTAGGCTCTAAAAAAGCGATTACGGCCAGTATCAAAAAGAAGGTGGGAATCGTCAGCATAAGATCGACGAGACGCATCAAGACATCATCTATCCATCCGCCGAAATAACCGGCGGTCGCTCCGATCAAAAGGCCGATAATAGTGGCGATGCCAATCGCGACGAACCCGACGGTGAGCGAGATTCTGGCGCCGTAAACCATTCGCGAAAAAACATCCCGGCCAAGGTCGTCGGTGCCGCAAAAATGCGCGAGAGACGGCGGGGCCAAAAGGTTTTTCGTGTTGATTTGATCTGGATCGCGGGGCGCTATGACCGGCGCGAATATCGCCACGATAAACAGGGTGAACACTATCACCGCGCCTATGATCGCGAGGCGGTCGCGCAAAAACTTCTCAACGAACATTCGCCTGAAAGTGCGCGGTTTATTATTATCCATAACTTATCCTGGGATCGACAAGGGCGTAGGCGATGTCCGCCAACAGGTTCGCAAAAAGCGTGATGAAGGCGCCTATGACCAAAATCCCCATTATCACCGGGTAGTCGCGGGCCATCACCGCATGGTAAAAAAGTTGTCCCATTCCAGGAATAGAGTAGATGGTTTCAAAAATCACCGATCCGCCGATAAGGCCGGGGATCGAAAGCGCCATGATCGTTATGATGGGGAGCATGGCGTTTTTGAGCGCGTGTTTGTATATGACAACGGTTTCAGGCAACCCTTTCGCCCGCGCGGTGACCACGTAATCGTGCCGGATTACCTCCAGCATATTCTGCCGTGTGAACCTCGACAATCCCGCCAGACTGGTCAGTCCTGCGACCAGAACAGGCATAGCCAGATGCCGCGCGTAATCGACAAACTTGCCCCAGGGGGTCAGCTGATCGTGATTGAACGAGGCGATGCCGGAGATGGGGAGCCAGTCGAGCCAGACGCCGAAAAATATCATCAGAAGAAGCGCCAGCCAGAACGTGGGCATGGCGAAACCAAAAAATACGAACAACGACGCTATCTTGTCGAACCACGAATGCTGGTGCGTCGCCGACATGACGCCTATCGGTATGGCGAAAAACAGGACTATGCCAAGCGACAAAACATTAAGAAGAAGCGTTATCGGGATGCGCTCGCCGATCTTGTCTATCACGGGCCTGGCGTCCTGGGAGAACGAGTCGCCGAAATCGAGAACGGCGATATTTTTAAGCCACATAAAGTACTGGACGATGATCGGCTTGTCGAGATTGTAAAGCTCGCGAAGTTTAATCGCGGCCTCGGCGGAGGCATGAGGGTTGAGGTCTGTTAAAAGCTCCGTCGGATCGCCGGGGGCGAGGTGGATGATGAAAAAAGAGATTATCGTGATCCCGATCATCATCAGAGGAACCATTATTAAACGGCGGACAACGTATGCGTACATTTTTTTTATAATCGATTAGAGTTGGTGACTATAATATCAAAAATAAACCGGGTCTGGATTGTGTTGTCGTGACGCCCGGCGGAGGCTTTATATTTTGAACCTGAAATTATTGGCAAAGCTCGCGGGCGCCGCTCGCTGGGCCGTCACACCACAGGGCAAAAAAACGATCAAAACCGCCGCTCAACTGGCCAAAGAAAAAGAAAAAGAGATCGAGGCTGTCCGGCGGTTTATAACAAACCACGCCGGAGCCGTCGCGAAAAATATGAAACAAGCCGCAAAAAATTTCCGGGACGAGATGGGAAAGAAAGACTAGTCATAATATGTCATGCCGGACTTGATCCGGCATCTCAGAGACCCCGGATCGGTGTCCGGGGTGACGATGGGATACGGTGGTTGCGTACACACAAAGCCACTCCCCTTCTTGCCGAGAAGGGGAGTGGCCGGGCCACGCCCGTAACGGCGAAAGAAATTGTATTTGGCGCCGCCGCGATAGCGGTTGAAGACTATTCCCCGATAATTTTCACCAAAACTCTTTTTTTCCGTCTGCCGTCGAACTCGCCGTAAAAAATTTGCTCCCACGGCCCGAAATCTAGTTTTCCTTCGGTTATGGCGACGACCGCCTCCCGGCCCATGACCTGCCGTTTCATATGCGCGTCGGCGTTATCTTCTCCGGTATCGTTATGCCTGTATCCGGACACAGGCTCGTGGGGAGCCAGTTTTTCCAGCCACTTTTCATAATCGCTGTGCAGTCCCCCCTCGTCGTCGTTGATGAACACCGACGCGGTTATGTGCATCGCGTTTACAAGGACGAGTCCCTCGGCGACGCCGCTTTCTTGCAGGCATTTATCGACATCGGGCGTTATGTTCAAAAACCCGCGCCGGCTCGGCACGTTGAGCCAGAGTTCTTTTCTGTAACTTTTCATCGCCTCTCCTCCCCGTGTCAATCCAGACCCGATTCGAAATCAGGTTTAGGGTCATCCTCCACCGCGCTGTTGTCTATTCCAAGCCTCGGCCACTTCTCATCCACCAGCTTCACTATTTCATCATCCATTACAAGCTCGTCCGGCCACTCTCGCGGATGCCCTTCGTCTTTCATTTTTCTGGTCGCGTCCACGAAAAGCCTTCCCCCTTCATGGAAAATGTCGCGTGACGGATCGACGTTGTTGAAAAACTTCCATAGCGCGACAGAATGGCTCGACGGATCGACATCTTTATCCAGGGCCATTATGATTTTAACTGCGCCTTCCTCGTCGTTATGTATTGCCTCGCGGGCGATACGATGCCCGTCCCAGGGCGCTTTTTTGTCGATTGATATGATCGCAAGCGGACTGGATACTTCGGTAAACGGAATGTTGAGCGAGACGATCTCATTATGATCTTCGCATCCTTTTATGAACGGATCGAACGACCTGTCCGTCTGGCTAAGACTGCTTTGCCGCTCATCGTCCGGCTCCGGGCCGGTGATATCGATCCCGATCTTGGCGCCGCGCAGAGGTTTGGGAGCTGAATGATCCAGCACGTCCAGAATTCCTTCGGTTATCACCAGAGACTCTTCAAAATCTATTCGATTCAATAGCTCACGGGCCACCTGCCGGTAATCGTGAACGTCGACGGACTCGTCCACCGCCAGGATCATCTTGGCCAGGCTCATCTGCCCCGTTCCCCAAAGCGCGCTCATCAGTTTTCTGGCCTGTGCGGGATACCGTTTTCTGATCGAGACTATCACGCAGTTATGGAACACACCTTCCCAGGGGAGGTCGTAATCGACTATTTCCGGATTGATGGTTTTTAGCAGTGGAAGAAAAATTCTCTCCGTCGCCTTGCCCATATAGCAGTCTTCCATCGGGGGCTTGCCGACGATAGTCGTAAGGTATATCGGGTTTTTGCGATGGGTGACGGCGGTCACATGGAACACCGGATAGTCCCCGGTCAACGAGTAATAGCCGGTGTGGTCGCCGAAGGGGCCTTCTATTCTTGTCTCGGAGATATCGACGTATCCTTCCAGCACTATCTCCGCCGTGGCCGGAACCTCCAGATCGACCGTTCTGCATTGGACCAAATCTACGTGGGAGTTCCGGATAAACCCTGCCAGCATAAGCTCATCGATACCTGGGGGCAGGGGCGCCGTGGCGGCGTAGACGACGGCAGGATCGCATCCAATGGCGACGGCCACTTCCATCTTGCTCCGCCCGGCCCGCCTATGGTCGTCGAAATTGCTGGCGCCGTCTTTGTGGATGTGCCAGTGCATCCCCGTCGTTTTCGGGTTGAACACCTGCAGGCGGTAGACGCCGACGTTTCTTACGCCTTCCACCGATTTTGTTATGACGCACGGTAGCGTGATAAACCTTCCTCCGTCGTCCGGCCAGCATTTTAAAACCGGAAGGCGGGTAAGGTCGACTTCTTCTCCGATGGCCACAACCTCCTGGCAGGGCGGGGAGCTGTGGCTGATAACTTTCGGGGGGAATTTCGACATGCGGAACAGGGTGGGCAGGGCGGCCATTTTCTCCTGCCACGACTCTGGCGCCTTCATATGGATCAGGCTGTCGATGTCGTCGGCTATCTTCTCTATATCGTCTGCGCCAAGCGCCATGCTCATCCGCTTTACGCTCCCGAATGCGTTTATCAGAACCGGGATATCGGAGCCTTCCACATTTTCGAATAACAACGCCTTGCCGCCGCCTTCCGATTTGGATACGCGGTCAGTGATTTCGGTTATTTCCAGGATAGGCGAGACTTTCTCTTTTATTCTTATCAACTCATCAGCTTCTTGAAGACGGCGCATAAAATCGCGCAGTGAGTTGTAGCTGATCCGGTCTGTCATAATGTTGCTATTTCGCTTTGCCACGGTTCATACAAGCAAAGATGCGCCTGTCATCTCGTCAGGCTGTGGGATATTTAAAAGTTTTAACATTGTCGGGGCGATATCCGCCAGACGCCCGCCTTCCCGAAGTTTTAAAGACTGATCGCCTATGTAATAAAAGGGAACCTTGTTGGTTGTGTGGGCGGTCATAGGGGAGCCATCATCGTTTATCATCTTTTCTATGTTACCATGATCGGCGGTTATCAGTAGATCGGCTCCCGCCTCCCCGCACGCTTTTATTATTCGCCCGACGGCGGTATCGACAACATTCACCGCCGTTAACGCCGCCTCCCAAACACCCGTGTGCCCCACCATGTCGCCATTGGCCAGGTTTGCGATGATAACCTTGTGTTGTTTCGATTCGACGGCTCCGGCTATCGCATCGGTGACTTCCATACAGCTCATCTCCGGTTTAAGATCGTAAGTTCTCACTCTGGGCGAGGCGATTAGCTTTCGTGATTCTCCTTCATAAGTTTTCTCGATTCCGCCGTTAAAGAAAAAGGTCACATGGGCGTATTTTTCTGTTTCTGCGGTTCGAAACTGCTTTAAACTGTTTTCCGCCAGCGTCTGTCCCAGGCCGCGCTCTGGAACGGTCGTTTTGTAAGCCACCGGCAGGCCGAACCTTGCGTCGTACTCTGTAAGGCAGGTCACGTTCACCTTGACGACAGTCTTCCTGCCAAACTCGGAGAAGGACGGGTCATAAAGGGCGCGGACGATCTCCCGCATCCTGTCGGCCCGGAAGTTGAACATGATAACTTCGTCACCATCGCTTATTAATCTTGCCGGAGCCCCGTCGCCCGCGATAAGGGCAGGCTCGATAAATTCGTCGGTCACATCGTTTTTATAACTGGCTTTAACCGCATCGATGGCGGAGCTGAACTTTTTCCCCTCTCCATCAACCATCAGGTTGTACGCCCGTTGAACCCTGTCCCAGCGCGTGTCCCTGTCCATCGCGTAAAACCTCCCCTGGACGGTGGCTATCCGGCCCGCGCCGATACGTTTGATCTCCTCTTCCAACTGCTTTATATAACCTGCGCCTGCGGTGGGCGATGTGTCCCGGCCATCCATGAATGGGTGGACAAACACTTTATCGTCAACGCCGCTCTGTCTGGCAAGTTTGAGAAACGCGAACAAGTGATTGATATGGCTGTGAACGCCGCCGTCGGATAGAAGGCCGAGAAGGTGCAGAGCCGATCCGTTTCGCTTTGCGCGGTTCATGGCGTTTTGTAACTCTCCAACTCTGAAAAACGAGCCGTCATCAATCGATTTGGAAATCCTGAGCAGATCCTGGTGAACCACTCTGCCCGCTCCGATGTTAAGGTGCCCCACTTCCGAGTTGCCCATCTGGCCCGCCGGAAGCCCGACCGCCTCGCCGGATGCGTCAATTGCGATGGGAGGGCGTTGTTTGTTTAGCTGGTCAAAGACAGGCGTCATTCCCTCTGCGATGGCGTTTCCCTCTTTGAGGCCGGACATGCCCCATCCGTCCAGAATAACCAGCGCCACTGTCTCTGACATTTTTTCTTTCACCAAAAAACTATTTGTTAAACTCTACACGTCGGCGCATAAAGACGTCAATGGTAAGCAAAAGCCTGCGCGATTTTAAATGCCGCCAATGGTAACGCTCAATAATCAGACCTTTATATGTGAGCGTAAGAAATCGTTCGCTTCCTGGCAAGCTAAATGACTTTATAGTTTTAGCAACTTCCCGTGATTATTAGATGTAATGTTATGTGTCAAAAATAAAAATATTAGAATGTCTAAAATCGGTAAAAATCTGTGTAAAAGAGCCGATTAATTAAATAAATTAACCTTTTTTATCGATTTTGGCTCTTTTTAGTATAGAATTAATACCGAAAAACTAACAGAGGGCTCTTGATGAATCTTTCGGAAATAAAAAAGCTGATTCGAATTTTTGAGAACAGCGGTATTGCCGAGATCGAGGTGGAGCAGGAGGGTCTGCGTGTGCTGATGAAAAAAGAGGCCAGGATTGAGCGTCAGATTGTCCATATCCAGCCGGAGGCGAGTATCGCACCGGAGGCGAGTATCACGCCGGAGGCGAGTATCACGCCGGAGCCGCCAGTGGCTAAAACGGCGTCATCTTCTTCGTCCGCGCCTATGGCCGGTACAGCTGAATCTTCCGGGAAAGCCACAGCCGGGGGGCATATTGTCAAAGCTCCGATGGTGGGGACTTTTTTCAGGGCGCCTTCGCCCACATCTCCTCCTTTCGTCGAGGAGGGAGATATCGTCCGCCCTGGGCAGTCGCTATGCGTAATAGAGGCGATGAAGCTTATGAATGAAATAGAGAGCGATGTGGAGGGAAGGGTCGTGTCGATTTTTCCGGAAAACGGGAAGCCGGTGGAGTTCGACATGCCGTTGTTTGAAATTGAGCCGCGTTGAGCCGGGCGGGCCTCGTCACCGAACTGTTTTTACTTGCTGATGTTTAAAAAAATCCTTATTGCAAACCGGGGCGAGATCGCCATTCGGATCATTCGAGCGTGCAAGGAGCTGGGTATAGCCACAGTCGCCGTCCATTCAACTGCTGATGAGCATTCGCTTCATGTGCGATTCGCCGACGAGTCGGTCTGCATCGGCCCGCCTGAATCGGAAAAGAGCTATCTTAACGTGCCGTCGATCATCAGCGCCGCCGAGGTAACGGACGCGGACGCCATCCATCCCGGTTACGGGTTTTTGGCGGAAAACGCGGCTTTCGCGGAAGTATGTCAGTCTTGTAAAATCAGTTTTATAGGGCCGTCACCGGATCATATCCACCGGATGGGGCAAAAATCGAACGCCAGGGAGCTTGCTAAAAGCGCCGGGGCGCCGGTGATTCCCGGATCGCAGGGGACGTTACAGTCCACCGAGGAGGCGCTATCGATAGCCGATGAAATAAAATATCCGGTTATGTTAAAAGCCTCAGCCGGGGGTGGAGGGCGCGGGATGAGGATCGTCCAATCGGCGCCACAGCTTGCCTCGGCGCTGGAGATAGTCCGCTCCGAAGCTGGCTCTGCTTTTGGAGACTCGTCGATCTACCTTGAAAAATATATCGAGGATCCAAAACATATCGAAATCCAGATAATGGCGGACTCTCATGGAAACGTTATGAGCCTGGGAGATCGAGACTGCTCGATTCAACGGCGCCATCAAAAACTGATCGAGGAGACGCCGTCGCCACAATTAAGTGAAAGCTCACGAGAGGAAATATCGGGGCACGCCGTGGCGCTGGCCCGTCAGATAGGATACAAGAGCCTGGGTACTGTGGAGTTTCTTTATGATAAAAACGGGGATTATTATTTTATCGAGATGAACACGCGCATACAGGTGGAGCATACCGTCACCGAATGTGTGACGGGGCTCGATCTGGTAAAGGAGCAGATAAGAATCGCCTCTGGTGAGAAACTGCGGTTTACCCAGGACGATATCCGTATTCACGGGCACAGTATCGAGTGCAGGATAAACGCGGAGGATCCTTATAAGTTCACGCCGAATCCGGGGATTATAACCGGCCTTAACATTCCGGGCGGGCCGGGGATCCGGGTGGATACGGCTTTGTATGTGGAATCGGAGGTTATGCCCCATTACGAGTCGCTGGTGGCCAAGCTTATCGTTCACGGTATCGACAGGGCGGAGGCGCTGGCGAAAATGAACAGGGCTCTTTCGGAGTTTCATATCGGCGGGATAAAAACCACGATACCTCTGCATCTCGACATTCTCGGCTCTGAGGAGTTTTTGTCTGGCCACTACCATACCGGCTCTCTTGAGCGTCTGCTTTTGAGGATATGATGGAGCTTACGCTTTTGGGCACTGGCACGTGCGCTCCTAATCCGGCCAGAACGCCGGCTTGTTATTTTCTTTCCATCGGGCCCACAAGAATAATAATCGATCCTGGCCCTGGCGCCATAAACAGAATCGTGGCAGAGGGGATCGACCCGTATGACATCGACTCTATATTTATCTCCCATCACCATCCAGATCATTGCGCCGACCTGATACCTTTTTTGTTCAGCTACCGGCATTGTCTCGGCTTTGAGCCGAAAAAGGATGTAACAATCGTCGCCCCGGAAGGTTTCAAGGAAAAAGTTTTCGACGGTCTCATAGATATCTGGGGCGAGTTTTTGCTGTCGGAGAATTACACTATCACGGTTGACGAGGTGATGGATGAGACATGGGAGAAGGCTGGCATCCGCTATACAACCGCCCCCATGCTCCACGGCGCAAACGCCGTCGGTTACCGGTTCGAGAAAATCGGCGCCGCAGGCCTCACGTTCACCTATTCGGGCGACACAGGGTATTGCGAGGAGCTGATAGAGCTTTCTAAAGGCGCGGACACTTTGCTTATCGAATGCTCTTTGCCGGACAAATACGCGGTTAGCGGCCATATGCGCCCTTCGGATGTGGGGAAGACGGCTGTCGAATCAGGCGTAAAACGGATCGTGCTCACTCATTTTTATCCAGTCGTCGATACAGTAAAAGCGGTCGCCTCCATCCGCGAGGAAGGATACGAAGGAGAGATTATCGTCGGCGAAGACGGGATGAAAGTTACTATTTAAAAAGTTAGCCAGAACGGGTGGCGCTCGACAGGTTTTCCCTCTCCCTCGACGGGAGAGGGCCAGGGTGAGGGCGATATTAAAATAAAGGCAAGGTTCTTCGGTTCCCTCAGGACGACGGAGCGACGGGTTTGGGCTGTACTACATGTCGTTTTTAATGTAACTAATATTTTCCTCTCCTTACCGGGGAGTGGCGGGGCGGCGCCCATAACGTGGTGGTGTTCAAATGTCCGGCAGAAACGTTCGCGATATAACAAAAGACGGGCTTTACGTCTCCCAGAGGGAATATTACAGCAAGACTTACCAGAGTGGCGATCCTGTACCCTGGGAGGGCGCGTTCGACGGCGCGTGGCTCAAAAAAGCGGCGCGCCATAAAGTGAAAGACCATAAACCTATCGCTCTTGAGATCGGGGCGGGGACAGGAAGGGGCGCCCGCATCCTGGCGGAGGGGGGATACACTACGGTAGGGATCGATTACGTCCTCAATCCGCTAAAACAAGCCTCGATAAAAAAGAGCGAAGCGGAGAAAAATCTTTTTTACATTCAGGCAAATGTTTTTAATACTCCGTTCGTGGATGATTCGTTCGATCTTCTTCTCGACTGGGGCGTCTTCCATCATATTCGCCGGGCGGACACAAAACTGTTTCTTGCTTGCGTTACGCGACTGTTAAAAAAGGATGGACGATTTTTACTGGGATGCTTTTCAACCAGATACAGACATCCCGGCGAGAAAAAAAGAAAAAGAAACTGGATGCGGCATCGTGGGCATTATGATCGTTTTTCGACGAGAAAAGAGCTTACGAAAATTTTCTCGCCGTTATTTATTATTAATTCGATTGCGCAAACAAGCGAAGGGTTCTATCTTATTGATATGAGTTTAAAGAGCAGTACACCATGACTTACGAAGAATGCGCCCGTTGCGGGAAACGGATAACCGAAAGCGAGATAAGGTACGTCGTCCGCCTCACGGTGGTTGGCGACGACGGGGGAGTGCTAGACGAGATAAACGACCCGGATATAGAGATAGAAAAGCTTATCGAGCAGATTGAAAGCGCCGACCCGTTCGAGCTGGAAAGCGACGTGATGGAAGAGCGCGTGTTCGTCCTGTGCCCCGGATGCAAAAAAGCTTTTCTGAAAAGCCCTTTCGGCTACAGAAACGGCGGCTTCACCGACGACGATGAGTATATCGGGCCAATGCAGTGATAGGTTGTTGATTCGGTGATTAGAGGTTAAAGTTTCAAGCCTTTAGCTGGCCGTTCAGCAAGCATTGTGAGAAGCAACAGATACTGCACTGCTCACCTTTCGTATTGTTTGTAATGCCTCACGTCCCATCTTCTCAGCTAATAATACGGGAACCGCATTTCCAATTTGCCGCATAGCTTCGCCCCATGCGCCTTTTATCACAAATTCGTCCGGAAAAGTTTGGATTCTTTTTGCTTCACAGACCGAAAAATAACGGACTTGCCCATCTGGATAGCGAATCATGTTTTCTCCACCGGGCACGCCGTGTCCACCTGCCTTAATGGTTTTTGCTGGCCAATCATAATTACTTCCGGTGTGACCAGGGTAAGTTCGAGCTCCTCCACGAAAATGGTGATCATTTATTCCATGGTTGGAATCAGGTGACGGCAAGTTGGAAATTGCATCCCTGACAGTTTGCCATGGTTGAAGCTCCGGCTCAAACATCCCGTATTTGTTTATTAGCTTCGACACTCTATTATCCAGAGTGTGGTTAAGCGCCAGTCGTTTTTGCACTGGTACATGATGCCGCTCCCAGTATTCACCTGTAACATACATGTCCCAAAGAAGCCTTTCTTCCGAGTGAGTCTCAATTGGGAATTTCCACTCCATATCCAAATCTGACCTTACTCCCACGATAAACACCCTTTCTCTCAACTGAGGTACACCGTAGTTAGAGGCTCTGATCAGTTTATAGCTAACATCGTATGATAAGCCGTTGCAAGAGTCATTACGTAAATGCCTAAGTTCCTGTAGGTGGTCTGCCCAATTATTGGATAGCCGTTCATCATGGTCTGGGTGTGAAAGTCTTAAGATAATGTAATCAAAATAGTCAGAAAATGAGGTTCTCAGCAGACCTTTTACATTTTCAAAAATAAACATTTTTGGAGCAAGTTCTCTTATCGAACGTATTGCGTAAGGGAACATATCACGGCTATCTTGCTCTGCCATGTGCTTCCCTCCCAATGAAAATGGCTGACAAGGTGGCCCACCGGCAACAACATCAACTTCAGGTAAAATTGAGAAATCGTAGTTTTGAATATCACCGAAAAACACATTGCCTGAGTTGAAATTCGCACGTAAGGATTCACATGCATTTTTGTTGTGTTCTACAAAAGCAACATGTTTAAACCCTATCAGTTCAAAACCTTTCGCCAAGCCGCCAGCGCCGGAGAATATTTCAAGGGAGTACATTTCGTCTATTTTAGCTTGCTTAGGTGTTTCTCGATATTTTTGACTATCATGGTCATATCCGAGTGCTCACCTTTGCATTTTCCAGCCCAAGGTCGCCCCCTGTGGATAACATCCCAGTCAGATTTTGCCTGCTCATAACGACCGCTTCCCGGATCATGATTCCCAAAACCGTCGACAGTTGTGTTCCAAAGAGGACGATTGATTTTTATTAATGCTGCTTCAATTGTTCCAATCATATCAGACCCATCTTTTTCAAATATTACAAATCGGCACATAAAATCATGAGAAGAAAGTCCTTCAACAGCGTTCATACTTCTTGCATGTTCTCTGAGCCTGGTAATCAACTCTTTAGATTTATTCAGTTCTGTATCTGACGCGCGAGATTGACGCCATCCTTTTGGGACTGCTTTTCCAACGTAAATAGGAAAAGCATATTCAAGACGATTCAGTTCGGCATATCTTTTGTAAGTTGGATTCTCGCCAATGTAATAGAGGGCATAAACTCCTGTGCCATAAAAAGATGAGGGGGGTGGAATGCTGTGAACTGGAGTGCCATTAAAAAAGAGCACTGCATCTTTGACTAATTCTGCAAATGCGTCATTATGATATACGTGCTTAGTGCGTTCAAATAGCGTTTTTTTCATACCAGGTTTGCCATTTTATTCAAGCTTTTCGAGAATTTTATCATAAACGGAGTTAATCTATCCTATGTTGAAGATTTCTTCCAATAGGGGATCCCACAATCTTTTCCATGAACAAAGTATTTGAGAGCGGCATCAGCCGTTGGCCGCAGAGGTGCATTGGTAAGTAGTCTATTCGTTTTAGCATGCATCCATATACTTTTCTCTAGATTTAGTTTTGTCCAATGATGCAATGCCTATATTTTTTGCCATCTTACCAACATCATCCTGTACCAGTAATCAGATATTGCACTATGACAGCCGCTCTTCAAGTTTTCCTTCGATTTCGCCGATTATCTGTTATGGGAATCAGCGCGCCCAAAAGGGGCGCTAAAAAGAAAAAGTACGCGGTCGCCATTGCCGGACTCGGCAGGATAGCGAGCTTGCTTGAGGATGATCCTTTGCGGGGCAAACCGGCGACGCACGCCGGGGCTTATCACGCGCATCCTTCCACAAAAATCGTCGCAGGATGCGATATCGATCCTGAAAGAGTGAAAAAGTTTGGCGCAAGATGGGGTGTCTCCCGCTTGTACGGCGATTACCGGAAAATGCTCGATAAACAACAGATCGATATCTTAAGCGTCGCCTCCTGGACGCAGGCTCACGCAGAAATGGTGGCATACGCCGCCGAGTCTGGCGTGAAGGGAATCTATTGCGAGAAACCTGTCGCGCTGAACCTGAAACAGGCCAGGGGAATGATACGCGCCTGCGAGAAAAACAACGTGGCATTAGTCGTAGGCCACGAGAGACGATGGGACGCCCGTTTTAGAATCATAAGAGACATGCTCAACAATGGAGAGCTGGGTAAGCTGTCCTCTATCACCGGCTATACGCTATCATCGAGGCCGCCGAAACTATCGCGCAGAAAACATGGCGGCGGGACGATGTTTCACGACGGCACGCACCTTGTCGATCTGTTCAACTTTTTCGCGGGCGACCCGGAATATGTGATCGGGCTTGCGGACAGGCCGTATGGAAAAGGATATGTGGAGTCTACCGCGCTGGGGATAATCGGCTATAAAAACGGCGTTCGGGGGATGATACTGGGAGGCGGCGAGAGAAAATATTTTCATTTCGAGATCGATATCCAGACCGACAGCTCCAGGATTCTGCTGGGTAACCATATCAGCGAACTTTATATGTCCAGCCAAAGCGAGAGATACACCGGCTTTACGGAGCTGAAAAAAGTCCCCTTCCCCAACGGCTTAAGCCATGTGAACGCTTTTATCGGCGGCGTGACCGATCTGATACACGAAATGGAAACGGGCGAAACATCCATATCCTGCGGCAGGGACGGATATAAAGCGCTGGAGACGATTTTTGCTCTCTATAGATCGGCTGGTAAGGGAGGGGCCTTAGTCAAACTGCCGCT
>ENA-ORDP01001144-ORDP01001144.1-marine-sediment-metagenome-genome-assembly--contig:-NODE-1144-length-15070-cov-67.362038_pt1 | contig 15070 bp, 12 predicted proteins | sample MGYA00248627_ERZ508539 | MGnify/ENA primary metagenome ERZ508539 (study PRJEB26208, sample SAMN05571518) | marine sediment metagenome | biome: deep sea; feature: Hydrothermal vent; material...
CCGGTTTGCGGCGCAAGGGACGCGAATGCGGCGATCTCGACCCGCTGTTGGCGGCCACGGCGCTGGAACATGGACTGATCTTCGTTACGCGCAACGTGCGCCACTTCGAGCACGTGCCCAAATTGATCGTTGAAAACTGGTTTGCGGAGGCCTGATAGGCCCAGGGTGCTTCAGATTCATTTGTCATTGTAGCCAGCAGGGCCAGTAGCCAGCCCTTGCGGATCGGCTCCACGATGAGGCGGTCGCCCTCCTTGCGGATGATCGCCTTGCTGCCCTCGAGTTCGAACTCGCGGGGGATGCGGAGCGCTTGGTTGTGCCCATTACGGAACAAGCGGACGTGTCGTTCAAAATCGATGCTGCGTGCCATTTGCAGGCTCGTGGCGATCTGCCGGGTGGACACCCCGCCTCGAAGCGCAGCCGCAACATTTCTCGAATCTTACGCATGGACAGACGATCCATCTCGACCCCCTCGCTTCGGAAAAGAGGCCGATCCTAGCGGAGGTTGTCCTGCGTCGCTCCCCTGCCCAGGGGGTGGCCAGATCGGCGTGGAATGGGTGGCCGGATCAGCGTGGAATCAGTGGCCGAATGCCCGTGGCCGTGGAAATGGGTGGCCGAATGGGTGTGGAATACGCAAGCGAACGCTTGGCCCTGCAGGATCCCGGGGGGTTCACCCACGCCCTGTTGACCGTCGGCGACGTCTGGCGTCCCGACCAGCGCCGCGAGGCCGAGGCCGTCTACGGCACGGCCTCCGGCGCACCCCGGCGTGTGCCACCTCTACGAGCAGGTCCACGACACTTGGTGTCGGCGCGGCACCGTGGAGGGCATCGCGCCGTACCATGGCGCCGCGGGGCCGAACCGGCGCTTCTACGAAGCCCGCGCCGCACAGGAACTCGTCGTGCGCCACGCATCGGAACTGAAGATCTGGATGGTCCCGGTCGAGGAACTGCACTACGCACCGCGCCGCGGGCGCTACCTGTCGGTCGCCGCGATCGACGGTGACGGCGAGACCACCGTCGACCTCGGCGCGGACGAACTGCACAGGGGCCTGAGCGCCGGCGAGGAGATCCCCGGCTGGTTCAGCTATCCGGAGGTGATCGACGAACTGCGCTACGCGTACTCGCCCCGCGGTCGCCACGGCCCGCCGGTGAAAACGGGGGCCTCTTGATTTCGATCGCTTGACTTAGGCTATTTTGATTTAGCGCCATTCGTAAGTTTGTCGGCCGGAATGGCTCGCACTACCACGGTGACGCCAGCACTGCCTAGTACGGAGTCAAGATAATCACTGGGGACGGAACGGTTCTTTAGCCACATATCATTCGCGGTAATGCTTTGTGGGCAAACGTGCGCGGTGCCACAAATTTTCACCGTGTCGTCAGTAGCACGGTTAGACGTAGACATTATCGCCTCCTCGTTGCTCGAAGATAGCTGTATCGAATTCCTTATGGCAGACCCATCGGAATGAGCGATCGGTTGTTACGAACCCGATTTCAATTGGGCCCCCACATACGGGTGGTCCAGACCGGAATTTAAAGGCCTTGATCGTGATGTGAAGATAGGTATGCACGAAGTCAATGGCTTCACGTATCGGCAGATCGGCGTATCCTGCTGCGCAAGCTTGCTGCGAAGCGTTCTGGAATACGGTGTCGAAAATGCCGTCGAAGTCCGGGTGATTCAGTGCGGGGTCCGCCTGCTTCAGACCCTCACGTATCAAATTGGGCAGCTCCGGTGCATATCCATGGAATACTCTCGTGAAAAACTCCGGCGCACCATTAAACATTGCTGTACCTGGCTGAAGCTTGGTGATACTGGACATCTGCCCACGCTCAAAAATTATTTGCCAGCAATCGGCCGTTCGTGTAGCTAAGTCGTGTCCGCCGATGAAATAACCGAGCAATCCGCTCGCGCCAGCTGCTTGAAGTTCTGACTCTACGATTTCGCGCAACATCTCCTTTGCGGTGTCCACTGTCGCATGAGAATCAAGGGAATCAGCGAGCCGTGCCGCAACCGTTCGATGACTCAGGGCGCCCGCCGTTCCAGCGCCCCATGTACATAGCGCTAGGCGACCTTGCCCTTGAGGTCCTATCTCGAATACCTTTTGTGCGTGATTGAAAAGCTGTACAACTGCACCCCCCTGTGCAGTTGGTTGTGTGATTGTGGTCGTACTATCAGCTCCGAGAACAACGCCTGCTGACGTCAGGTAAGCGGCAGCAATGGTCATGACTGAAATATCTCTTCGCTACCCAACAACCAGCCTAGAACGGTAACACATCGTTGCGGGCTGATGTTTCCTTTGTAGAATATAAACAAATCTTGTATATGATATTGATATAACTGAGATATTCTAAGGGTGGTGCCCTGTTTTTTAGATCCAATCGGGATAACTATTCAGTGCGATTTGCCATAATCCGCCACTGAGCCTTGCCCTCTTCCATGAACTCTGGATTCTTCATGGGCAGAAGAAGATCAGCCACGCTCTCGTGGATTTTGTCCAGGTCCAATTCATTACGGGTGAGGCGTTCATACATATCTGGACCATCACCGAGCGGCGAACACCGATAATAGTAGAAACAAATACCCGGAATTCAAAGTCTGACTCCATTGCTGGGTGCCGTGATGTCGTAGCCTAGATGGAGCGTAGTGGAATCCGGGAGAGGGTGCTGTGAATGTGCCCCGGATTTCGGTCTTCAGCCTGCATTCGATGAGATGGTCTCCTCCTCTTCTACTTCGGCGTCGTGATGCGCCAAGATGGAGGTGGTTCGACCATCGGTGAGAGGGAGGAGGAGACCATGGGCGAGATTAGCGTGATCGGATTGGATTTGGCAAAACAGGTATTTCACGTGGTGAGTTTTGGCGCGCGGGGCAAGGAGGTACGCAAGAAGCAGTTGCGCCGCGCGCAAGTGCTCAGATTCTTTGCCCAATGTCCGCCCTGCCGGGTGGGGATGGAGGCCTGTGCCGGGCTACACGAACTCCCACCTTCCTGAAGGGGACGAGAATCGGCCGGATGGTCGATCGATCCGGTTTTAGCCGTAACCTGAAGCTACCGCCTTTAGCCGGTGGAGTGTTCACGCGCACGATTACGTCCCGTGAACCCGAACGAATTCCCCCGGGAAAGGCGGCCCCCGGACCGGCTCAGTGGGTGGCGCGCGCGCCACCCACTTTCAGCGGCAGAGTCGCCGGCGGCAGGCAGATCTGATCGGTGCAGGCTTGGACACGGGCCGTGCCTCGGATGGCCATACGCCGGTGCTGCAGGATTCCGGCAGGAAACTCGATGCGGATGCGGGCGACGCCTTCGTAGACGTTCAGGCCTTGCTTGGCGAATGCGGGCGTGATCCGGACCGCTTCTGGGTAGAGGACCCGTGAGGGGGTGAGGCCGTCGAAGTGCACCGTGGTTGGAATCAGGTAGGGGAAGGAGGCCGGATTGGCGTTCACGTGGTAGCCCGGGTCGATGTGCAGGGTAACGATGATGCGCTCGACGCCGCTCGAGCGTGTCTCACGCGCGCTCGCGTGTACATGATCGGCACTGTCGGGTACGCGGAAGGCGGGCGCGGCGGATGCGCTCGTCGGCTTCGCCGCGGCGCGTGCCGTACCCGGTACCGGGTGCGCGGCGAGAAACGCGACCAGCGAACTCCAGGCGTCGGGCTGCGCGGCGACCCGGGCGCTCAGGGGTTGCAGGATCCGCCGGGCGGTCTGATCGTAGCGGGCGTCTCCGGTGGATGCGCCCAAGCGTTGCAGTAGTGCCACGGTGGCCGAGGTACCCGATGGGTAATGGTTGTCGCCGTGATCCCGGGGCGGGATCAGCAGGTCCTTTTCCGTGGGGGCGGTGGCCAGTGTCCCGTCCTTGCGCAGGAAGCGGGTCGTGATGTCCCGCGCCAAGGCCTCGGCGCGCCGTCTCCACAGGGTCTGCCCGGTCGCCCGGTAGAGCGCGAGAAAACCGTTGCCGAGCAGCGCGTAGTCGTCGAGGAAGCCGAGGGTCTGGGCGCGCCCGCGGTAGATCTCGTGTTTCAGGGCGCCCGTCCGGGGGGTGTAGGCGGTCAGCCAGATGCGGTTCGCCGCCCGCGTCGCGAGCGCCAGGTACGCGGGGTGGTCGAGGATCTTCGACGCGCGGGCGAAGGCGCCGATGGCGAGGCCATTGAGTGAGACCACGATCTTGCGGTCGATGGCCGGCTGCGCGCGCCGCTCGCGTATGGCCAGCAGCTTCTCCCGTACGGGTCGCAGCGCCGCGAACATCGCGGAGGCATCCCGGTAGCCGGCGCGCTTGAGTGCGGCCGCGATCGGGATGCGTACGCGCAACGTCTCCGGTACCTGATCGTTCAATTCCTGCTCGGACGTGGGGTTGGATATGCGCGTGAGCGCGTATACTTTGAAGAAGCGTTCGGCCTGTGCCTTGCCGAGTACGGCCACGATCTTGCGCCGTGTCCAGGTGTAGCTCGCACCCTCGACGCCGTTTACCTGCGCGTCCTGGGCGGTATAGAAGCCACCCCTGGGTGATTCCATCTCGCGGCGCAGGTAGTCCCCCGTATCGAGTGCCACCGATCGGTACAGGGGATCACCGGTGAGGGCGTAGGCGCGGGCGTAGAGGTCGAGGAGTTGGGCGTTGTCGTAGAGCATCTTCTCGAAGTGCGGGATGGACCACCGGCGGCCGGTGCTATAGCGGTGGAAGCCGCCGCCGAGCTGATCGCGGATGCCGCCGAACGCCATCGCATCGAGCGTCGAGCGCAGCATCTGCATCGCCTTCGGGTTGTGTGCGATGCGCGCGTCCGTGAGCCACAGGTACAGCATCGGCTCGCGGGGGGACTTCGTTTGTGCCGTGCCGTTCCGGATGCCACCGTACTTCCAGTCGAAACGCGCCTGCATCGATTTCCGGGCCTCGGCCAGCCAACGCCGTGGATGCACCGGCACCGCGCCGCCCACGGGGCCGCCCAGATCGACCTGCTTCATGCGGGTGTAGATCAGGTTCGCTTTGGTGATCACCTCGCTGCGATGGTTGACCCATTGGTCGTGGATCATACGCAGGATCGACGGGAAGCCGGGGCGACCGAATTCATCCGACGCCGGCGGGAAATAGCTGCCGGCGAAGAACGGCTTGAGGTCGGGCGTCAGAAACACGTTGTTGGGCCAGCCGCCCTGGCCGTTCATGATCTCGGTGGCCAGCATGTACACCTGATCGACATCCGGTCGTTGTTCCCGATCCACGATGACATTGACGAACCACCGGTTCATCAGCTGCGCAATCGCTGGATTCGAGAACAGCGTACGGTCGGCGACGTGACACCAGTAGCAGGTGCTGTAGCCGATCGAGAGGAAGATAGGCTTGTGCTCGCGGCGCGCCTTCGCGAGGGCCTCGGGTCCCCACGGATACCAGTCCACCGGGTTGTGGGCGTGCATCTGCAGGTAGGGATCGGTGGAGTGGATCAGCCGGTTGGTGCGCCCGTGTTCGGGCCCGGCGGCGCCGAAGCCGGGAACCACCAGCGCCAAGCATACTACCAGCAGCCCGATCGGCCACCGAAGCGCCACGCGGGCGGGCGCGGGTCGGTGGGGGCGTTGGAACGGGGTCGGGTCCGGCTTCATCATGGCGCTGGGTTCCCTCTGGAGACGACGGGCTGCGCCCTCGCGTGGCGTCGGCGGTGGGATCCTCTACAATAGACTGCGCAAGGTACATTTTTGTTCCGGCGGTGCAACCCGGCACCGCGCCAACGCCCCGATCCCGGCCGAACGGTCCCGGAGTACGGTGCCATGGAGGGCCTCGGTGTGCCGCTCCTCCTGCTTATGGCGCGCCTGCGGCTGCCGTTCGCGACCGAATCCGTTACAATAAGCACTCGTTCACCGCGCATAGGGACGGCGTCATGCCGGGATCGACCGGGCGCCCCGTGGTCTTCGGGGAGGTATTGTTCGACTGCTTCGAAGACGGGAGCAAGGTCCTCGGTGGGGCGGCGTTCAACGTCGCCTGGCACTTGGCCGGTTTCGGCGCCGAGCCGGTGTTCATCAGCCGCATCGGGCCCGACTCACTCGGTGAGCGGGTGGTGGCGGCGATGAGCGACTGGGGGATGGACCTGCGCGGCGTGCAGCGTGATCCCGCCCATCCCACCGGATCGGTGCAGGTGGTGCTGAGCGATGGGCAACCCGAGTTCCGCATCCTGCCCGACCAAGCGTACGACTACATCGATGCCGCGGCGACCGCAGGAGCGCTGCGCGGTGTGTCGCCCGCGCTCCTCTACCACGGCAGTCTGAGTGCCCGCAACCGCATCTCCCGCAAGACCCTGGAGGGACTGCGCGCGGCCGGCATGGCGGCGTTCGTCGACATCAATCTACGTGCGCCGTGGTGGACTCGCGAGGGGGTGGACGCCCTGCTGCAAGGGACACGCTGGCTTAAGCTCAGCGACGCAGAGCTGGCCGCGCTGACGGATCCCGAAGCGCCGGCCGGAGCGGATCCCGCCGCTGCTGCGCAGGCGTTGCGCGGGCGCTACGGTTGTGAACTGGTGGTCGTGACCCAGGGGGAGGAGGGCGGTCTGTTTGTCGGGGTGGGTGGCGGCGGGCGCATCGAGAGCGTCGAGGTGCCGGCACTGGTGGACAGTGTAGGGGCCGGCGATGCGTTCAGCGCCGTGACCCTCCTCGGGTTGCTGCGCGGTTGGGCACTCACGCCCACCTTCGAGCGTGCGGCGGCCTTCGCCGCACACATCTGCGGCATCCGCGGCGCTACCACGCGGGATCGCAGGGTCTACGCGGAATTGCTCGCCCGGTGGGAAGGCGCTTGATGTCGAAGGACGCCGGTGATCTCTACATCCTCCTGATCAGCGTGCACGGGCTGATCCGCGGCAACGACCTCGAACTCGGGCGCGACGCCGATACCGGCGGGCAGGTCAAGTACGTGGTGGAGCTGGCCCGCGCATTGGCCGCGCACCCGAATGTGGGTCGAGTGGACTTGGTTACCCGCCAAGTAATCGATCACAAGGTCTCGCCGGATTATGCACGCCCGGAAGAGCGCATCGCCCCGAAGGCCCGTATCGTACGCCTGCCGTTCGGGCCGCGGCGCTATCTTCGCAAGGAAGTGCTGTGGTCGTACCTGGACGGGATGGTGGACCACATGGTGCAGTATGTACGCCGGGCCGGCCGGATCCCGGATCTGATTCACACGCACTACGCGGACGCGGGCTATGTGGGCGCGCCGGTCGCGAGCCTGCTGGGCGTTCCGCTTGTGCACACCGGGCACTCGCTGGGGCGGGTGAAGCGCCTGCGCTTGCTGGAGAGGGGGGCGAGGGAATCCACGGTCGAGTCGCAGTACAACATCACGCAACGTATCGAGGCCGAGGAGATCGCACTCGACACCGCCTCGCTGGTCATTGCCAGCACGCACCAGGAGGTCGAGGAGCAGTATAGCCTCTATGACAACTACCAGCCCGGCAGGATGGTGGTGATTCCCCCCGGGGTCGATCTGAGCCGCTTCCATCCCCCGCTGCCCGGTGAGCCGGATCCGCCCATCCGCCGCGAACTGGCGCGATTTCTGCACGATCCGGACCGACCCATGGTACTTGCGCTGTCGCGCGCCGACGAGCGCAAGAACATCGCCACGCTGATCCGTGCCTATGGGGAAAATCTTCGGCTGCGCGAGCGTGCCAACCTGGTGGTGGTGGCCGGAAACCGTGACGATATCGCCGGAACAGAGCGCGGGGCACGCGAGGTCCTCACCTCGCTGCTGCTTGCGATCGATCGCTATGATCTCTACGGCAGCGCGGCGTATCCGAAGCACCATCACGCCGATGACGTGCCCGATTTGTATAGGCTCGCGGCCGCCACCCGCGGGGTGTTCGTCAACCCGGCGCTCACAGAGCCGTTCGGGCTCACGTTGATCGAGGCGGCCGCTTCCGGCCTGCCGGTGGTGTCCACCGAGGACGGCGGTCCACGCGATATCGTCGGCGCGTGCCGCAACGGGGTGCTCATCGATCCGCTCGACGCCGGGCGTATGGGCGAGGCGATCCTGGAGGTGCTCGCCGACGGTAAGCGCTGGTCGCGCTGGTCGCAGAGCGGCATGCGCGGCGCCCACGCGTATTTCTCGTGGCGCAGTCACGTGGCCCGATACCTGGGCGAGGTGGAGCGTATCCTCGGGGATCGCTATCGAGCACCCACGCTCGCCCCGGTTCGGAGCCGGCTCCCCACCGTTGACCGGCTGGTGGTGTGCGACATCGATGACACCCTGACGGGGGACGCGGAGGCGGCCCGCGCATTGATGGATCGCCTCCAGGAAAGCAATGGGCGGGTCGGATTCGGCGTCGCCACCGGGCGTACCCTCGAGGCCACGATCGTGGCGCTGCGGGATTGGAACGTGCCGACTCCGGATCTCCTGATCACGTCGGTGGGCACGGAGATCCACTACGGCAACAGCATGGTCACCGACAAGGGATGGCGGCGGCATATCAATTACCGCTGGGGGCCCGAGGCCCTGCGCGCGGCCCTCGCGGAGATCCCGGGGCTGCGCCTGCAGCCCGACGAGACGCAGCGCCCGTACAAGATCAGCTACTACGTGGATACCCGCGAGGCCCCTTCCTTGCGCGAAATCGTGCGCCATCTGCGCAAGCGGGACCTGCACAGCAACGTGATCTACTCGAACCAAATGTTTCTGGACGTGCTGCCGATCCGGGCCTCGAAGGGCCTCGCCCTGCGCTACTTGTCGTGGAAGTGGGGCTTGGCGCTGGATCGCATCCTGGTGGCGGGGAACTCGGGCAACGACCGGGAGATGCTGCTCGGCAACACCCTCGGGACCGTGGTCGGGAACTACAGCGCCGAACTCAACCGCCTGCGCGGCAAGCCGAGGATCTATTTCGCGCAGGGCCATCATGCGTGGGGGATCCTGGAGGCGATTGAGCACTATGACTTCCTGGGCGATATCCGGATTCCGGACGAGGAGACGGTAGAGGCGTGATCGAGACCATCGACGAATTGTTGCGCGAGCGGCGCGAGTCGCTGTTCATGCTGCTGCACCGCTACCTGGGGCTGGGGCGGCGATTCCTCTTGTACTCGGACCTGTGGGACGAGTTCCAGCGCTTCTGCGAGTCCCGGGAGGGGGTGTCGATGTGCGACAGCGGACTGGCGCGGATCATCGGCGCCGCCCAGGAGGCGGCACTGGAGGCGCCGTGGTTCTATCTGGCGGTGCGCCCCCGGGTCGCGCGCTGGATCTACCTGCGTTTCCACGTCGACTCCATGGAATACCAGGAGATCAACGCCGGTGAGTTCCTGGCGTTCAAGGAGCGGCTGGCGACGGATCGCGCGTTCGCCGATCCCTGGGTCCTGGAAATCGATCTGGGACCCTTCGGCCGCGAGTTCCCGAAACTCAAGGAATCACGATCCATCGGGCGTGGGGTGGAGTTTCTCAACCGCCGCCTGTCGAGCCAGTTGTTCCACGAACTTGGCAAGGGCGACCAGCGGTTGCTGGATTTTCTACGCGTGCACCAGGCACGCGGCCGTCAGCTTATGCTCAACGGCCTGGTCCGCGACGTCACGCGACTGCGCCAGTCCCTGCGGCGCGCCGAGGACTACCTCTCCACGCAGCCGCCGGATGCCGGCTGGGAACAGGTCGGCCACACCTTGAACAGCCTCGGGTTCGAGCCCGGATGGGGGCGCACCGCGGAACGCATGCGCGATACGCTGAATCTGCTCACCGACATCCTCGAAGCGCCGGATCCCGGCAGCCTCGAGCGGTTCCTGGGTCGCATCCCCATGATCTTCAGCATCGCGATCTTCTCGCCGCACGGCTTCTTCGGCCAGTCGAAGGTGCTCGGGTTGCCGGATACCGGCGGGCAGGTGGTCTATATCCTCGATCAGGTCCGCGCGCTGGAGAAGGAGATGCGACGGCGGATCGCCGAGCAGGGCATCGACATCGAGCCGCAGATCGTGGTCGTGACCCGCCTCATCCCGGAGGCGCGCGGTACCACCTGCGACGAGCGCATGGAGCACATCATCGGCACCGAGCACGCGCGCATCCTGCGCGTACCGTTTCGGAGGCCGGACGGTAACGTGTTGCCACACTGGATCTCCCGTTTCGAGGTCTGGCCCTATCTGGAAGAGTTTGCCATGGAGGCGGAGACCGAACTGCTGGCCGAACTCGGCGGTCGTCCGGACCTCATCATCGGCAACTACTCCGACGGCAACCTCGTGGCGACCCTGCTCGCCCAGCGCCTGCACGTGACCCAGTGCAACATCGCTCACGCGCTGGAGAAGCCGAAATACCTCTATTCGGATCTGTACTGGCAGCAGAACGAGAGCCAGTACCACTTCTCGTGCCAGTTCACCGCCGATCTCATTGCGATGAACGCCAGTGACTTCATCATCGCCAGCACCTACCAGGAGATCGCCGGCCGCGAGGACGGCCAGGGGCAGTACGAGAGCTATTCGGCGTTCACGATGCCCGGCCTCTACCGGGTGGTGAACGGCATCGATCTATTCGACCCGAAGTTCAACATCGTATCGCCCGGTGCCGATGCGGGCGTCTACTTCCCCTACACCGAGCAGGACCGGCGCCTGAGCGGCCTGCACGAGGAGATCGAGGACTTGATCTTCGGTGGACCGCGTGCCGATGCGCGCGGTGTCCTGGGTGACCGGGACAAGCCGCTGCTGTTCACCATGGCGCGACTCGACCGGATCAAGAACATTGCGGGTCTGGTGGATTGGTTCGGCAGCGATCCGGCGCTGCGGGAGTCGGCGAACCTCCTGGTGGTCGCGGGGCACGTGGATGCCGCCCAGTCGGATGACCGGGAGGAGCAGGAGCAGATCGGGCGGATGCACGAGTTGATGGAGCAGCACGGGCTCGATTCCCAGGTCCGCTGGCTGGGCCTGCACCTGGAGAAGAACCTGTCCGGAGAACTGTACCGCTACGTGGCCGATCGCCGTGGCGCCTTCGTGCAGCCGGCCCTGTTCGAGGCATTCGGCCTGACGGTGATCGAGGCGATGGCCTCCGGCCTGCCCACCTTCGCGACCCGCTACGGCGGACCACTGGAGATCATCGAGCACGGGTGCTCGGGTTTCCATATCGACCCCAACCACGGCGAGGAGGCCAGTCGAATGATGGCGGAGTTCTTCGCCCGTTGCGCGAAAGAGCCGGGCTATTGGGAGCAACTTTCCCAGGGGGCGAGCGCACGGGTGCGCAGCCGTTACACCTGGGAGTTGTATGCGGAGCGGATGATGACGCTCTCGCGCATCTACGGGTTCTGGAAATACGTGACCAATCTGGAGCGTGACGAAATCCGCCGCTACCTGGAGATGTTATATACGCTCCAGTTCCGCCCGCTGGCGCACGCGGTGCTTCCGCCGGAATGAATGGGTCGGCAGAATCGGTTATACCCGGCCTGCCAAGTCCGTTTTCGCCGGCAATACCTCGAACACGCCCTGGGCCGCGGGCGAGGATATCTATTGCCCGCAGGGCAAATAAAACCTTTGTTTTTCACGTAGTTATAAATATTTCTTAGACCGATTCTTCCACTATCGGGGTTCACTGTAGCCTACAGGGAAGACCGACTTCTGCACCAACTGCGAGCGCTGATCGACCAGATCCGGGTGTACAGAGGACACAGCCGCCGGATTATCGAGATGCTCGATCAGGGAAAGGCCCTGGTGCCGCGTTGCGAGGGCGGCGAACGCATTATTCAGGGCAACCCGTTCGGCGGGAAGCCGCGCGACACGTACCGCATTGTCACACCCTGCTCTTGGTCGATGACCAGCAGCGCCTCAACCCGGTCATTCGCCGCTGGTTGGAGCAAACCCGGCGCAAGTACAGATTTCTCTCCGGGATGCCGATACCCCGGGGTAAAGGCAAATTAAACCATACGAGCCGGATATGACTATCGACGATGCCGTGGCTTCAGCCTACCAAGTCCTGAATAGCGCGGTACTAAAGCACAAGGGTCGACCGGTCGGCACCGCGGCGGCTCTGGACACTACGGTCGAGGCGTCCAATTACGAAGAGTGCTTTGTTCGCGATTTTGTGCCGAGCGCTTTTGTTTTTCTCATGGACGGCAAGGCCGGCATCGTCCGCGATTTTCTGCAATTGGTCGTCGAGCTGTGTAGCCAGCAAAGCGTCATGGCCGGCCATAGTCGCGCCATCGGTCTGATGCCCGCCAGCTTCCGGGTCCCCCGGAACGGTGCCGAAGCCACCGCGGATTTCGGTGATCGTGCCATCGGCCGGGTGGCGCCGGTCGATTCGGCCATGTGGTGGATGTTGCTGTTGCGCTCTTATGTCGTGACCACCGGGGATCTGGATCTGGTGCACCGGCCGGACATGCAGAAAACCATGCACTTGGCCCTGGAATTGTACCTGCAGGAGAGCTTTGAAACCTCCCCCGCCATGTTGGTCCCGGACGCCTCATTTATGATCGACCGCCGTATGGAAGTTTATGGACATCCCCTGGAAATACAGTCTCTGTTCTACGGTATGTTGCACACGGCGCAGGAACTTCTGGTACCGACTGCCGACAATGAAGAACTGTTGTCCAACGTCAAGAGCCGCCTGCAGACATTGCGTTCCTATGTGCGGATGTTCTACTGGCTCGACCAGTACCGGCTCAACGAAATCCACCGTTTCCGATCGGAAGAATTAGGTGTAGACGCGATCAATCTGTTGAACATTTATCCCGAGTCGATCCCCGTATGGCTCGATGGTTGGGTGCCGGTGAATTCAGGCTATTTTGTCGGCAACCTGGGGCCCGGTCGTATGGATTTCCGCTATTTTGCGTTTGGAAATCTGTTGGCCATTCTGTTTGGGCTGGCGACCGACGAGCAATCGCAGCAAATCATGAATCTGTATGAAGAGCGATGGGATGACCTGGTCGGCGCCACACCCGTGATTATCTGTTACCCGGCGACGAGCAGAGAAAAATGGGCGTATAGCACGGGGAGCGACCCCAAAAACCTGCCCTGGTCCTACCACAACGGGGGGCATTGGCCGTGTCTGTTGTGGGCCTTTGTCGGCGCCGCGATTCGTACCGGCCGGCATTCACTGGCAAAAAGAACGCTGGACATGGCTGTCGAGAAGTTTCCGCGTGATAATTGGCCGGAATATTACGACGGCTGTCAAGGGACACTGATCGGGCGGCGGGCGAATCTGAAACAGACCTGGTCGGCCAGCGCATTGATCGTAGCGCATCGTTTGCTGGAAGACCCGGACAGTCTGCCGATATTTGAATCGATTAGTTTCTAACCCGGAATAGCCGGAACTCACGTGTAGGAGCGGGCTTGCCCGCTCCTACATAGAAAATCCCCGTTATTTTGGATAATTTTTCTGAGAGCCGGAATTGAACGTCAATATAAACCAATTGGAGCTCCCCAAGGCCTCGGCCCATGCCGCAGAGGCCCTGGAGATCATCACCGGACCGGAGCCTGACAGTAAAAAACTGGAACAGGCCATTATGTGCGATCCGATCCTGGCTTCCACCCTGCTGCGCTATGCCAACTCACCGTTGAACCGGCGCTACCATGAAATCACCAACGTACCGGAAGCGTTGCGCCTGCTGGGGTTCAGGAGCGTACACAGCGCCATCGTCACCGCAACCATGCGCTCACTGCTTCTGGATGATAGCATTCTGGGAAAACAAATCCTCGAGCACATGGTCGAGACCTCGATGATGTGCAAGTTAATCGCGCGCCATTGCTGTCGCACAGCCGCCGATGATCTCGAATTTTTGGGGCTGATTCACGATGTCGGCATGCTGGTGCTGGCGTCTAATTTCGTAGCGTCTTACCGAAAAATCGTTGAGACCGCGATGGAAGAAGCGGCCGAGATCGATCGGCTGGAATATGCCGAATTCGGCCTCAGTCATGACAGCGTCAGCGCCTACGTCGCCCACGACTTCCGGCTTCCGGCCTTGCACGTTGAATTACTCCGGTCCTTTCATCAGCGCGAACCCATTACCGAGATAAACGACGACCGGGCACGTGACATCTGCGTCCTGGCCCTGGCGCATCGACTGTTAAATGAATATGTCGAGGCCAGCTTGTGCCTTCCGGAGACAATTCTCGAAACCGTCGACCAATTAAAGCACGCACTGTCTGTATCCGACCAGACAATTGAAGGGATTATTGCTGAATACTCGGAGCTTACTGCAGGTAAAAACGGCGCTGGCTGATTTTACGACAATCGCCCCTGTGCGAATGTATTGGCCCCGATCTGGGATCCGTACGCGGAAGCTTTGAATGGCTCAGTCGAAGGGGTGGAAAGACAATGATATGGTTGTATACAGGCGTGGGTGTTTCCATTGGCGTCTGGATAATATCAGGCGTATATGTCTTTTCAGAAATAAAAAATACATATGATAGGAATGGCGTTTTCACGAGTAAACTTCTGAATCTTTGGTTTGTTATGTGGGGGTTCTACCATCTGGCGGTGATTCTGTCGTCGCTATACGGCTTGTGGTTGATACCGATCGACAAGAGGTTTGCTTTAACGGGCGGCTTTGTTCTGATTGTGGTCGGTATTGTTGTATTGGCAACCGGAATGATTGAGTTCCGCTCCTTGCGCAGAAGTTGCGGGCAGGACATTTCAAGGCTCATAACCACGGGGATATATCGGTGGAGCAGGAATCCGCAGTTTATCGGATGTCTATTTTATCTTCTTGGCATAGCGCTTGTCGGTCGATCGGGACTTGCTTTTGTGCTTATTGGAGCGGCTGTAATTGTCATTGATCTGTATACGACTCGGTTGGAAGAGCCGTATCTCGAACGCCTTTATGGCGAGGAGTACCGTTTGTACAGGTCAAGGGTCGGAAGGTGGATTTCAATGCGAAGGTAAAGAGAGTGGCGGGGTCAGTTCTCGCATTGTAACATCCGGTCCCGGATAACCCGACCCACGGTCGCAAGGTGCAGGCCATAATATTCTGCAATCTCGCGGTAACTGTACGCCCCAGTAGCATACGAAGGGGTCTTGCCATGCGCTATGGTCTGCGTCGGTTGCAGGGATGTTACAATACGAGAACTGACCCCCATTCTCCTGTTACAATACGAGAACTGACCCCCATTCTCCTTCTTATGCGATTGTCAAGCACGACCGCGTCGTCGAAGAATTCAAAGATGAACTCAGCCATACGCAGAAAGA
>ENA-ORDP01001145-ORDP01001145.1-marine-sediment-metagenome-genome-assembly--contig:-NODE-1145-length-15062-cov-4.244752_pt1 | contig 15062 bp, 10 predicted proteins | sample MGYA00248627_ERZ508539 | MGnify/ENA primary metagenome ERZ508539 (study PRJEB26208, sample SAMN05571518) | marine sediment metagenome | biome: deep sea; feature: Hydrothermal vent; material...
TCGAGTACGAACACACGCCGTAATGGGACAAAAGATGAATACGCTGAATCGTTACGATCAAGTTTATGTCTGCATTTCGTTCCAATGTTTAGCCAGTTCTGCCACCGTCCGTAGTTGTAGTTTTTTCATGCCCCGAGAGCGATGCAATTCAACGGTTCGCTCACTGATCCCCAGCTCTATGGCAATGACCTTGTTGGCTTGCCCAACGGCCACGCGGGCAATAATTTCGTACTCCCGTGGTGTCAGGGTATCGAACTGTTGTTGCATTTGCTGTTGCCGGAATTGGTTTTTCCGCTGCTGTCGGTCAGTCGCCAACGCAGTTTGCACCCGGGAGAGAAACGTCTCTGCATCAACCGGTTTTTCGAGGAAATCGACAGCACCTCCCTGAATTGCCTGTACTGCTTCAGAGATACTACCAAAACCGGTTAAGAACAACATCGGGCGTTGTACACCGTTGCCTAACAGATGTTGCTGTAACTCCAGCCCGGAAAGCCCTGGCATTTGCAGATCCGCAACCAGACAGCCCGGTAATTTGGGGTCATGGTGGGAGAGAAATTCCTCAGCGGTTGCAAAGTCCATAACCCGCAGGCCCTCACTTTCCAGTAACAGCCGCAGGCTATCCCGAATCGCGGGATCGTCATCAACCAGAAATACGGTAGACTCTACAGTCATCGGCTTGATTGTGACTGGATTGGTTCAACGGGCAATTGAAAATGAAAGGTGGCTCCTCCGATTCGGTTGTTTTTTGCAGTCAGGTCGCTACCGTGAGCGCGAATGATTTTGCGACATAGTGGCAGGCCCATACCCATGCCGTCAGACTTGGTGGAATAGTATTTGGCAAAAATATCCCCTGCCGGTAAGCCGCCACCCGTATCTTCAACTTCCACCTGTACGAAGGCATTCACTTCCTTGAACGTGCGAATATTTAATTCACGGCGTTTCTGACCGGTGGCGGCAATGGCTTCCACGGCATTTCTCAATAAGTTCAAGACAACCTGTTCAATTTGTAGGCGATCTACCAGTACCATCGGAATGTCTTTGTGAATATCCAGTTCGACATCAATGTGGTGATGCTTTAGCTCATGGTAAATCAGGTGCAGCACATCATGCATCACATGGTTGATATCGACAGCGGAGCGTTCGGAATCGCCTTTGCGAATAAAGCGACGTAGGTGATTGCTGACCGCACTGGCACGTCGTGTTTGTTCGATAATCTGGGTTAGCGCATTGTCGAGCTGTCCATCAAGTTTGCCTTTGCGGAGGAGGCGCTGGCAGGCCTGGGCATAGCTGAGAATAGCGGTCAGCGGTTGATTTAATTCATGGGTAAGCGAAGAGGTCATTTCACCCAGGCTGGCGAGGCGTCCGGAATGTGCCATTTCCTGGAGACGCAGTCGTGAAGTATTTTCCGCTTCAATCCGTCTTGAAATATCCCGCACGAACACAACTAAAGAGGATTCACCCTGCAGGTGGATTGGAGTCACCGTAATTTCCAGTGGAATCGACTTGCCGCTACTGGTGATGCCAGTATCCTGGTAGTGATTTGTGACCTGGTAGTTGTTTGTGATCTGACACTTCGCAGCGGGGTAATCCACGGCTTTGGTTTTGCAGTGGGGTATCAGGTAGTTGACAGGTTGACCACGCAACTGTTTTCCCGTGTAGCCAAACAGTTGTTCAATGGCCGGGTTGCAATTAAGGATACAGCATCGACTGTCTACGGTCAGTATTCCTTCGGACACATTGTTGTAAATAGCCCGCAGATGTTCCTCGCTTTCCTGTAGTTGCAGATCAGAAAGTGGGTCAGTGTATGATGCAGTTTGATCCGGCATATTGGTTCAGGTTGTTAACGAAAATCAGCGAATTGTCCGTATGCTCATGATAGATAGATAGATATATATATATGTGTGAGTCGCTGACTGGGAAGCTGTCCAAGAACAGGAGCCGATAGATTTATTGCTTCTGCATGCCGGTACTTGTGCCATTCACGGTGCTTCCACCATCCATGGAAATCGCAACAAGGGGAATACTTTGAGACAGATTTTCTCATGGTGAGGCGAATACTGGTTATGTGACAAGAGTTAGGGGAAAATCCGGTAAAAGGCAGCTTTCCCATGGTCCATTCTTAGTTCTCTGGCACACTCCCAGTCATTGTATACTCATGGACAGGGCTTTTAGTATCGGCAATGTAAGGAGCGAACATGAAGTATACCGCAGAACAGCAGCGTGACCTGATAATAATTGGTGCCGGATCCGCTGGTTTGATCTGTGCCTATCTGGCAGCTTTGATGGGCAGTCGGGTTGCCCTGGTGGAGCGCCACCGAATGGGTGGGGATTGCCTGAATACGGGTTGTGTGCCTTCCAAGTCGCTGATTTCAACAACCCGCTTCCTGGCAGCCTGTCGCGACAGTACACGCCTTGGAGTACGCAAGGCCCAGGTGGAATGGGATTTTGGCGAAATCATGCAGCGTATCAAAGAGGTGATCCAGACGATAGCACCCCATGATTCGGTGGAGCGCTACACCGATCTCGGGGTTGATGTTATCCAGGGTGATGCCAGGGTGTTGTCTGCAAACCGTGTAGAGGTGGATGGCCAAACCTATACAACACGTCGCCTGATTATTGCCAGTGGTGCCCGACCATTTGTACCACCGATCGAAGGGGTTGAGTTGGTGCCCTATTTGACCTCAGATACGATCTGGGATCTGGAGGAATTGCCCAGACGGTTGTTGGTATTGGGGGGAGGGCCAATCGGTTGTGAACTGGCACAGTGTTTTGCCCGCCTGGGTAGTCAGGTGACGTTGGTGGAAATGGTCGACAGGGTGCTATTTCGAGAAGATACTGAAGTTACCGAGTTGTTGGAGCAGGCTTTGCGCAAGGATGGTGTTGAGTTGTTGACCGGTCATCAGGCAACACGATTTTACCAACAGCAGGAACAATGGCTGCTCGATTGCAAACACACCGACAGTATCCGTACCGTAGCATTTGATCAGGCCTTGATTGCTGTGGGTCGGGCACCAAATACGCGTGATCTGGATGCCGAAGCGCTGGGGATTCAACTGGCCCGTAATGGCGCCATTGTCGTGGATGAGAGAATGCAATCAACCTTGCCGGGTGTCTATGCCTGTGGTGATGTTGCCGGTCCCTATCAATTTACCCATGCGGCTGGACACCAAGCTTGGTACGCGACCAGCAATGCTTTATTTGCGCCATTTTATCGCCCTAAAATCAGCTACCGGGTACTGCCGGCGACCACCTATACCGAACCTGAAGTATCACGAGTTGGGCTCAATGAACAGGAGGCCAAGGCTGCGGACACGGCATATGAAGTTTCTCGTTTTCCACTGGCTGAACTGGATCGCGCAGTGGCAGAGAACCTGACCGAAGGCTTTGTCAAAATCCTTACCGTGCCGGGTAAAGATCGTATTCTTGGGTGTACGATTGTCGGTGCCAACGCCGGGGAACTAATTGCTGAGCAGGCATTGGCGATGCAGCAAGGTTTGGGTTTGGGAAAAATCCTCGGTACGATACACGCCTATCCGGGTTGGGCTGAGGCCAATAAACTCGCAGCCGGGGCCTGGCGCCGGGCACACACGCCCACTTGGCTGGGGCCGATCCTACGGCGTTATCATCGCCTGCGGCGCTGAGTCATTGCCCCCCTCTGCACCCAAACCCTTCTCACAGCCTTCTAGCGATCTCCGGAAGGGTCTGCATCCATACTATCGGAGCGATTACTGGACTTGCCACTAAAGCTACTAAAAAAACCTTTGTCCTGAGGTGGATTCCATTGCTTGGCAAACATCAAGGGTTCAGCGGCTCGCTGTGACTCAACTTTATCACCCCGCTTGATCTGTGAGGGCTTGACGCCGATGGGTTTGGCGAAGGAGTATTTCGCTTTGGCAGCGGTAATTTTTACTTGCCCGATAGCCTCTTCTTCTCCACCCAGCGAAATTCCGGTATCCGGGTCAATCAATTCCTCACCTTTTCGCTTGAGGGTCAATACATCTCCGACCTTGACCACGCCATTACCCAGATTGAGGTAGATGCGATTGCCTTTAACCTTGATAACCGAACCGGTTGTGCTGGCACTACCGGCATGCTTGACGAGGTCGAATACACCCTTGTTGACCGCTGCGATGACCGCATGGCCGATCGGGGTCTTGGCATATTTGGACAAGAAGCCGCCGAGTCCTGCACCACCGGAGAAACCCAGGCCACCAAAGCTGAGTCCGGAGGAAGACAGGTCGACCTGCACTTGGTCGGTATAGATCACTTCGCTGGTGGTTGCATCGATGAGACGAAAATTCATGCCGATGATGGCCTTGCTCGATTTCATAGAAAAACCACCCAGCAGGGCGCCGGCGGTACCGCCGATAAATCCACCAAGCCCACCGCCTTTTTGTTCGACCCCGGCTTCGTAGTTGGTCACGACGGCCTTGAATAAATACTGGGCACCCAACACCTTGCCGATTTTTGCAGCAGATGGTTTGGCAATTCGACCCGAGGCACCAAGATCCTGTTCACGAAGGGTCTGGTCGAGGACTTTGCGTTCAACCAGCCGAAAGCGTCCGGTACGGAGCATGACATCGGTGATGATGGCCCCAATACCCTGTACCGGAACACCACCACCATTGACATTGTAGTTGACGGTACCACCGAATCCCGAGACGGTCATTGATGAGGCACCAGAGGTGTTCTCAACTTGTAGTACGCCAACCCGTGTTTTGTTACCGCTGTATTTGCCCCATTTGACATTGATAAGATATTTCATGTCCACATCGGTTAAGTCCTTGGGCAGTGGTAGTGTTTGCCCGCCCTTGGAGGCCGAAAAGGCGACAAAATCGGCGTGTGCGATGGGCGAGCTGCCCAGTGCAAGGAATGCGGCCAGGATCAGATAATATTTACTCCCTAACATTGGTAACCTCCTTTTTGGTTTCATTGAAGTTCTTGCAGCGGCTCCCGCTTGTAGCAAATTTGCTTGCTGTTTTCTCGTTCCGATGACCCTGGTAGCCTGTCGGAGAATAAAGAGCCTGCTGCGGATAAGCGGACTTTGGCCCGATTTTCCTATGATTCTCGTTAAATACAACCGGTATTGGCCTCAAATCCCAGTATTGGCCTCAACTCATAGAATGTTGCCCCTCTAATCTGCTTTCCCTCGTTACGACCCCTGTTCTCGGACAGCCTCCTAATGGGCTTACGTCAATCGGAAATAGTAAGCAAACCTATCTCATATTCAGCCAACGTAACTGCTGAAGTTCCTGTTTATTTGCGTTTATTGTATAACTGTAATGTATAGTAGTGCCTCCAATACAGTCGTGGACGATCAGTAAAAAGTTCAAATTAGCAAACAATGTCATCGTCTACGTATTATTTTCACTGGCTATGCAGCAGAAGAATAGACGCCCTGCTCCCTTGTGTCAAAGGGCAATTGTGGAGAATGATTGCGGGAATTGCCAATTTTCCAGTGAAAAAACCATGGACATATTGCGAAGTTTGTTTTATGGTTAGTCCGCACAAGCAACTGCCAGTGCCCGAACAGCAGTACCCGAACATAAGCAACAGGAGGGGGCGGTGTACGTACTGTGCACCCAGGATGGGTAAGGGCTCCTCACGGAGCCCTTTTTCTTTGGTCGTCAGAAACTGGTGATTCGGGGTACGAGAATACTATGGCTGTCAAACGCAAAGCGGTTGCCTTGATTTCAGGTGGCCTAGACTCCCTTCTGGCAACAAGGGTTATCCAGAATCAGGGGATTCATGTTGAAGGGATCAATTTTTATACAGGTTTTTGTGTCGAAGGGCATACCCATGCCATCCGTAACCATGATCGTAGTAAGAGCAAACGTAATAATGCCTTATGGGTGGCGGAAACACTCGGCATTAAATTACACATTATCGATGTGATCGAGGAATACAAGGACGTCCTGCTGAATCCCAGGCATGGTTATGGAGCCAACCTCAACCCCTGTCTTGACTGCAAATCCTTTATGGTTCGCAAGGCTCGGGAATGGCTGGAAGCACACGATTTTGATTTCATCATCACCGGCGAAGTTGTAGGGCAGCGGCCCATGTCACAACGTCGGGATACCATGCCGGTCATTATGCGGGAGTCAGGCACTGAGGATTGCCTACTGCGGCCTTTGTGTGCACAGTCTTTGCCAGCCACGTTGCCCGAGCGTGAAGCCTGGGTTGATCGTGGCAAACTGTTTAACTTCCAGGGGCGCAGTCGAAAACCACAGATTGCATTGGCTAAGGCATTCGGTTTTACCGACTACGCCCAGCCGGCGGGTGGTTGCTGTTTCCTGACCGACGCCAGTTATTCGGACAAGTTGCGCGATCTTTGGGCGCATCGGGAAAACAGGGACTATGATCTGGATGATATCATGTTGCTCAAAGTGGGTCGGCACCTGCGGCCAAAACCCCATTTCAAACTGATCGTGGCCAGAGATTCGGGAGAAACGAATTATTTAATGGGCTACCGTAAGGATTTCACCAGTCTGGATTGCAGCAGCCATCCAGGACCATTGGCCTTGTTGATGGGGGCTGCAGGACCTGCAGATGTAGAGCTGGCGGCACGCATTGTGGCGCGCTTCGGGCAAGGCCGCGATGCAGAAAAAGTGAGGGTCAGTGTAACCACGAACGAGGGTTTGGAACAAGTACTTGAAGTGGTGCCTATGGCCGTCGAAGCCGTAAGTGAGGCTTGGTATCTGTGACTACGTACACGCTAGATGCTCGCAACATGCTTTGCCCGCTGCCGGTAATCCGCACCCAGGATGTTGCGGCTGGAATGCAGACCGGAGACTGTCTGGAGGTATTTTGTACCGACCATGGAGCATTAAACGATTATGAGCATTCGAGTACGAAAATAACGCCGTAATGGAACAAAAGATGAATGCGCTGTATAGTTATATTTGGGGATTGGTTTTCACCGTAGTTTATCGTGTCCTGAGAAATGCCTGGTAGTCGGCAGTGATGTCGCGGACTGCAGCGTGAAAGAGTTTTTCACCGGAGTCAGTGCTTGCCAGGGCGGGCTCAGAGCCGATGCGGCCGTCGGGAAAGCGTTGGCGGAAATCGAGGGCAGTATAGACCGGGCCGGTGGGAGCTCGCTGTGGGCTCATGGCGACCTTTTTGATGGCATCGGGGTGGGCAAAATAAGTCAGCGAAACTTCGCTGGGGGTGGCGTGAGAACCCTCGGCATCGGCGAATAATTCTTTGGAAACCTGCTGTACTGCGAGCCCCATGTACCAGTTGCTGAGTTTACAACGCAGGGGGAAATCTTCTTCAGGGGAATGTAGACTGCTATTGGTGTAAATTTCGGCGAAGGCCGCGGTGATGGTAGCGATATTGCCGCCATGGCCGTTAAGAAAATAGCAACGCTCAAAGCCGTGGTGAGCGAGGGATGCCACCATATCCGTGATTACGGCGATCAGGGTGCTGGGGCGCAGGGCCATCGATCCAGCGAAGCCCAGATGATGTTGCGCTATGCCGACATTGATAGTGGGTGCTACCAGCACGTCGATTTTTTCTGCGACACCTTTGGCGATGAATTCCGGACAAATAGCATCCGTGCCGATGAGCCCATTTGGGCCGTGTTGCTCGGTGGAGCCAATCGGGATGATGATGCCTTTGGAACGAGACAGGTAGGCATCGACTTCCTGCCAGGTACTGAGTTGTAATCGCATGAAATAAAGTCCTGAAAGGGCGAATTGAATTGCGCATTATAGCGGAGACAAAACAATGACGTCCGCACTGTCGAAGGATACCTGATCCATCGATTACCCTTACCAAGGCCAAACGTATAGCATTTGTAGAACCAGAAGGTTTATTTATAGGCTACTGAAAAATTGTAATTTTTCGTGATTTCCTCAATTTGACTACGCTACAGATTTTGCGAATCCAGGTTATAGAGACATGCTATTATTCAACGCCCCGTCAAGTACAGGTTTGTATACCCGTTATTGGAAATATTGATGGTTGGTACCGAAAAACCGAAGCATCCATACCGCTTAAGTTTTGAAGAGGCTCCCATTTCACTTTGGGTGGAAGATTTCTCAGCGGTTAAAGTGTTCCTTGACCAGTTACGGTCCGGAGGGGTGGATGATCTGCGAGCCTATTTCGATTCTCACCCGCAAGCCGTACAGGAATGCAGCTGTATGGTCAAAATTATTGACATCAATAGGACGACATTGAATCTGTTCAAGGCCCGGAACAAGAAAGAACTGTTAACCCGGCTGGATAAGACCTTCACCGCAGAATTATTCAATGTCTTTGCAGAAGAATTGCTGACGCTGGCAGAGGGCAAAACCAGTGTTGACTGCGAAGCGGTTGCTAAAACACTGCTGGGTGAGCGACTTAATATTATCCTCCAGATTACTGTAGTGCCGGGTTGTGAGGATACCTGGGCGCATGTTCTGGTTGCGATCACTGATATTACTGAGCGCAAGCAGGCCGAAAAAAGAGCATCAGGCCTGAGTAGAATCCTTGAAGAGTCCTTGAATGAAATTTTTATCTTTGATGCTGATACTCTGAAATTTATCCAGGCAAACCACGGTGCAAGACGAAATCTCGGGTATGAGATGGCCGAGTTGAGAAAACTTACACCGCTGGACCTAAAGCCGGAATTCACGAAGAAATTATTTGACGAATTACTTGAGCCACTCAAAGTCGGCAAACAGGAAAAGATTCAATTTACGACGGTTCATCGGCGAAAAGATGGCTCACAATATCCCGTCGAAATTCACCTGCAGTTATCAATACTTGAGTCCAGGAAGGTATTTGTAGCAATTATTCTTGATATCACCGAGCGCAAAAAATCTGAGCAGGCATTGCTCGATTTGCAGAGCCAAACCCGACAAATTATCGATACTGCTCCGGATGCATTCGTCAGCATGGATACGGATGGTACCATCACGGATTGGAATCCGCAGGCTGAAGAGACATTTGGCTGGAGTCGGCAACAGGCCATCGGCCAGGTTCTGTATGGACTCATCATTCCGTCGCAATTCCGTACCGCATACAAGGAGCAGCTGCAGCATTTTCTGACCACAGGCGAGGGCCAGTGGTTTGGTCGTCGCACTGAAATCACCGCACTGCATCGTGATGGACACGAGTTTCCAGTGGAGTTAATCGTCGTGGAGGTACGCTACCCCGGCAAGGTCGGCTTTAATGCCTTTATTCATGACCTCACCGATCAAGCTCAAACACGGCGGGCACTAAAAGACAGTCTTACCGGCACCATTATGGCTGTTTCCAAGGCATTTGAAGTCCGGGATCCCTACACGGCTGGTCACCAGCAGCGTGTGGCCCAACTGGCCTGTAGTATCGCCCAAAAGATGGGTCTGGATGGTAGGCAAACGGAGGGTGTCAGAATGGGCGCGACCATCCACGATCTGGGCAAAATTTGCCTGCCGGCCGAAATACTCAGCAAGCCAACAAAGTTGACAGCACTGGAATTTGAACTCATCAAGAACCATACTCACGTTGGTTACGATATCCTTAAAGATATCCCCTTCCCTTGGCCCATTGCAGATATCGCTTACCAGCACCATGAGCGTATGGATGGGAGTGGTTATCCGCAGGGGCTTAAGGGTGATGCCATTTGCCTGGAAGCCAGAATTACCGCGGTAGCCGATGTAGTAGAAGCCATGTCATCACATCGCCCCTATCGACCCAGCCTGGGTATCGACAAGGCACTCGAGGAAATCGAGCGCTTTCGGGGTGAAAGATTTGATGCCAACGTCACTGACGCCTGTCTGAACCTGTTACGGGAACAAGGGTTTGTTGATAAAGCCCGAAGTGTGACAGTCTCCTAGACACCTGTATTCTTTCTGTAGTATGGGGATATTCCCAGGAAGAGCCAATGGATCAAGTGGAACTTCGTGTTGCCTGAAGCCAAATCACAGCAAGTCTCGCTTGCCCTACTGACGGCAGCTGCTGTATCAACGGCACTGGCCATCATCCTGGTATTTGCCCGCCGGGTACAGCTCCCTTTTCACGATGAGTATGGCATTGTCGGTTGGGTAAATATTTATCACTATCCAAAATACCAGGACGTCCTGTTGTTCCTGGTGTCACTGGTGTGGATCATCTTTGTGGTTTTTCTGGGCTATGTGGTTTGGCGACTGCTGGCTTGGTTATTTTCAACATGGCTATCCTATCCACTGGAATCTGCTCGTAAACTCATTGCTCTGGGTAGTCTGCCGATCCACCTGCTCTGGCTGCGGCTGGATTGGTTGTTGAGTCATCCGCTGCGCTGGTTATTTGCCATCGTGAGTTTGAGTGTACTGCTGATGCTATGTCTGATTCTGGTGGATCGGAAATGGGCATTTTCGACCCGACTTTTTTTGCCAACCTTGCCAACATCTTATTCGGGAAGGGCGAAACGGGTTCGACGCAATCCTTATTGGTACCGGGTGGTACAGTGGTGGGTGGTGCCGTTATTGTTATATGCCGCTTTGTATGACGGACCCAATACAGGCGTAGTGGAGATGTTTCACGAGGGTGATCTCCTTGCCCCGCTGAACCAGTTGCTGCATGGGGGATTGCCCTTTACCGACATCTACGTGCAGACAGGTTTATTCTTTAACGTATATGCTGCCGATCTTGCCGCTATTTTGTTCGAGCCATCACTGGCTTCGGTTCGCCTGCTACAGGGCCTGCTCAATCCTCTGGGTGCTGTTGCGATCTATCTGTTGGGACTCACCGCCTTGCGAAGTACCGCAGCAGGAGCACTTGTGTTGGTCCTGGTGGTAGTATCCGGACCCAATTGGGTGTCACCAAGAATAACCCTGGGGGTACTGGCTATCGCTCTGGTTATGGCTGCAATACAGGGCAAGTACCACCTGCTATTACTACAACACACTATCCCGCTAGGGCAGGCTCTGCGAAGTTGCGGCACAAACATTGCCATGTCCGGTATTTGTGTATCTCTGGCGTTTTGGTATAGCGTCGACATTGGTGTTTTCAGTTTCGCAGCTATTGCCGGTTTGTTATTTGGCATCGGGTTTTTGCAACCGGGGCTTCGATGGCAACGGCGTAGCCTGCCCCTGGTTATTTTCGTAAGCGGCGTGATGCTGGCGAGCCTGCCGGTACTGATATATTTCTATTTCAACAATGGGTTATCCAATCTGTTGCGTAATGTCTACGAGCAACTGGCCTATCAAAGTGCGATATGGGGCTTGCCTTATGCTCGTCTGAGTGGGTTTTTCGACCTGTGGTTGTCTCGGGGAAATGCACTCACGCCCTGGTCGCTATTAAGCACACAGGGCATAAACTGGTTTTTTCCACCGTTATTTTTTTTGCTCAGCACTGCGTATCTGTGTTATCGCGTACTTAACGGCAATTATTGGAATTCTACCGCCTGCCTGCGTTATACCTTAGCTTTGTTAAGCGCTGTATTTTTCTTCTTCACCGCATTGGGTCGCTCTGATCCGAATCATCTGATCTTCGGATCAGTATTATTTTATCTGCCATTATTTATGGCCCTTGAGCGGTCATTACAGCAAATCTGGCGTGGCCTACGTGACCATACCGATGTCGCGGTGTGGTCCAGATTATCGTTGCTTTGGTGGTTTTTCCCCGTGGTATTTGTTATGGCTTACCTGGGGTTGTACACCGAACCCATGTCCGGAATAGCAAGACTTAAGAAGAACTTGCTCTCCATGAGATTGCTGCAGCCGTACAAAAATTTACAGCCAGGACGCGAAGCTCTAGTTGGCGTGCCGGACAAGCAGGCGCAGCGCATACGACAGGTGGTGGACTATATTCATCGTAACACGACGAAAACCGATACCGTATTCGACTTCAGTAACCAACCGGCCTATTTATTTTTTGCCGACCGGCCCAGTCCCAGCCGTTATTTTATCGTGGCCTACGCCGCCACCTCAAAGCAACAGCTACAGGTCATTCAGGATTTGGAGCAACATCGTACGCTACTGGTGATTTATAAAACCGGCGGACGTCGGGATGGCATTGATGGTCTTAAAAATGCATTCAGGCACCCGCTAATTGCAAATTACCTGCACACACAGTATCGGCAATCAGCCGTAGTGGCCGGGGTGACTTTTCTGAAACGGAGATAATTTGTAACGATTCAGCGTGATTAGATTTTGGTTCAGTACAAGGCATATTCGCACGGAGAATGTGAGCATTCGAGTACGAAAACAACGCCGTAACGGAACATAAAGATGAATGCGCTGAATAGTTACTCTTTGTTTTGAAATCCATGAGCCCTGACATTTGCGGGCAATGGTCAGGACCGGCCTTGTAGCCTGTATCGTCGGCTGTTGTAGAATAGTTTTGCGGCTGGGCCTGTAGCGAGCTCAGGCGCCAGTTTCTGATACTCATCATGCGCCCATTTCGAATCTGCAACAATGTCGATGATCCCTTCTATCCAGCGTAGCCGCTCTTTTGGTGAGGAGAGGGCCTGCGCACCCAGCGCGTAATAGTGACGGGTGGTCGCTGGCGACAAAGAACTGCTGCGCAAGATGGTATAAAATTGGCGAAACTGGTTGGCATTTTGGCAGCCGATGGCTGCCTGATCATAGGCTTTTGTAGCAAATTCCTGCAAACCCGCCTGGTGTGCAAGTTCCCCGATCGTGACCCAGTCAAAGAGCGTTGTGGCTTTGTCACTGGCGGTACGCAACAGTTGCTCAAGCCACACCGGGTTTTGCAGTTTCTGCCACACTATGCTAGCCAGCTGCAACAGTTCCTGGATGGAGCGTTGTTTTGTGGATACCGATTTTTCGGCGTAGTCGCAGAGTAGTTGGTGGGCCAATTCCCGGTCTCCAAGAATCTGCAATGCCATATCTGTCAACTGATTGATTTGCGATAAAGATACACAGCGTTGTGGTAGTCCCTGGAGTACATCAAGGGCCCACTCGCGGTCATTCAGGTCATGGGCGATGCTACTTAGCAACTGTTCGTAAACATACAAATCCACGGGTTGTTCCAACAGCGTGGCATGCGCTGCGTTGAGTAGTTTACGACTGTAATATTCATCACCGAGTTGCTGCATGACTGCACGGGCCAGACGAATCAGTTGCAAACCTTGTGTGGCTTTTCTTTCTTGATCCTGGAATGTCGTATAGGTGCTTTGATTGGCTTGCCGGCGTTGCAATTTATCTACCAGGCGTTGCTGCCATGCGGTATCTTCGGGAAAATCCTCAGCCACCACCTTGACCACATTCTTCATTTCGCCAAGGCTGGCTACACGCTCTTCTGCGGCTAACAGAATACTACGGCCCTGTTTTGAGTCATTTTTGGCCACACCGTTTTGAGCTTCACCTTTCTGGACTTCGTGGACTTCGCCCTGGGATTGATAGATGATCAAGAGTTCAGCGGTGGATTCAGCTGCATTTCTCCATTTATCAAGAATTAGTTGGCTCGTTTTTTCGTCATTAACAATTTTCACGGCGTTGTCAAACAGGCTACGCAATACCTGGAAGCTGTCACTGTGGTCGAGTGCTTTGTGTACCACGCCGATTGCCCGGTCTCGATCTCCGAGGTTTTTCATCAAACTGACAGCGAGGTCGGTGAGGTCGCGTGGTGTTGTTAGCTCCTCCTCAATACGTTGATAAAGATCTACGGCATAATCCTTGTCATCGATATCATCAAGAATGGATTGGGCCAAGGCCAGGCGTTCTGTGGTATTTTGACTGCGTTGTTCCAGTTTACGATAAATTGCTTTGGCCAGGTCCCGATCCTCAAGGTCATGGGACGCAGTTTTTGCCATTTCCTGCAGTTGTTTGCGATCGGTGATCTCAGGCAGGGCTTTTTTATAGGCATCGCCAGCAGCGGATTTGTCCTCCTTGAGCTGTAGGTAGCCGTTGGCCAGGTCCAGATATTCTGCTCCGGAAAAGGCAAATTCTGTACCTTGTTCGAGCAATTCGTCCACCTTGGCAGTATCACCAAGCAGTTGGTAATAGGCAGTTGCCAGTTGCACAAATTCCTTTGGAAACTGGCAATCCGCTTCCACTTCTTCAAGAATACTGCGCTGTTGCTTGGGGTCATGAAAGAGATTGGCAGCCGTCTTTGCGTAGAGAACGGTGCTGGCAATGTCATCACATAATTTGCCTGCACTGGCGAACAACTTCTGTGCTGCTGATGGGTTTTCACTGTCTAGCAGCGTGCTGGCCAGTGCGGCATAGTCCTCAATGCTTTCACAGGATTTTTCTATTTGGGTATACAGGGATTGGGCCAGTTCATCGGCTCCAGATGCAGCTGCCATTTGTGCCAGCAGCAACCGCTCAGGCATAGACTGGACTTCACTGGCTGCCTGCTGCAACAATACTGCGGCTTTATCAGAATTGCCTAACAGTTCCCCCCAAGCCTGGCCAACGGCCGCATATTCCATGGCTTCAAAACATGCCTCCTCCGCCTGTTCGATCAAATCGCTGGCATAGGCTGAATCGGCCAAGGCGATATAGCCTTTTGCTGTACGGATATAATCGGCTGGAAACTGGCTCTGCAGCTCTGCTTCCTTAAGCAGCGTTCTGGCATGCTCGGCATCAGTGGCGGCAATTTTTGTGGCCAGCATGGCGTACTCTTCAGCACTTTGACACTGCTGCGCCAGGGCCTCGATATTTTCCTGTTCACTCATGTGTTGGAACCTCCGGGCTCACGCAGGTGAATTGCAGAAGTCAGCTTCAGTGTGTAAGGATACGATATTTCACGGTGTGAAGTGTGCTTATGCAGGGGCAATTACATGGTTTATCAACAAGAAGTTTTTATCCGCAGATATTGCGAATTAATTCATCTGTCAGGAGTATGCCCGAAGTGGATTCCGATGCCTCACCCAAATTGGGAGAATGGATCATTACCGCACCGAATAAATCAGCAGGATAACAAAAGCGATAATGGCCACCAGGGGCAACAGGACCGCTTTCCAGTCTTTTGGTGCCTCGGCACTGCGCTGCATGGCTGCCTTGAGGCCGGGTCGAAACCAGAGAAATACCGCCAATGCAAGCACGCCAAGTAAAATTTGTTGCCATAGAGCCATGTTTTCACTCCTCGGTTAGTAATCCATTCCGGTTATTGGCGCACACTTTTTGATTCGTTATGCCGATAAAGAC
>ENA-ORDP01001146-ORDP01001146.1-marine-sediment-metagenome-genome-assembly--contig:-NODE-1146-length-15061-cov-2.790217_pt1 | contig 15061 bp, 11 predicted proteins | sample MGYA00248627_ERZ508539 | MGnify/ENA primary metagenome ERZ508539 (study PRJEB26208, sample SAMN05571518) | marine sediment metagenome | biome: deep sea; feature: Hydrothermal vent; material...
CTGATAAGTGGCCAGTACCCCGACGATAGCCCCGGTCAGTAAGAATATCACGAGTGTTATTTGCCCCCATTGATGAGCCGCTGCCAGCGCCTCATCTTGGTCGATTTCACTGATCATTACCCAGTTTACTCCCGGTAACTTTACTGTTTGGTGTACACCAATGACTTTCTGCCCACCGGGGCCACGGTAGTCGAAAGTCACATTGGTATGATGTTTTTGTTTATTATGTTTAGGATGTTTTTCTTGTTTGTGTTGCCAGAGTTTAAACGGCGCTGTATCAATACGCTGAACCAGGACATCGGTGGTTTTAGCCCGATGGATAGGCGTGCGCAGCAAGCCATCTTCACCCACGAGGTAGTGAGTTAAGGAGTTCTCATTGTATTGTCTTAACATCAGTTCACTAATTCGTTCAAATCGTAACTGAATCGCAAACACACCGATTTTGCTGCCTTCTTCATCGAGCATGGGTGCGGTAAGGAAGCCCGTCAATAAATTATTGGAGGGAGTATAGTATTCCAGGTCAGAGAACAGCATTTGTCCCGTGCTCAAGCTGGTTTTTGCAATATGGGCGAAGCGGGTATTGGCATAAGGCCCTTCAAATAGATTGCTACCAAAACCGGATTTCTGGGCCACTGTAAATAAAATATTACCGTCGCTATCGATCATAAAAAGATCGTAGATGTAATCATAGTGGCGAGTAAAGGCGATGAGATCTTGTTGTCGCTCACTCACCAATGAGGCCCAAGCATCGCTTGTAACAAATTCGGCTAAATTTTTACCGCTGGTCTGAAAATTTTCTTGCAAAATCGTCAGAAACTCAGCATTGCGTTGATTTTGTGCCTGGCTATTGAGGTCCATAAAGCGGTAGTCGAACCAGCTCTGAATGAATCGGGTATTATCCTGTGCGCCCCATTCAAGTTCCTGAGCCACGATGGTATATTGGCCATCAACGGCTTGGCGATAACCAAGCCAGGCCGTCAGCGTGAGCGGCAATAAGCTGAGCAGCAGAAACCACAGCAACAGGCGACGTCCGAGGGAGTGGCGGGCCTTATGGTTGATAGGGGATTGTTCATTCATCGTTGATTCGCCATTGGATCACCTGTCGTGCGTTATATCAGAATGTAATAGAGGAGGGTAGCGACTCATCCTATCGATGAACCGCAATTGATATACCATGTTGAATTGAAATGATTCGGATAATTTCGGAATCTAGGATGATCACATTCAAAGAATTTCCTTCATTTGTGCTCTCCCAGCTATTACTCTAATTCATCATGACCCGTCCCCTCGGTGGTACTCGTCAATGATAAACCTACTTATAATCGCTCTTGGATTAGTAACGACTATATTTCTTTTTTCTTGAGCTATTTTTTGTGTAAAAAAAAATTTAATGGGAGTTAAATCTCAAGCGCTTTGGGTATATTGGTGTTCTCCTACAAATTAGGATGTGGTGAGTGTTTCAGGTGGCAGGGTTTAGCTCGAAGACCGTTCGCAAATAGAGTGAGCCGGTGGAAAAACTATCATTGTATATAGCTTATTCAATCATGCGGCGCTGAATGAGAAAAATAGAAGGTATTATTTTATAACGTTTAATGAGTTAATGAGACAAATAAGGTCGGTAATTTTTCGGGTAAGCGTTCTACATTATCAATAATTGTGTAGTTATTCGCCCCAAAAATACGTTTGACATAGTTGTCTGCATTAGGATCTAAGGTCAAGCAATAAGACAATACCCCTTTCGTATAAAGTTCTTCAACCGCTTTTTTGGTATCGTGTCGAAGTGTCTGCGGGTCACGTTCATCAATATCGGCGGGCTCGCCATCGGTCACAATCAGTAATAACTTTTTGCGTTCGGGTTGTTTCAATAAGTGTTGTGAGGCGTGACGCATCGCTGCACCCATACGGGTAGATAAGCCACCTTGCATACCGGCCAGACGTGCTTTAGCGTCATCGTCAAAGGACTGATTGAAATCTTTGAAACGGTAATATTGTACATCGTGACGGCCATCTGAAGCAAAGCCATGAAGTGCAAATGGATCACCAATACCATGGATGGCAGTGGCGACTAAGGTGGCCGCTTCGCGAGTTAATTGCAATAGGGTTTTGTCACTGCCTTGCACTTTTTCATTGGTTGACTCAGACAAGTCAAGCAATACAACTACCGCCAAATCACGGTTCATAATGACATTTCGCATAGTAATACGAGGATTTGGTGGCTCACCCATGCGCATGGCAATCATCGCATCAATCGCGGCATTGATGTCTATCTCATCACCATCTTCCATATTACGTATTCGCTGCACCCCTTCAGGTTGCAGCAAGTCAATGATCTGTTTAATTCTAAATGCGATTGGTTTGTATTCTTTTAAAATATTTTCAATTTCATCGGGATCACCTTTCTTAGGTCGGTGCTCATAAACCGTTGCCCAATCCGGGCGATGTAATTGAACCTGATAATCCCACTCTTGATAATGAAATGGATTAGAGATGGGTTCTTTTCCCCACATCTCATTGAAGCTTTTGGTATTTTTCAGATTATCCTCGTAAGGATACACTTCCGTGGCACATGTCCAGATTTCCTGGGCATCATCACCGGCCAGTTCACAATCCACTTCATTAGCCATTTCGATGACGCTGACTTGGCGTCTTACTTGTCTCTGACTGGCAGGAATATATTCAACACCTTGATTGAAGTCAAATTCGTTAAACGCCCAAACAAAACGATTGTCATCTCGGTAAGGAATACGAATACTTTCGAGTATTCGCAAGCTTGGTACTTCTTTGCGAGCGACAAAAATATTGAATAACTCAATGCCTTTATGCCAGGAATAGTTGTGATCATCCGCGTGATTGGCAATGCCTTGATGCCAGCTTGTCACAAGTGTATTGAGTTCCGTATCATCTATTTTCAGCGTTGAATCCAACAGCGCTAAGGCGACTTGTTCTAAGCGGGAAACCGTGGTGTGCTCTAAGGTACATTCATGTTGAATTTCCAAAAGTGATTTCCAGAGGTTTTTTAACCCTGGAAATTCGCACGTTGCTTTATATTCAACGCGTGCATCTTCCATAAAACCAATGAAAAACATTTGCGCCGGGCTTAATTGTTCGGCAGAAATCGCTTGTTTAGTATAGGCAATGTGGGAGGCAAGATGGGCCACCTGAGCACGATATAATTCCAAGCCACTGATATCACCCATGGGGTCAACTGCATCCGGTAAATGCAACACATTGTAATCGATATAGGGTTTAAATCCTTCATGATCGGCGGCGGTAGGGCGCAAGAAAAAATCCCTGGCCCATAAGGCTCGTAAATAAAAATTCAATTTACGCTGGGTATCTATGAATAAAGTACCGCGACGTTCTTTTTGTAAAACTTTTAAGCTATCGGCCGTTTCTAAATTAAAATATTTAACCAGGTTAGGGAAGTCGCGTCGATAAGCTTCAGCCCCAAAAAATGCCCAACGTTTCAAACCGGTCAAGGTCAGTTTGGAAAGTAACTCATCGATATGGTTTAACATGGGCCGCAAACCACGGGCGGATCTAGCCGATAGTTGATGGATAAATTGTAAATAGCCGCGTAATAGCTCTGGATCACCCAATCGCCTTGCCACCGTGGGTAAGCTGGAAAACAACAGTGCAATCACTTCACCTGAAGTCATTGAAGATAATTTGAGGGCCGAATTGATACATTCGCCAATCATATCTTCGCCGCATTCCTTGACGACCGCTGGCATTTCTTCCAAATAGGAGATAACAATTTGATTGCCACGACCTAAATTGGAAAGACCTTTGGCACCATCAAGATATTCTTTAATGCCTGTCGGTGACATCACCCGACGGGCTTCTTGAATAATTCCATCAAGATTTTTTGACAGCTCTGGATCAATTTTTCCAAGGCATTCTTTATATTCGTCTAAGTTTACAGTCATAAGCGTAAGTAATTGGTTTTAACTTTTTTCACCCTGGATTGATGGGGTTGATATGACTAGTTAAAAAAAGTCTGCACAGCAGCATTGAGGGTATCGCGCATATCGGGATCATCTGTCAACGGAGTCACCATGGTCATGGTGCAGGCAGCGAGTGGCGCGACCCCTTTATGAATGAGTTGCCCCGCATAAACCAGTAAACGGGTTGAAATACCTTCATCCAAGCCGTGGCCTTTTAGATTGCGTGCTCGATGAGCAATTTGCACCAGTTTACCCGCAATTTCTGGATCTACCCCGGTTTCTTTGGAAACAATTTTTGTTTCTATTGAGGCTTTTGGGTAGTCAAAATCCATCGCGCCAAAACGTTGTTTAGTGGATTGCTTTAAATCTTTCATCAAACTTTGATAGCCCGGATTATATGAAATAACCAGTTGAAAATCGGGGTGTGCTTCGACTAATTCGCCTTTTTTATCCAGTGGCAGTGCTCGACGATGGTCTGTTAATGGATGAATAACCACGGTGGTATCTTGACGGGCTTCAACAACTTCATCAAGGTAACAAATTGCACCGATGCGAGCGGCGGTTGTCAGCGGTCCGTCTTGCCATTTAGTGCCATCTTTGTCCAGAAGAAAACGACCCACTAAATCAGACGCGGTCATATCTTCATTACAGGCCACCGTGATCAACGGTTTACCCAATTGATAGGCCATGTATTCGACAAAACGCGATTTACCACAACCTGTCGGGCCTTTTAGCATAACAGGCATCCGTGCATTGTAGGCGGCTTCATACAGTGCAACTTCCTCTGCTACGGGTTGGTAGTAGGGTTCAGTTTTGATAGCATACTGTTGTAGATCCATGGTATTTTCAGACATGACACACCTTTATCATTATCATTTGATGTTGTAATTCTTGTTTAGCTTGTGGGTTATGGTTCATCGCCCGTTTCAATTTCACCACTCCAGCCGGCGGCTTTGGCTTGTTCTAGAGCTTTATTGTGAATTCTTTGATGTCGATTAAACAGATCTTTTGGCAAGTGACTGACCAGACAACCGTATTTATCCCACTCGGCATTCACTTTTTGTAATAAAGCGTCAATGCCGGCTAGATTCCAACCTTCACAGGTTTGCGTTTCTGGAAGGAGTTCAAATACCCAGGCATCACGGATGATCTTACCAATGTTTGTCATACCACCATTAAGGTCATTGTGGATGCCAATGTATTTATTTGGTTTTGCCATAGTTTTTCTTCGATTCAAGGTTAAAATCTCCCCTGCCCAAGCTGGTTGGGCAGAGGGGTTTTTTGCGTTGGTTCTAGCGACGGATTAAACAGATTCACCACGGTAGATAACCATCGAAGCACCGGCAGATTGTTTGTAGTTATCAAACCCCATTAAACGAACATGGTTTTTTGGGTGAGCTTTATGACAGGCGTCACATTCCGCTAAGATTGCATCAACGTCAGTTTCACCGAACATCGGTAGTTTCCACATGTACCAGTAATTCTGGAAGGCATTTTGTGGTTCTGTGTGCTCAATGCCTGGATTCCAGCCTTTGTCAACAATGTATTGGATCTGTGCCCGGATTCGTTTTTTATCCATGGAAGGGAGATAAGAAAAAGTTTCAAACTTACGGCTAGTGGTATCACTTAAGCTTGATTTGTAATCTTGCATATCACTCATTATATTCTTTCCTCAATCAACTTTAAAAAATCATAGGTTCGAATCAGGCGGCGATAAAATACTCGCCGCCCTAGGTATTACTTATGAGCCACGTCGAGTTTATCGACGGTGTCAAATTCGAATTTGATTTCTTTCCAAGTTTCCATGGCAATTTTAAGCTCTGGGCTACTAGCGGCGGCCGTGGTAAGAATGTCCTTGCCTTCCTTTTCAAGCTCGCGGCCTTGGTTACGTGCTTCAACACAGGCTTCAACCGCCACCCGGTTAGCGGCGGCTCCTGCGGCATTACCCCAAGGGTGACCCAGCGTACCACCACCGAACTGTAAGCAAGAGTCATCCCCAAAGATGTTAACCAATGCAGGCATGTGCCATACGTGGATCCCCCCGGAAGCCACGGGAATAACACCCGGCATAGAACCCCAGTCTTGATCGAAGAACAGACCCCGTGAACGATCTTCCTTGATGAAGGAGTCGCGCATGGTATCAATCCAACCAAGGGTCGCTTCACGGTCACCTTCCAGTTTACCAACCACCGTCCCTGAATGCAGGTGGTCACCCCCCGATAAACGGAGCACTTTGGTTAACACACGGAAGTGGATACCATGGTGTGGATTGCGGTCAAGTACCGCGTGCATGGCACGATGAATATGCAACAACATACCATTATCACGGCACCATTGAGCTAAACCCGTGTTGGCGGTCAGACCACCAGTGAGGTAATCATGCATAATGATCGGTGCGCCGATTTCTTTGGCGTACTCAGCACGCTTCATCATTTCATTAAAGGTCGGAGCGGTAACATTCAGGTAGTGACCTTTACGCTCACCCGTTTCTGCTTCGGCTTTGAGAATGGCTTCCATCACAAAGTCGAAACGATGCCTCCAGCGCATGAATGGTTGAGAATTAACATTTTCATCATCTTTGGTGAAATCTAAGCCACCGCGTAAACCTTCATAACACGCCCGGCCGTAATTTTTCGCAGACAGACCGAGTTTAGGTTTGATGGTACAACCCAATAGAGGGCGACCATATTTGTTTAAAATATCACGTTCAACCTGGATACCTTGTGGAGGTCCATTACAAGTCATAACGTAAGCAATTGGGAAACGGATATCCTCTAAACGAAGGGCTCGTAGGGCTTTAAAACCAAAGACGTTACCAACCAGCGAGGTCAGGACGTTAACCACGGAGCCTTCCTCGAACAGATCAATGGGGTAAGCAATGAAAGCATAAAAACAAGTGTCATCGCCCGGCACGTCTTCGATGGAGTAGGCACGACCTTTATAATAGTCAAGGTCAGTTAGCAAGTCAGTCCAAACAGTCGTCCAGGTACCTGTTGAAGATTCAGCCGCCACCGCTGCCGCCACTTCTTCACGGGGGACGCCTTCTTGTGGCGTGATTTTGAAACACGCCAATATATCAGTATCTTTTGGTGTGTATTCAGGCATCCAATACGTTTCGCGGTATTCTTTTACACCAGCACTGTAGGTCTTTGCCATGTATTCTCCTCCCAATTTAGAGAATTTAAGTTAAAAGTAATCCAAAGGGTTTGGTTCTTTTCTTTGGCTTTCTCACCACACAATTTGTATTGTCTGGTCATCAAATCTTAAAATCTTTACCCGTTGATTTAATGCAATGATTGAAAAGTATAAGGAGCCACTATCATAATGTAAATTAAATGTTTATGATGGATTGCATAAGTAAAAACTTATGCTATGAGGATTAATCAATGCCAATGCGTGTAACCCTTAGACAATTAAAGGTTTTTGAGTCCGTCAGTCGTCACCTAAGTTTTACACGTGCCGCTGAAGCGCTGCATCTAAGCCAGCCAGCGGTTTCTATGCAGATAAAACAACTTGAAGCACAACTCAGTGTGACTCTAATCGAACAATTTGGTAAAAAGAACGGATTGACTGAAGCTGGGCATGAAATGTTGTACTACAGTCGAGAAATTTTGCGACTGTTAGCGGAGGCCGAAGAAGTACTGGATGATCTACGAGGCGTACGCCGAGGAACCTTACAAATTGGGGTAGCAACAACCGCCAATGCCTTTGCCACCCAGCTTTTGGCGGCATTTTCCAGAGAATTTGGTGGTATTCAATATAAATTGGACATTACCAATCGACAAACTTTGTTAGATCAGTTGGAAACCAACCAAGCCGGTTTAGTCATCATGGGTCGGCCTCCGAGCAATTTGCCATTGGTGGCCGAATCATTTATGGATAATCCGTTGGTGGTTATTGCCCCCCCCAACCATTCGTTAGCCAAACAACAAAACATACCATTGGATGAGTTAAGTAATGAAACCTTTGTTATACGTGAGAAAGTCTCTGGAACCCGAATCGCCATGGAACGTTTTTTCAAGCAGCATGGAGGGAAAATAGCCTCAAAAATAGAAATGACGAGCAATGAGGCGATTAAAAATGCAGTCCAGGCCGGTTTAGGCCTTGGTATTGTTTCTGTCCATACCATGCAACTGGAACTTGAAGTCAAGAAGCTGGTTATTCTAGATGTGCAAAGTTTTCCTATATTAAGGCACTGGTATGTAGTACATCGAGAAGACAAACGGTTATCGTCGGTAGCGGAAGAATTTAAAAAATTTGTGCTAGTACGGGCAGGGGAGTTTGCTCAATTGCCAAAAATACTTAATCAATAAAAGATAAACCTAGATGATGAACAAATAATTTCATACTGTACTATGTACTATGTATTTACGTAATATTTAATCTAAAAGAGTGCTTTAATTTTGTCAACTAAACGGATGCGATAATGGCATATTATCACGAGCCAATTGCCAACGGAAAAATGGTACACCTATCTCGGTGACAAATCTAAATATCAAGAAAATTCGAGATCATAAATGATACTTCCATAACCCATAGCGGTGATAACGTGACAAAAGAAATGCCAGTTAAGCCAATGAAGTCGTTGCAATATGACTTGTTTAGTAAATTCTTAGGAAATGATGAGGGGTTATCCAATACGATTGAACTATGGGACTGGATACCAAAATATTCTGTCTCTAAAAAACAGCAAAATAATTTAAGAAACGATGATAAACGTTTACCTATACTCAAATATCAATTTGAGTATAAAAACATACCTTGCGAAGTGGTTATTCAGCCTGCGTCTGTTAAGCAGCCTGATGGCAGCTTTATAGATTATTATCCAAGTGCAAGAGAAGAGATTATCGAGGATGTATTACGGAAAATATTTACTGATCAACGATATGGGTTTCATGATGAAAAAGAGCTTGATAGTTGGGTCAAGTTTTCTTTGCATATGATATATAAAGAATTGAGAAAGAGAAAAAGAACACTGAGTAAGAGTGAAATTAGTGAAGCATTAGAAATATTATCGAGTTCGGTAATAAAGCTATATGTGAATGATAAATTATTTTATAGCAGTGCTGTTTTATCCGATATGGTCAGAATTGGTCATGATCAATATATGGAAGATCGTGATAATAGCTGGGCTGTTCGGCTCCCATCGATCCTTAGTTCTAGCTTAGAAAACATGACATACCGTCAATATGATTATGCTCTAGGTATGAGTATGAAAAACCACCTGTCCCGCTGGTTGCATAAATTATTATCCCACAAATATGTATATGCTAGTTTTATTGCTCCTTACAAAATTTTTTATTCGGAAATCTATAAAAATAGCGGCATTCTTTTTGGTACAGGCACACCGAAAGCTAGAAGAGAAAAGGTAGTGATTGCTTTAAAAGAGTTACAAAAGTCCAAAATCATTATCAATTACAAGGAAAACCAAATGATAGACCATCGGGGAAAAATAGAAAATATTGAATATATTTTGTTCGCTCACCAAGATTTTGTTAAATCAATTAAGGCGGCTAATAAACGTCAAAAATTATCAAAAGAAGAATTAATAGCCATCAAATAATACCTATAAAGTTCATGGATAATCCATATGGCACGGAAGGTTTAACTGGCTGGCATGGAAGGTTTAACTGGCAGCTTAAAATTTAGACATAAATCACGGAAGGTTTAACTGGCAGCTAAAACAAATCACGGAAGGTTTAACTGGCACCCTAGACAAATCACGGAAGGTTTAACTGGCACCCCAGACAAATCACGGAAGGTTTAACTGGCACCCCAATTAAGCCGGGCTAATTTTAGGTTAAAAAATATACTTCACGGAAGGTTTAACTGGCAGCTAAAACAAAAAAAATCATAAAAATCAACCAATTACCCTGTGGATAACTCCTCTTCCTTTCCTTTATATACTTTTATTCCTTTTTCTTCGTGCTTATGGGCATGTTGATAATTTTTTTTTAAAGTTTTTTAAGCCTAAATTTTAAAGAACAAAATTTAAACATAATCGATGTGATTAAAAAAACATCGGTCAAAAAAGCAGAGGTGAGACAGATATCTGTTTGGATGAAAATTAAGCCGTTATAAATTAATTCAAGAAAACAGAAAAGCGATTGAGTTCGCTTTACTCACAAAACTAATTTCTGATAATTGGGTTGAATTATAAGCGAAAGAGTATTTTTTAAGCAATTTGGTTAACCGAAAGGCATGAGCATTTAGCTTAGCAAAAAAGAAAAGAGGATATAGCTAAGCAGAGGCTCATACAGCGCCTCTTTGCCTTTGATTGACTTCCACTAGCTTTTAGGCTGCTTCGTGGCTTAGAGAGGTATCTATGGTCGTTCTAGCGGATAATTGAAAGTCTTTCTTGGGATAAATATTCAAAGGCAAGGGAGTAGATCTTGTTTTGAGTGTTTTTCATACCGAATGAATTTGTTTGCTACGCTTCACAAATCGCTAATCGATTTTTTTGTTCACTGCGTTCTCAATGACAATGAGGTGGAAACACTTTATAAAAACGACTAATTTATAAGCTCAAAGTTTTCCGTTTCACTTTCTTGTCCATTCACAATGAGAGAGAGTTTATGCTGGCCTGTATAAAATTTTCTCGTTGTTATCCGCTTAAAATTTTGTTTCCTTGTCATTTCATAAATTCGATTTGGTTCGATTTTTCGTTCGCTTATTTTAAATACTTTTTTTGAAAGATTCCCATTTTTTTTCTTATAATAAATTCCATACTCGATTCTCACAAGGCGTTTTTTCTTATCTTCATTAAAGATAGAAAATGAAAACTCCAATTGACTTCCTATGTTTACCTTTGGTGTAACGATGGTGAAATCAGATAATATTATATGTTTGCTATTTAACCCAAAAAATTTAAGTACGGCCGGATTCCCCTGTTTTAACAAAGTTCTGCAACCATGTTTAATGATGGCATTTGTTTCTTGACTAATACCTTGCCATTTTTTTGCAATATCAATAACAATTTCTGGGTTGTCTTTAGATATATCATTTAGGTTGTTGGCAACGCTTCGTCGCACAATTTCGCAACTATCCTGTTTGAGGTTATTTAAAATTGGCAGAATGGGAGCCGGTTTTTTCTTATAATTAGGTAATGCCATTGCCCACGGTAACCGGGGTCTTGAACCTTCACTGGCTAATCGCCTTACCATGTTATTTTCGTGTTTTGACCAACGTAACATTTGCTTTGACATTAATGTTTCATATTTTAGAATAAAAGGCCTGACAGCAAATTCACAACTAGTAAACTGAGTGACAAATTCAAGCACTGAAATTGAACTTTCATAATCGTCAATACCATACATCGCAATATATTCTGGGAAAAACATGAATTCAAGGCAGTTTTCTTGAATCCCTGCAAAACGCAAATTCTCAATAATTTTTTTAATCGTGATGGTGGCTTCATTAAAATCAGCCGGAAGAAAATGATTCAATACTTTTGCCGTATGGGTCATTCTCTCTTTCAGTTCGTAGGCCTTAAATTTATCGTTAAAAATTAATTTTTTAAATTTTACTTTATTAAATGAGGGAAGAGTTTGGTTTAATATTTCGGAAAATTCATTATAAAATGACTTTGAATATATGTCTTTAAATAGAGCGCTCATGATTTATATTATATATTCACATAGGGTATAAACGGACGCTAAATTGATGTTACTGAGATTAGTGCCGCAAAATAGCGAATGAATCGGTGTCCGTTGTTGTATTTCAAAGGCTATTTCATTTAAGGAGAAAATTGAAGAAATCACGGTTAATACCATCCCTCGCTTTCACGCTAAAACAAAATAAGGATTTCGTTTTTAATTGACAATGATTATCATTTAGATTTATACTAATGATGCGAATACAGAAGAATAAAGGGCATAGCAAGCAATGTACATATGCATCTGCAAAAAAATTACTGACAGCCAGATAAAACAAGCGATTGATGATGGACTTACCACCATGAAAGATTTACGGCGAGAACTGGACATTGCCAGCGAGTGCGGTAAATGTGGTAAATGTACCCGTAATCTCCTTAAAAAACATACTCAAACACTGAGAATTGATCAACTCATTCCCTTCTATTATTAGATAAACTTCTTACCTCTGTCGTGGCTGGCTATCATATTAGCTAACGTCTAGAATAGATAGGCCAACCGGTCTGCTATTGACTCCCATCCGGTGCTAACTGCAATTGAACAGCGATGTATCATCCGCTGAAAAAACAAGCGACGGGTCTGTAATACGATCACTTATTTTTTTATAGACACTGACTATCTGTCATTTCTATCGACCTTATAAAGGAGATTTTCAATGCAAGGAAATGCCAAAGTCATTGAACATTTAAACAAAATTTTAACGTTCGAATTAACCGCAATTAATCAATATTTTCTGCATGCCCGAATGTTCAAAAATTGGGGATTTGAATCACTCAACAAGCATGAATATCACATATCCATTGACGATATGAAACACGCCGATAACTTAATCGATCGCATTCTATTACTCGAAGGCTTGCCAAATTTACAAAACCTCGGCAAGTTACTCATCGGTGAAAATCCGCGTGAAATGTTAGAGTGCGACCTAAAACTGGAAATGGAAAGCCTCCCTACCCTACGCGAAGCCATCACTGACTGTGAGTCTGTCAATGATTATGTAACTCGAACATTACTTGAAATGATTCTTAAAACGAAGGAACAACACATTGACTCACTAGAAACTCAGCTCACGCTCTTGGAACAAATGGGTTTAGAAAATTATCTGCAATCTCAAATATAATATCGCAATATCACAGGACCACGCTGATGAAAGGAAACAAGGACATTATTAAACAGTTGAATAAACTATTGGAAGGTGAATTAACCGCTATCGACCAATACTTTATTCATTCTCGCATGTATGACGATTGGGGGCTCAATGCGCTCTATGAACGTATTAATCACGAAATGGAGGATGAGAAAGGCCATGCTGACATACTCATTAAACGCATCTTATTTCTTGAAGGAAAACCAGATCTCGGCAAACGGCAATCGCTGAAAATTGGCGAAAATGTGCCACAAATGTTAAAAAATGATTTACAACTTGAAGAAAAAATCATCATCAACCTGAAAGATGTAATCACTTTATGCGAATCTAATCAAGATTATCAAACTCGAAACATACTAATAGCGATACTCGCTGACACGGAAGAAGATCATACTTATTGGCTAGAAAAACAATTGAGTCTTATTGAAAAAATTGGCTTAAAAAATTATTTGCAATCGATGATATAGCGCGAATCAAGCCACGTGGTAGATACCGCGTGGCTTTTTATTTTTTAAAAAATATCCCTCGCCGCCGGTGATTCTAAACCCATTTAAAATACATGAATAACTAACGATAGATCACTCTAATTGTGTGCTAAATCGATCAATTTTTATGCTTGTTTGCTATTCATTATCACAATGCTAAAATTAATAGCAGCGACCCACTCCAATAAAAAAAACGTATAGCCTCGCGACAAAAATCAAGAACCAATACTTGAATCTTACATACCTTATCCAACCGTAACCCATATTTCAGATCTTAGCGTGAGAAAACCGCGAAGGATTTTGGTTTTACATGAGTTTTTTTGAACGAATGTAATGCTTATGGTATTACCCAGTAAAAAAAATTAAATCGGCATGTGAAATATAGAATTTTATATCTACAAAATACAATTTCAATCGTGGGGAACATTTGATGATGTATATACGTTCTTATTCGACAACATTTATACCGTTGTTATTGACAATGATTATTTATTTGCCTCAATCCGTCTTTAGTGAAACATTTATTATACCGATTAGTGATCTTAGAGAGGATTTATCAACACTTCCTCTGGATCCAGCCAATGCATTGCAACAACGACTCGCACAACAACTGCAAAAAGAATTAAATCAACTCGGCTTGCAAACCGGAGTCAATTTTTTATTTGGGCAATTTCCCATCGAAGAATTCACAGAACAAATCAATCGCCTCTGTCTTGTTCCATTACCCAAAGAAGCGCATATCGATGCGACCAATGCGACCGTATTTATTCATGATACCTCACAATTTAACTTTCAACTAAATAGTCTACAAGACATTACCATTGTCGCTAATTTAAACGGTCATATTGAAACCGAGGCCGATGCTTGGGTACGCTGGGGACAAGCGGTACCGTTTGTTAGTGATTGCAAAGGCATTGCTAAAGATAATGGAAAAATCAGTGCTTCCATGTCATTTGACATTGATGTCACATTAACGATTCGTTTAAACCCGAGTTACGATGCTCAATTAGTCGCGATTGTCATTGATAAAAGTGCCGAGGTCTCGGGAAACCTCACATTGCATGGCGGTAATATAAAACCAGATTTTGGTGGTATATCACTGACAAATGTTATTTTAAATGCCTATGAGCGCTATTTGTTAAATAAATTACGCAGCAAAGGAAGTAACCGGTTCGATCAAAAAGTTCAGGAACTTAATTATCGATTAAACGGCCTGGATAGTGATGGAAATATTGATAGTTCAATCACCGCATTTAACGGTCAAAGCCTCTTTACCTTCGATCAAAATCCAGAGGATCAAGCCGTTATTCAAGACATTCTCACTCAACTTGGCATTCCTGACATGCTGGTGCAAATGCTTAATGAACGCGGCATTGAAATTCTGTTACAACTGATCGTCATGACGGATGCAGAACGAAAAAATTTTATTGCGGAGCTGGGCACCAGTATTGGTTGTCACGCATTACGCCAAAACTACGAACTCAATTTATCTCAAGCGCCGCTTTATATTCAAGAAGGATCGGCCTGTATGTTAGCCGACCTTTATGGAATAGATCAAGTCAACTATTATAGTGATTCTCAATGTCAGCAAGCGGTGGCCTTTCGACCGATTGTTCCTGAGCAGTTCTGTGCGAGTTGGGTCAGTAAACAAAAGAAAACCACCTTGGGAAATGCAGCGGCTTGGCTTCCAGATTTAGATCAGCCCAATGATCCACTGCCGATTTTTCCCAGTCAAAAATGGACAAGTTTTATTAGCACGAAAATGGATGTTGGTGTCGTCTCCATCGAAAACAATAAACAACCTTTTGTTAAACTCGTGAATTACAAAAC
>ENA-ORDP01001147-ORDP01001147.1-marine-sediment-metagenome-genome-assembly--contig:-NODE-1147-length-15058-cov-2.565020_pt1 | contig 15058 bp, 11 predicted proteins | sample MGYA00248627_ERZ508539 | MGnify/ENA primary metagenome ERZ508539 (study PRJEB26208, sample SAMN05571518) | marine sediment metagenome | biome: deep sea; feature: Hydrothermal vent; material...
ACGGGCGCATCGACCCGGCCGCCGCCATCGCCGATTTGGAAAAAAAACCTGAGCGCTTCAGGCGACTTATCCACAGAAAAAATTGACCGCAAACGGTGCAAAAAGAGCCTAATCTGAGGTAATGTTGATGCCGAGTGAAACCAACACCATGAAAGCGGGCGGTTTTTTTTAAAAATGCCACAACAAACCAATTTCGCCTACTGGCGCCAACGGATCGAAGAAACGCCGGACCATGACGAACTGAACGGAACCGTTTTGGAAGCCGTGGAAGCCCTGATGCAGAGCGCCAAGGCGGACCGCCGGGACTGCGTTCGGCTTTCCGATGAGTTGCTTGAATACATTTCCAGGAAACAATATCTTGGCGAAAAGAAACGCCGCGCCATGAAACCAGCGAGGGTCATGGACGCGAGGGATCCGCCCGTCAGCACTTGTGCGGCCTGCTCAATGACCTCCCCGGCCTCGTCGGAGAATTTCTCGCCCTTTGGGCCTATAACAACTGCGCAGAGGATTTCACGCCCCATATCCAGAACTCCTTCGCCGCCTCTCAAGGGACGAGCGTCAGATTGCGCAAGCGGCGCCTGCCCTTCTTCTTCCATTGGGCGCCGCCCGAAATCCAAGAGTTGGGTTTGAGTTAAATGCTGAAGAAAATCGTCTCCAAGGCCATGCTGTCCCTGGTCATGGAGAAGGACGCCAGGGAACGGCTGGAGAAAATCCAGGAAGCCAGGAAAAAAGCCGGCGCGCCTGTGCAAAAAGACCTTCTGCAAAAAAGAACCCCTAAAAAAAGCCCCCCCGGAAAACGCCCTCTTGAGAAAAGCTTAGGGGAAAAATTGGATGAAAGCGCCGCTAAGCTGTCCGAACCGGACCAACTTCTCGACGCCCTGAGACGGCTCGAAAAGTCCCTGGACGGCGGCGTTCTGGATTCCTCCGCCCCAAACACGCCGCCCGCCCTCAAGCAAGCGTCAAGGCAACGCGGCGCCCCAAAAATGTCCCCCAAAATATCCCCGGGACGCGAAGCCCTGATCCGCCACGCCCTGGCCACCCGGCGCGACAAGGAAAAACTCCTCGACGATCTCAGCCCCGAGGAAAAGCTCAAGCTTCACCTCATGGCGAAAAAAATGATGACCCCCGGCAAGAAGTAATTAAGGTGGCGGGGCGGCGCCTTGGGCTTGGATTCGGGCGTTGCCGGATGCATTGCCGAGGTTTCCATTAGCATTATGCGAAAAAAAGTTCTGTTTATTTCCTACGCGCTCCCCCCATTTGGCGGCGGCGGAGAACCGGTGGCGCTAAATGTCCTAAATTACCTCAAGGAAAACGACCAGCTGGAGCTTGAAGCCCTGACTTCCAGGGATATTCGCTCTGGACTGCCCCCGGATAGCGTTGAAAACGTCAAATTCCATACGGTTCCGACCTGGCGGAAATCCAAGGCGGATACGGGCGTTATCGGCATGTTCATGTTCGTCGCGCTTGGGGCGTGGAGGCTTAGAAAGCTGTTGAAGGAAAACGACTACGATCTTGTGCACTATTGGGCTTCCGTACCGTCCGGCCTGTTATCATTCCTGCATCGAAGCGACGTCCCCTATGTGGTTTCGCTTTTCGGCGGCGATGTTCCGAAGTTCAATCCCGGACAGTTTCAGTTCATTCACTTTCTGCTTGCCCCCCTTAATAAATCCATTGTCAGGAACGCAGGCGCCGTCGTCGCCATGAGCGGCGCGGCGAAGACGGCCACCGAAAAAGAACTCGGCCCCGCGAACATAAAGGTCATATGGAACGCCACCAATGGCCCCCCGGCGGACGCTCAAGCCGCCGTTAACCGGGACAGGCGAACCATGCGCCTTATCAGCGTCGGACGCCTGGTGAGCTGGAAGCGGTTTAATTTGGTCATTAACGCCGCCGGCGGTTGCGACGATGTGGAGTTGGTGATAGTAGGCGATGGACCTGAAAGAAAATCCTTGGAGACCCTTGCTGAAAAAATTTGCGGCGGAAGAGTCCGCTTCCTTGGCATGTTGAGTAAGGCTCAAGTGTTCGATGAGTTGTTAAAATCAGATGTATTCGTCTTGCCTTCCATCGGAGATTCTTTTGGAAATGTTTTCGTCGAGGCGATGGCGTGCGGGCTGCCTGTTATCGGCGCCCGGGCCGGAGGGGTAGCCGAGATCATTGAGGATAAAATAAACGGTTTTCTGATTGAGCCCGATAACCTGGATGAATTAATCGACAGAATTAACTTTTTGATCAACGCCGATGAAAGAAAAAGGATGTCGAAGGAATCAATCAGGCTGTTTAAGGAAAAATTCACCTGGTCCAGGGTTTTTGAGAAATATCAGGCGATCTATAAAGAAATGCGTATTGGCTGGCGTTAATATTTTTTAAATGGCGACTCTTAAAACCAAGCTTAAAAGGCTGGAGAGTTTTCTTCTCCCGAGCCGTATCGGTTACCTGATTTTCTATGTGACCAACCGGTGTAATTTCCGTTGCGATTTCTGTTTTTATTACGATGAGATCGAGAAGGGCCAAAAGCCGGACGAATTGACCGTTGAGGAAATCCGCCGCCTGGCGCCGAATATCGGTCCCCTCCTGCAATTGTCCCTGACCGGAGGCGAGCCTTTCCTGAGGAAAGAGCTAGCTGAAATTACGAAAATCCTCTTGGACCACACCTACGCCATGCGGGTGACGGTTCCAACCAACGCCTCGTTGACCGACCGCACGGCCGCCTACCTGGAAGAGGTTCTTCCCCTTTATCCCGACACCCTCTTTCGCGTCGCCTTCTCCATAGAAGGGATCGGGGAGGATCACGATAAATTGCGCTCCATGCCGGGCTCCTACAAGAAGATCCAGGAAAGCTACGCGGCGATCAGCCCATTCAGGAAGCGTTTCGACAACTTCTCGCTGGAATGCAATTCCGTCTTCTCGGCCAATTCCGAAGAAACCCTGATTTCGACGATCAAGCACTTGGCGGAGGAATTCAGCTTCAACAACATTTCGGTGACATACGCCCGGGGAGCGATCAAGGATTCAGACTTGAAGAAGATCTCGGAACAGCGCTACCGCGAAGTGAACGCTTTTATCGAGAGCCTGGAAAAGAAAAAGAAAGGGGGTCTGCTGTTCCCCGCCGTTAGGGGAATAACCGAAGTCACCCGCGACATCATGATGCGGACCGAGTTCAATGACCAATTCATAACCACCTGCCTGGCGGGCCGGAAGCTCGTGGTGATCAGTGAATCAGGGGAAGTGTCGCCTTGTGAAATCCTCGAAAAAAGCATGGGCAACCTGAGAGACCATGACTTCCGGCTGCATGATCTTCTCGCCGAACCGAAAAATCGGGAATTACTGAAGTGGATCAAAGAGTCTAAATGCAAGTGTTCGTTCGAATGCGCACTGGCCGCCAATGTGGCGTGGCGTCCAAGCCTCTATCCCAGCGTCCTTCTTTCCACATTACGCAATATCGGCAAGTGAGCATGGGCAAGAAAAAAATCAGCGTCATAATCCCCATGTACAACGCCAGCGCAACGATCGCCGCCTGCGTCGAGAGCGTCATCGCCACCGGGTATGAGCCCTTGGAGATTATCGTCGCCGATGATTGTTCGACCGACGAGTCCCGCGGCGCCGTCGAAGAAGTGGCGGCGCGCCATCCCTCCGTCGTGCAATTGCTCCCTCTAGAGAAGAACGGCGGCCCGTCCCGAGCCCGAAACCGGGGCGCGGAGCGGGCGGACGGCGACTATCTTTTCTTCGTTGACAGCGATACGGAAATGCCGCCGGAGACGCTGGATACATTCATCAAGCACATGGAGGAGACCGGCGCCGACGCCTTGTCGGGCATTTACCATGAGTCTCCTTTGAATAGCGGCGCAGCCCCCCTTTACAAGGCGCTGCTGAACCATTTTACCTGCGCCCGTCACGGCGTATTCGACAATGAAATCTTTAACGGCGCCGTCGCCGGAATCCGCAAGGATGTTTTTCATGACGTCGGCATGTACAACGAGAATCTGGAATGGGGGATGGATTACGAAAACGAGGAAATGGGACAACGGATCGCTCACAAATACACCCATAAACTGGATCCGGAATTGCAGGTGCGCCACCACTTCGACGGCGTCGGCAAGATGACGCGTCTCTACTTCCACCGCGTCTCCCTGTGGATGGAGATGTTCCTGAAGCGTAAGAAATTCGAGACCAACGCGCTGGGCAGCGCCCCTTCGGGGCTGTCCACGGTTAGCAATCCAATGTTCTTGATCTTCCTTGCCGCCGCTTTGTTCCTGCATCCCTTATTCGCCTTTCCAGCGGCCATTTTCCTCTGCCTCTACCTCTATTGGTATCTAGGTTTTTTCCTTTTCATCATCCGCAGGAAACCTTTATTCCTGCCGCTGGCGTTGATTTTGAATTTCTGGTTCTGCGCCATCATCACCGCGGGGGCGGGATATGGCGCGTTACGGTCCCTGTTGGGCGGCAGAAGGGTAATTTGGTCGCCCCCCGGACAATAAGGCGATCTGCCGATGATGGGCGGCCTTATTGCGGCGGAGACTCCGATTCCGCCCTCCCATGTTTTGTCATTCGTTTGGCGAAGAGCAACATTGCGAAGTAGTACCTTAGGGCCTTAACCTTGCTGAACAGGACATGCTCGAGGCTCGGGGAAAGATAGAAAAACAACAGAGAGAATCTAGCTACTAATTTATCAACCTCCACCATTGCCTTAGAGAAAAAAGTTTGATCCAGGATGATGCTTCCATGATTGAGTTCTTTGAATTCCGATAAAAATTTATTTATTTCCTGCAAAACGTCTTCAGGAAGGTCGTAGTAATTGAACTTCACCACATCAAACGCGGCTAATTCCATCACCATTCCATAATAGGATTTTGTGACCCGATTCATCGCTGGGTCCAAATGCCATCCGTGGACTTTCGGATAATCGTCATAATACGGCGTACCCGGCATGGGTTGCAGGATTCCGGTGTAAAAAATCTGAGTATATTTGGAAAGCTTAAGAAACGCCTCTTTTTCTTCTCGGAGGGTTTCGGCCGTCTCAAAGGGAAACCCTATAAGGATGTTAACGTGGCAATAAAGGCCACTGTCCTTAAACCAGGACATCACCTTTTCGACTTTTTCCGGGGAGTTTTCTTTTTGTATCTTTTTCAAGGAATAAGGGGTCATCCGCTCCAGACCAATTTGAATCTTTACAATCCCGGCCTGCTTAAGCAAGGCGACTGGGCTGTTGGCGTTGATGGTGTCGAGTTTGGTTTGAACTGTGATGTCGACTTCCTTATTGAGCCCGGATTCGATCAATAACCGGCAGAAGGCCTCGGCCCGTTTGTTCGGGATCAGAAAGTTGTTGTCGACAATGAAGAAATAACGGATGCCCCATTTTTCATAATAATATTTGACCCAATTGAACATGTATTCGGCGGATGCGGCCCGCTTGTCGGCTCTCATAAATTTATCGGTGCAAAACACGCATTTATAGGGACAGCCCCTCTGGCCATTGATGTGGACCACTGCCGGCTCGATCTTTAATTTAAAAAAGTCATCAAGATTAAAGAGGTCCAGATCCACATAGGGGACGTCATCCAGATTCTCGATCATGGGTGTTTCATGGGACTCGAAAACGCTCCCGTCCTCTTTTGTAAACAGTATCCCAGGGATTTTTTCGAGTCCGCTCCAAAAACCTTCACTTTTCTTGTTTTCCAGATGCTTGAAAAGAGGCTCAACGATTTTTTCGCCCTCATGACGGACGACGACATCAAAGCCATGCTCCAAAGTCTCATGGGAGCAATGGCGCATGTGGATGCCTCCCCCGACAATCAGATGCTCCGGGTATTTAACTTTTATTTTTTTGATAAAATTATAGGTATCAAGCGCATTAAGCATCGTGACGTTAAAGGCGAAAATATCAGGTTTAAAGTCTTTGGCGATTTTCAGAAGATCACGATCGCTATACATTTTATAAAAGGAATTATTGTCTATTATCTTCACCTCATGCCCGGCGTTTTTTAATATCGTCCCAATGATTCCCACCCCGAGCCCAACGGCCGGCATCGAGCGGAACATATTGTGACGGAAAATTAATATGCGCATGAAGATTTACCCCGAATCACATGATTTAAATTGATTTAATCCCAGATAACCTTCAAATCCACGGCGTTGGCGCCCAATTCCAACCCCATAGGAATAGTCATCCTCTTCGTAGCGTTTGACCAATGTCAGGGTTTGGCTAAACCCGGTCCTGACGCTCTCTCCGGCCAAACGTCCGCTTCCCACGATTGAAGCCGACATTATGCGCTTGCGGTCCGATTGTCTACTGATGTTGAGGCTTTCCATGCCCGCCTGAAGGTGTAATTTATCTTAAACAGGCCGCATGATGATCTGGACAATGGGGCGCGCTTCAGGTGAATATGCTTTCGGCGGAACTTAACGAAACCCTGTTCAAGAACGGCTATTTTTTCGCCCGCAATTTGGTGAAGAATTTCGTGACCATAAAGAGGGACCCTTTTGTACAGCAGCCGCCACAGAACTTCTTCCGAGTCCGGACCGTTTGTCCTGTTTCTCGCGATTGCGGCCGCTTCGGTTGCGGCCTACTTCGTTTATGTGCTTTTTCTTTATGGGAACCTTGAAGGGTACCTGGATCACATCGAGCCCAACACCGCCATAGCCGCCTGGCGCTTCATGGAAGGGCATGCTCTTTTCAAGGACATCCACGAGTGGCCAAAAGTCGGCGTTTACGGGCCTCTGCTTTATATAATCCATTACGCCGTCTTCAAAATTTTTGGCGGTTCAATCCTCCTCAGCAAACTGGCCAGCTCCGTCGCCATAGCGGCGAGCGTCTTGATTTTCTATTTCTACGCCTCCAAGCGTTTCGGAGCCCTCAAGACCTACTCTGGCGTGCTGATGTTTCTCGCCATATTGATGCTTTACGCCCCGTACAGTTTCTGGAATCGCCCTGATCCGTTCATCGTGCTTTTCGTTACGCTGGCCGTTTTCGCCAAGGATTTGCCGGCCGAGAGATGGGGGCGCTGGGCGCCTCACGTGGTGGTGGGCGTGAGCATGGGGCTGGCGGTAAACCTCAAGATCCATTCCTTCATCTACTTCTTCCCTATCTTCGTTGATCTCTGCGGGTGGAGGGGAATCCGCAAGATGGTCATCATTGGCCTTATATCCGTCGTCGTCTTTTTGGTTCCCTTCATTCATCCGGATATATCTCTGGTTAAATACTTAAGCAGAACGTTCGGCGGACTCGAAGGCAGGGGCGTTGATATGGGGATGTTGGCGACGTCTTTGAGGTTCTCCCTGTACTTCCTTTCGCCTGCGTTGCTGTTGGCGGGGCTGATGGCGCGGGGCCGGAACTTCGTCGACGGCAAGGACGCCGTCTACTTCGCCGCCCTTGCCGTCACCGTCGCCGTTTCGCTTTACCCAGCCTCCATACCCGGAACAGGCCCCCATCATCTGTTGCCGTTGCTGGCGATCACCATTGACGCCATGCTGCGGTTCGCCAGGAAATTCGATGATGCGCCTCGCCTGCAAAAGGGAATTTTTGTGTTGTTCCCCATTATTTTTTTGGCGGTTTCGTTGCCTGTGCAACGGCGTCTAATGCGGAATATAGACAGGATTGCGCTGGAAAATACGGCCAAGGAAGTTCATGAAGCGGCGGAAAAATTCAAGGATGGCGTTATCGAGATCGGTTACGGCGAATCCTTCGAAAATCATAGATTTAGCTATTTCAAGCCGATCCTGGTTTTCGCCGGCAACCCAGTTACGGTGAGCGCCCAGGAAGTCATGGAGTACCGCTCGCTAGGTTTCGATTACACCGAAAAGCTCGTCGCCGAACTGGAGGCGTGCAAAACCCCGAACTGGCTGATCCCCAAGGGAGAAGCCCCTTTCAGACTTCAAAGCTATTACGGCGTCCATGGCTTGTTCGGGCGGGCCGCCGACGTGTTCGTGGAGCGCTATGAAAAGACGGACGCCCTAATCTACTACGACCTTTGGACCTGCAAGGGAAATAAAAGGCCCTAGAAGTCCCTAAGTCCGCTCAGCATCTTTCCCTCTTTTTTGACGCTTTGCAGTTTATCCATGGTGTCATTCATATTTTCGAGAATTTCGGCGTACGTCTCGGGATCCTCGTCCAGGGACAGCAAAATGCGCTTGAACCGATCCTCCAGTTCGTTGATTTCGGAGAAGCGGACCGCCACCCCCGGCGTGCTCAAGGCGCCGATGTAATCATCAACGCTGATGCCGAATTCTTCCGCTCTGCGTTCGAGATCGCGCTCCTCGGCGGTGTCGCGGAGCCGCTGAAGCTCCACCTTCTCCTCGGGATTCAGCCTTTCGATTCTGCGCCGGATTTCACTGGCGAGAAAGGCGATGAGCCTAATGGTGTCCTTGGTTGCCCGCGTTCCGGCTTTTTTTGCTTTGCGAAGTTTCGCCGCCTCGCGCTCAATGGCGGCCCGAAGACCGGCGTGGGTTCTAATTTTCTTGACGTTCAAGCCTTCCGGCGGTGGGATTACGTCCATCTATTGGGTCGCCTTTTACAGGTTTGCGTTAAAAATCCTAGCCCGCATAGACGCCCAATAAAAGGCGGAAAATGGTGGAGCCGAGGGGAATCGAACCCCTGACCTCTTGAATGCCATTCAAGCGCTCTCCCAACTGAGCTACGGCCCCTTTTGATGATTGGGCTCGCCGACGGTTTTTAAGACGGCGCTGTTCTAAGTGTTGTCGGCGACGGCCTCGTCCACGTGTTCGAGGACCTCGGACAAGTCGTCATCGCTTTCGCCGATGTCGGAGGCGTCCTCGATGACGCCGTCGTCCTCCTCGCCGCCTTCAACGGGCTCCAAAATTTCATCGCCGACTTCATTCGCCGCGTCATTTTTCACCACCGGCTTATCGGCGTCTCCCTTCGCGTCATCTTTTTTACCCAGCTTCTGGATTTTATCTTCTTTCTTTTTCACCGCTTGTTTAGCCTGTTGTGCTACTATCCGTTCATATTCCTGACGCATTTTGGGAAGACTTTTTGGGGGTTTGATCTTATGTTCCACGTACTGATTGAGATTCTCCAACACGATAAGGGATGTACCCGGTGTCACCAAGCTATAGGCCTTTCCAGTAGCGATGATCTCCTGTTCATTCTTCTTTGGAAAGATAGAAAGTTCCTCAATCTTCTTCTGTGCCCAATAACGTCTCAATAAGTCCCCTTCCACTGCTTCTGATCGGGAAAGCTTATAAGTGACTCTCTTTAGAGTTCTCCCTTTAGTCCCATAGGACAATTGAACAGCCTGTTTCACTGATCCTAACTTCCCCACAAGGGTAAAACGTCCAAATACAGGCTCTGAGATACTGGGATAGCTCTCTTTCAGCTTCTGACCTTTTGTCTGGGCACGTAAAAAAGCATAAGGTGACTTGGTAATATTGTACAGAACATCGGAATCACTCAGACGTTTCAGGTTAAAATAAACTCCCCCTGTAGATATGGCAAGATAACGAAGAAAGGAGTGGTTCGCTTTTGAGTCCGACGAAAAGGCATAGACAGGCCTCTTAAACCCTGTGGGATTCGACTTGCCAAAGTTTGATATGCCGTCTGAAAAGAGGAAATACTGATCGGGTAGGACTTCCGAATTCCCCGGAGAGATACTGGCCATCTGAGTCCCCCCGTCATAGGGGATTTTTTTCAAGGCACTGATCAGCCTAACAATGTTGCCCTTTCGGATAGTGAAATCCGTGGACTGATCTACATCATTGCGAAAAGAAGTCAATTCAACATGTATTCTATGCTTCTGATATTTCTTGAAATAAGCCTTCAGAAATCTGAACTCTCGCTCATGTTTAACATTAGACCTTGATCTGGACGCGTCCCAAAGGATTTTAATACGCCTGGGTGGAGTCGATCCTTTCATTTTCGGGACAACTTGATGATCATGGATGGCGTAGTAGTACTGGCCATCCGGGCTCTTTTCAATCACCACTTTCTTCTTAACGACCTTTGGAAAAGCAATAATAATATCACTTGTGAGTTTAACGTTTCTCAGTGTGGTTTCGGCCAGATAACTGTCCCGCCATTTCTTAAACAGAAAGTGATTCAATCGATTCTTGTAAAGTTTTGGCTTAAAGCTCGATTTCACCACTTCCACCCTGAGACTAAACTGCTTCACTTTGTCTTTAAAGTTCAAAGGCAGGTGATAGACTGGTCCCAACTTGGCATCCGCTAGGTCACTGATGTATTTCACCATCACAGTACGACTCCCATGGGCGGGGATCGGGAAAACCCGTGTCTTAAAGTTATTCCCCTTCACCCATTCCACCAACCCTGGGTCGATCCCCTGACGAACGATCTTCTCAAAGACCTGACGTGCCTTATGCTTCTCCACCACCACACCGTCCACCATCACGCCCTTCATATCCAAAGCGTAACCGCTTATGGTAGCTCCCTGTGGTAGAGGGAAGTAGAGATCGCCGGCCAGCACTCTGTTGTTAGGATTGTAAAAAGTGAGGGTCATCCTGGTCTCGGCGATATACCCTAAAATACGAACATCAATACTCACTTTGCTGAGTGATAGAGCCTCCACCTTCTTCTTTTGTGATCTTCCCTGATTCACATCAACAAAGAGAGCAGGCGGCACTGCTTGGGCCGATAGAGACGTTGTCACTAAGAATAGGGCTATAAATAGACCTATTCTCCCAAAATGTATAACGTTCAATAGATTGATAAATCTTCTAACTGGAATGATTGCAATAGATAAGATGACCTTCATGATTTCATCCTCCACTTACTAATGATTAAACATTTATAACACCATAAAATAACACTCTATAACAAAAAATCAAGGGACTTCTAAACTTTCAGGATTTCTTTATTATTATGTTAAACGGCTCATAGACCAAGTGATGAGGTTCACCTCTTTAAATCGCCTGCTAAACAGCCTGTTAAATGGCTTTATGGGTGCCTATAAATCTACGATAAATGACTTGATGTTCTAAGATCTTTTTTTGTCACAGTTGGCCGAGATATTTACTCACAAAGTGAGTATAATATATCAGGACAATCTTGAAAAGCATGGATACTGGAGGATTCTATGGGTTTACGAAATAACCAGTTGGATGAGAGCCAGCAGAAAGCTGTCACCGAAATCGACCATCATTTATACGTCACGGCTTCGGCGGGTACAGGGAAAACGGAAGTCCTCACGCGACGTTTTATGTATATTTTAGAGCAGAAAAAGGTGAATGTGTCCAGCATTTTAGCGATCACATTCACTGAAAAAGCCGCCCTGGAAATGAAAAGCCGGATATTTCGATCCATCCAGGAGAAGATGGCCAGTGAAAGCAATTCCAGGGAATTATCCTATTGGAAAGGGGTAAAGAATGACTTCCGCCACGCCAAGATCTCTACCATCCATAGCTTTTGCTCTGGGCTGATCCGGGAACACGCAACAGAACTATCTATTGATCCCGAATATGGTATCATTGAGGAAAACGAACTTAGGTTTGAACTCCATAAATACCTTAAAGAGAAGATATTAGCCTGGCTAGAGGAAAAAGACTCCTCTGAGGCATCCAAAGGCCAAACAGCCCGTCTCCTCCTCAAATCTTTTAAGTTCAGAGACCTGAAAGACCTGTTGATCACTATCTTTTTTAATCACTACGAATGGACTCATCACATTATCCCCCTATATGAACAGATGGGAACAAAGGATCAGTGGGTCGCACAGGTTAAAGACCTTATCGATAAAGAGTTAAAACAACAGCTTGACAAGTTAAAGAGTCTTGCCCCTATTCAAAAGCTTCAGAACTACTTGGAGGGTTTGGATATAGACTCACAGAAGGCTTGTTCCTTTACAGATCATGTCATTAGTGTTAAAGATATTCTGAAATCCCTATTGGAAGGTAAAATCCATGCTGATATCCATAGACTCTATGATAAAAAGAAACCTGGCAAAAAGGATATTGCTAATTGGACTACAGATGGCATCAGTCGATTTCATACCCACTTGTCACCGTTAATTTGGCACCTTCCTGAAGTTTTATTCCAGAATATTGATAATGTAGAGGATCAAAATTATACTCTCGTGAAGGCCTTAATCGACTTGTTTAAAGAACTCAATCATTCCATACTCAGTATGAGTCCGTCAAGTATACTCTACCAATGGTTGAATCACTCACTTTTAACCTATGATGATCTGCAGACCCTTGCTCTGGAGCTCCTTTCCCCCAAGGATGATTCATCCCAGGCCACATCAAACAGCGTTCTACAAAATATTCAAGACAAATATCAATACATCATGGTGGACGAATCCCAGGATATTGACAGGGTTCAAAAAGAGATTATATCTTCTCTCAGCGATTTATCTGAACATTCTCCCAATCTATTCATTGTTGGAGACAGCAAGCAGTCAATATACAAGTTCAGGGGGGCTAACATCAATGAGTTTCAGGACTTGACTGAGTCTATTCAATCTATCCACAATGAAAACCATGATCTTGACACGAACTATCGAAGCCAAGAAGGTTTAGTCCATTTTGTAAACAGCCTTTTCATCCCCCTCATGGCTGAACGTAATGAGGGCTTTGAAGCGACTTATAAAGACCCTGTAAACGCTCATCGAAAGGAGCACTTAGCTAGTGTAGAAGTTCTTTTACATGATGGGGCCACAGAAGATGAGGCTCAAAGTATTGCTCACAGGATTTTGTCCCTCCTTCAGAACCCCGTTAATGACACTCCCAACAGGTCTTACGGCGATATCACCATCTTACTTCAAACCTTGACCCATGTAACGATCTACGAAAAGGCATTATCCGACCATGAGATACCCTATCAAACCCTTTCCAATAAAGGTTTTTACAAGTTAAGGGAGATCATTGACTGTCTGAATCTCTTAAAAGCTCTAAATGACCCCGGCGACTACCTGGCCCTCTGTGGCCTATTGCGTTCACCTTTCTGCTCAGTGTCTGACCAGACCTTGTTCTGGCTAGTATATAACGATGAGAATCCATCACGTTCTTTTTCAAAGGGCTTTTACCAATACCTGGATAATCCTTTTCTCTCCACAAAAGAGAAAGATAAGCTAAAGAGTTTTAACTCGTGGTTCAATCAGCTATCCAACCTTAAAGACCGCCTGGATATCCATGTCTTGATAACAAAAGCCCTTGAGGCTTCCGGCTATCTCTCTGTCATTCTGTCGGATCGTCATGGACCAAGGAGGAAAGAGACGATTGACCTTTTCCTTTTAAAGATAAAAAAGTTGGAAAAGCAGAAATCATGGACCCTAAGCGAGTTCCTCGAATATATCCATATGCTCCAGGAATATGATACCCACGAAGATACTGGCTCACTAAGAGTTAATAAAGATCAAGTGAGCATCATGTCCATCCATAAAGCCAAAGGCTGTGAATTTCCCATTGTTATTCTCCCGTATATGGAACGTAAACCCAAAGGAATCTATTCTAATATTCTGTTTGACAGAGACTTTGGCATTGGCTTAAAGGTCTATTCCTTTGAGGATAGGTCATATCAACCGGATGCTCTATATAATTACCTTAAGCATAGGGATATGCAAAAAGAGGCCTCTGAAAGGATAAGGCTTTTTTATGTGGCAACGACAAGAGCCAAAGACTATCTTATCCTGTCTGGCAAAGCTCCCAGTAAAATAGAGAACTCAAACTATGTTCTGAAAGCAAGTTTCTTTGATCACCTCTTCCATGTTTTAGGCCCTGAGGTACTCACACTCATCGATGAAATCAAAAAGTCCCAGGATCACTCATCAGCCCAGTTAGAACATAAAAACTCATCCATACTCTTTTGGTGGAACTATTCATTTGATCATAGCAATCCTGAGCAAGAATCCTTTGATCACAAGTCTTTTCAGCCTGAAAAATCCTCTCAGTTGTTGGATCACTCAATAAAAAAAGACTTTGATCGTCTAACTGCTTCATCAGTGCTTGTATATTCCAAATGTCCCAGAAGGTTTTACTACAAATATATATTACAGATTGTTGAGTCCCAAGAGGCTCTTGGACCTTATAAAAAGGCAAACAAACAGTTGCAAACCCAGTTGGGAGAAGATATAAAACAATGGCCGGGCGATATCCCCTTAAACCTTGTGGGGAACCTGGTCCATAAGATATTAGAGAAGTTTAAACACCCCCATCATAGTCTCAGCCAGATCATTCTCGCCCACCTGAATACCCAGAAACTAACCACTTTAGCTAGTTCCAATGCCAGGGAAAAAATACAATTTCGTATCCAGGCACTGATCGAAAGCTTTATCGCCTCTGAACTCTTTCGTGAAATCCAATGGAGTGAGGCTCAGCATCCTGATGATCAATATAATGAACTGAGCTTTATATATCGACTGGATGATACTCTACTAGAAGGGTCTATCGATAAGGTTTATCGTAATGAAGCTGATGAATGGGTGCTATTAGACTACAAAACCAACCGATTCCGAAACAAAAAGGCCTATCACAAGGAATTAGAAAGCAAAAGGCAGGAATACGAACTCCAGATGCGACTTTATGCACTAGTCACTTCCCGGATACTGGGCCAGATAGAAAAAAACGTCCTTTACTTCTTTGATATTGAAGAGGCGGCATTCATCCCTTCTCAATCAGATACGATGGATTTGGACACCCGTGATATTCTTTCTAATACTATCAAAGGGATCAAAAAACAATTGGACTCTAAACAATCCCCTGAAGCTTTTGTGACCAAACCATCCTCTAAGGACTGCCAATTCTGTGGCTATTGGATGTGTGAATCAAGGATCCAATAAACGTAAGTTCAAAACATAAGAATGTATCTAACGTGAGTTCGATTTATAAAATGTTAAATACTAAAGATTAAAGTTCCTCCCCCATTTTGGGAAAGGTTAGGAGGGGGTTGTACAGGCCATCTTTCTCCCTCCCTTAATCCCTCCCATCAAGGGAGGGAAATATAATTTGATCGAGTGTAATAAATTAACTTCTCGAACTCACGTTATCTAACAAAAGTTTAGCCTGACAAATTGGCATCTGTCGAGTCAGGAAGCTCAATCTACAGGTAAATGAACCTTCCCTAAAAAAGCCTGTAGGTCGGACTTCTCCGTCCGACAGA
>ENA-ORDP01001148-ORDP01001148.1-marine-sediment-metagenome-genome-assembly--contig:-NODE-1148-length-15057-cov-4.751366_pt1 | contig 15057 bp, 19 predicted proteins | sample MGYA00248627_ERZ508539 | MGnify/ENA primary metagenome ERZ508539 (study PRJEB26208, sample SAMN05571518) | marine sediment metagenome | biome: deep sea; feature: Hydrothermal vent; material...
ATGAATTGTTTGGGATAAGAATGGGACCAGCTACTTTTAACTGAATGAAATAGGCTTCTGTTCCTTACCGGCCACAACTAATATCTATCCGCAGATTACTCAGATTTGCTCAGATTTTTTTCTGTAAATTTTGGGGAATTAAAGCAAATTTGACAGGATGTACAGGATATTTTCTTTTTTGGTTCTTCAGGAGTCTCTTTCAAAAGTCACGAATTATCGCCTCGGTTGTTTTGGTGTTGTTTTTAGGTGATGCGTTAGTATAAACTATATTAGTCTAATCTATATTAAACTATCATGGCGCATATATAGATAAATATACCGGATTTTTGAGGGAAGGACATTTTTGATGAAGAATAGTTTTCGGTTTGTAAACAGGAAATTGGAATTACAGTTTCTCAATGAAAAATGGGACACGGATCAAGCACAATTAATTGTTTTGTACGGGAAAAGGCGTGTTGGCAAGACGGAGCTAAGTGTTCAGTTTATTAAGGATAAGCCTCATATTTATTTTTTGTGTGAACGGCTTGCCGTATCTTATCAGCTGAAGAAATTTACTGAGATGGTAGCCGAGTATTTTAAAGACGAGTTTTTGCCTGCGGACGGGTTTAGGGATTGGGAGACTGCATTAAAGTATCTTGCTCATAAAAATGAGAGAATAGTCCTTGTTATTGATGAGTTTCCTTATTTAGCTGACTCCGATAAATCTATTCCATCAGCTTTTCAAAAGGCATGGGATCTATATCTAAAGGATTCCAGGGTATATTTAATTTTGTTGGGTTCAAGTATTTCCATGATGGAAAAAACAGTTCTTTCCTATAAGGCGCCTTTATATGGCAGAAGAACAGGTCAGTTTTTAATAAAACCGTTTGGTTTTAAAGAATTAAGAGAGTTTTTTCCTTCCAAAAGCTTTGAGGAGATTTTGTCTGTTTATAGTGTTGTAGGAGGTACACCACTGTATTTAAATAAATTTCAAGGCAAAAACTATCTTGACGCTGTTGAAAAAGAGATTTTAAGAAAAGGAGAGCCCCTTTATGAAGAGGTGGAATTTCTGCTGAGAGAGGAGCTCAAAGAGCCGAGAAATTATTTTGCCATTCTGCAGGCAATATCATTGGGCAAGCATAAGCTCTCAGAAATTATTAATGAAACCGGTTTTGACAAAGGCATGGTCTCCCGTTATTTATCTATTCTTGATAGTATCCAGATAACAAAAAAAGAAATTCCTGTTACCGAGAAAATGCCTGAGAAAAGCAGGAGAGGAATATACAGAATCGATGATAATTTCGTGCGTTTTTGGTTCCGGTTTGTGTTTCGCAACCGGTCTTTTTTGGAGGAAAACAGGGTAGATAAGGTTATTCTAAAAGTGAGAGAAGCCATGCCGGGTCTTTTGGCTGAAAATTATGAAAGGATAGCATGTGAAATTCTTAAGGACGCGCTTATTGCAGGAAGGAAGGAGGCTTATCCCCTTGCCGGGTTTGAATATTGTGGACGCTGGTGGAACAAATCCGGGGAAATAGACCTTGTGGCAACAAACAGTCAAACAAACGAAATCATTTTCGGAGAAGTGAAATGGTCTAATAAACCTGTTGGAACAAATATATACGAGTATCTAAAGAGAACATCCCAAGCCGTTGACTGGGGAAAGCAGGGCAGGAAAGAGTATTTTGTGCTCTTTAGTAAGTCAGGTTTCACACTGGCCATGAAAGCAAAAGCAAAGAAGGAAAGAGTTTATTTGTTTCATAAAGATAAACTTCTGTGACCGGAAAAAACAGAGGGGTCACGGAAAAAACAGAGAAAAACAGAGGGGTCAGGTCTACACATTTTACAGTGTAAAAAAACAGAGGGGCTTAAAAGTTAAATATTGCAGAATGAACCTAATGAACTTAATGAACGTTATTGACTACGTTGACTAACTATACTACTGAATTCTTTTCAGCCTCAAGATCACTTCAAGATTAGCCAGATTTTTGGAAACAGGAAACTTACCCATTTCAGCTCAAGGCTGTTTTGGGTAAAACGAGCTGAGATTGTAGACATAAAGGGGACAGGCTACTTTTATCTGTTTCATAGTGAACACAACTGAACAGAATTTATCCGCAGATTACTCAGATTTCTCAGATTTTTCTGTGAAAATAAACAGGAAGGGCAGGGTGGACTTTTTAAACTGGACGAGAGAGGTGGCCGGGATTGTTTGGACAGGCAGAAGCGATTTATAAGTGATAAGCTGCCCATTCATGCCGCCACCTGCTTCTGAGGCAGCGTACTGAAGCAATCGCTGGGGGTCAGGTCTTGTTTCTTGCAATTTTGAAACAAAATGTAACAGTTTAGTTCCTTTTACAGGTAATAGTTTAGTTCCTTTTTTAACGGAGAAGAAGGGTCCGTGGGGTCAAATCTTTCATCTTGACAAAGAGAAGAGCGTATAGGTTTAATGCAAAAAGGTTGGAGGCGTAAGGCAAAGATACAGTAACGTTGAATGTCTATTTTAAAGGATTCTTAATGGTAAGAGTGTTGTTAATTACCCGTTCATCCTGCATATCCTCTGTATAAAGAACTCCACATTCGGTCTCCAAGGCTGATGCTACAATTAGGCTGTCCCAGTATGAAAGATTGTACTGTTTTCTTAAATTCCATGATTTTTTGATTGTGCTAATGGTGATCATTGAAATATTATAAACTTTAATAATTTCTTCAACTATAGTTTCTGTTTCTTCATCACTTAGTTTATGCTTTAATAAAGTTACATAAAGCTCATTGACGACCTGAGTGCTGATAAAAATCACACTACCTTTAATGGTTTCTAAAAAATGTAATGTTTTGTCGTGCTTATCACTATCATTTTGTAGAGAAGAATAAACAAGGATATTGGAGTCAAGGAAAACCTTATCTCTCATGCAACTCTTCTCTGTTAAATTTTCTTAATTCAGATACTCTTACCGGATTTTTGAAAACCTCCGGGATACTTGTGAAAATTTTCAAGCCATTAACTTCCTCTAAAAAAGTAACCATTACCTTTGATTTTTTTAATCCCGGTGTTTTTTTTAATGTGATTTTTCCATCTTCATAGGTACCTTCTATAGTCGTGTACACTTTACACCTCCAGAGACAAGTTGCTCTTTTTACTATAAAATTATTATAACATTATAAATAAACAAAAGTAGTCTCAAGACATTTAATGCTTCAGACGTCTACTGTCTTCCCGGAGGCGTTGGCCTGAGCATAATCGACGCGTTCCACTGCGGGCTTCCGTTCGTGACTGAAGACGGCGATGAGTCTGCAGAAATCATGTACCTGAATGATGGCGTGAACGGCTTTATCGTACCGAGGGGGAACACACAGGAGATGGCTCAAAAACTCCAGCTTCTCCTGGACAACGATGCACTTCGACAGCAGTTTTCCGATGCGGCAAAGAGGGAAATTGCAGAAAATGGCAGCATTGACAAGCTGTGTGCCGGGTTCAGGGATGCACTATTCTACGTAACAGGTCAGCAAGGTTGAATACACGCCGTTCCAACTCTGATCAGATTTCGACTCTACTCTTTACAGTTATAGATATATAAGCTACAGCCATTACCCATTTCAGCTCAAGGCTGTTTTGGGTAAAAGGAGCAGACCTTGCCCTCTGTCACCACAACTGAACAATATCTATCCGCAGATTACACAGATTGCGCAGATTTTTTTTTATAAAAGTAAAAAAGAGATTTACTCTTTTTTCTCATGGGTACAACCTTAAGGATTGTTTTTAAAGATTGAAGTAATTTAGACAGGATTTACAGGATTAATAAGTTTTTTTTCTTTTTTGGAGCTCAAAACTCCTCAACCCTGAACTCCCTAACTTTCTTTTCAGCCTCTCGATTTCTCACGATTCCCCAGGATTTTAGAAAACTAAGAATATTTTCTTTGTGTTTCTTAAACTTGAGGCTATCTTGAAGGCATCGTGAAGCTGGAAAACTTCTTCTTTAGCCTCTCGATTACTTCAAGATTTCTCATTTCAGAATTTTACCCATAACAAACTGTTACAATATTTATAAGATGGATATAAGCTCCAGCCTGCAAAAATTGAAGCAGTATATAGAAGATGAAGGGTTTAAGGGTTATGACCCTTATGATGCTTTGAACAGTCCTTTATTAAAAAGCCTTTCTTCCAGCTCGAAAATCCTTCGAATTGCCTTCATTCAAACATTAAAAAGATTGCCTGTTAATCTCCGGCCACTTTTATTCATCAGGAAAGAATATAATCCAAAAGGCATTGGACTGTTTCTTTGGGGTTATGCGAAATTATACAAGGTTGAAAACAAGGCGGGATATTTGGAAAAAATAAAGTATCTGTTGGGCCTGCTTGAAAAGTTGAAAAGTAAAGGATATTCAGGCAACTGCTGGGGTTATAATTTTGACTGGCAGACAAGGGGTGCTCTTATTCCGGGTTTCTCTCCAACTATCGTAAATTCATCCTTTATAGGACATGCATTAATTGATGTATACAAATATACGGGAATTGAAAAAGCACTGGAAATGGCCATTTCAATTAAAGATTTTATTCTCAATGACCTGAACCGGACTGAAGAGGATGGCTCAATATGCTTCAGTTACACACCTGTTGACCATGGCATTGTGCATAATGCCAATCTCCTGGGGGCATCTCTTTTAATAAGACTTTTTAAATATACAAAAGATAACAAGATGATGGATATATCACTTTCAAGCCTTGATTACAGCATGAAATACCAAAAGGAGGATGGTTCCTGGCCATACGGAATGGCTGACTTTCAAGGTTGGATAGATTCCTTTCACACCGGGTTCAACCTTCAGAGCATATCATACTTTTTCGAAGAAGGCTTTGCAGACGAGTACAGGCCGGCATTTGAAAAAGGAGTTGAGTTTTATTCCAATAATTTCTTTTTAGATGATGGTACACCAAAATACTATCATGACAGAATCTATCCGATTGATATACATTCACCTGCACAGGCGGTTGTATTCTTCTCAAAGCTGGGAGGATCGCATAGAGATTTGTCCGAAAGAGTAGTTCAATGGACGATCAATAATCTGCAGGACAGGCAGGGTTTTTTCTATTTGCAGAAAAAAAGGCATTACACCAATAAAATCCCATATATCCGGTGGGCGCAGGCCTGGGCATTTCACGCCTTAACAGAGTTTGAGTTGTCGAATCAATAGTAGGGATGGATGCAAAAGAAATAAAGGGGACAGGCTACTTTTATCTGTTTCATGGTAACACAACTGAACAGAATCTATCCGCAGATTACACAGATTTCCCAGATTTTTCCATGAAGATAAACAGGAAGGGCAGGGTGGACTTTTTAAACTGGACACAACCCCGTTACCCATTTCAGCTCAAGGCTGTTTTGGGTAAAAGAGCTGACCTTGCAGCCAAGCCAAGGTGCTTTACATGTTGTTATAAAGAACTTTTTTTTGATATAACTAAGTTTAAAGGAGCTGATCCGAGTATTTGGAAGAGGATAAATGGGGACAGGCTGCTTTATAATAGAAAATTATCCACCATCACTAACATTAACTTAAACTCAGGGTGGTCAATTTTGCGTAGACATAAAGGGGACAGGCTACTTTTACCTGATCCTTACCTGACACAACTAATATCTGTCCGCAGATTACACAGATTACGCAGATTTTTCTACTGAAGACCAAAAGAAAGAAATTTTCTTTCTTTTGGGTACAACCTGAAGGACTGTTACTGGAAAATAAAGCAGATTGGATGGGATTAACAGGATGAAAAATCCTGCAGATCCAGTAAGTAATCCAATCTAAAAAAGAACAGTGTCTCCAGTTTTTATCCTGAATCTGTAAAAAAGAAAAAAATCCTGTATATCCTGTTAATCCTGTCTAAATATGTAACAGGTTGAGGTAAACAAGTTTAAAATCAAAGGGGATTTTTACTGAAATACATTCAACTCGACTTTTTAGGTATAATAAATTCAAGGAGATATTCGCTGTGACTTTTCTTCTAAGGGAAAATGGGGTACAATAAAAAAGTGTGGAAAAAGGTATTAAAGGTGGCGTAACCTTTCATAGGGAGGGAAAATGAAACAGGATATGACAGATAAATATTCCGGCACAGTGGATATCCATGATATGACTGAAAAGCTCGAGAGGTTTTTGTCAAAATGCAGCGATGTAATCCTTGTCATTCTTTTTGGCTCGTTTACCCGGGGTAATGTAACTGCTTTTAGTGACCTGGACATTGCAATCCTTTTTTATAACACTACTGATTTTTACAGAATCAACGACCTGAGGGAGAACTTATCAGAGGTCCTTAATGTGCCGGTAGACATTGTAGTTTTGAATAATGCTTCTCCTGTTATAAAAATGCAGGTTCTGAAAAAAGGGATTTTAGTGGTCAATAAAGACCCCAAAGCCTATAGTGAATTTTTTGTTAACACGGTAAAGGAATATGATGATCTTAAACGGACCAGAAGAGAGATAGAAGAGAAGATATTGAGAGGAAGAATCTATGCCTGACAGAGACGTTATGCTTGCAAAGGTTGCCATGATTCAGAGATGTCTGAGAAGGATTAAAGAGACCACAGATTTAAAGCCGGAGAGTCTTGATGATATAGATAAGCAGGATATTTTTATCTTGAACCTTCAAAGGGCAATCCAGGCAGCTATAGACCTTGCGACACATATTATAGCTTCAGAAGGACTTGGTCTGTCTGATACCATTAAGGGTAATTTCACACTTCTTAAGAACGCCGGCATAATAAATGAGGAACTTGCGTGCAGGATGGAATCAATGGTGGGTTTTAGAAACATAGCGGTACATGATTATCAGGTAATTGATATAGATATTCTAAAATCAATTCTTACCAAGCATCTCAAGGACATAGAGGACTTTTACACAACCGTTCTGCTTTACTTTAAGTTCACAACTCAGTAACAACTGTTGCTACAGGAAAGCCCGCAGGGCTTATTCTTACTGTTCCTTACCGGACACAACCAAGATTTTTCCGCAGATTACACAGATTTCTCAGATTTCTCTGTGAAAATAAACAGGAAGGGCAGGGTGGACTTTTTAAACCGGACACAACCTTTTTTACCCATTTTAGCTCAAGGCTGTTTTGGGTAATGGAGCTGACGTTGCAGGTATGGTTTAGCAGTCAAGTCAAGTTCCTGTATCAAGAAGGATTTAACTTGTCACCTTTTTAGGGAAATAAGATGTCCGGTCTTTAGAAAATAAGACTGGTGGGGATTGTAACTATGAGGTTCTACAGTGTATAATGGTAGTAAATGGGCTGTTAGTTAGAGACAAAGGAGAATAGGATAGGAGGTAAAAAATGAGCTTGATGGCAAATAAAGTAGCTTTAAAGAAGCAATTACTAAATCGCATGGAAAAGCTTACAGCAACTGATATTCGAGAGGTTATAGATTTTGTAGAGTTCCTGCAAATCAAGAAATATAAGATCAAAACAATTCCAGAAAAGGCTAAGCTTGATTCTGAGAAAGATCCAATTCTGAAAATTATAGGACTTGCAGATGTTGAGCCTTTTAGCAATAAGATTGATCAGGAACTGTATGGCAGATGAAAAGAGGTCTCTTTATTGATACTTGGGGTTGGGTTACCATTCATAATAAGCGTGAACCGCGACATGGGGAGATTAACGCTTTTTACCGGAGACATAAAGGGGACAGGCTACTTTTACCTGATCCTTAACGGTCACAACTAAGATTTCTCCGCAGATTACACAGATTTACGCAGATTTTTCCATGAAGGATTATAAGGACAGGATTTGTTTCTTTCGGGAAATGATAAATTCAAGAAAGGCGGCGGAATTGCTCGGAGTAAACAGAATGGAGCTGCAAGGGGGATTAAAAAATAAACTAAATTTGCTGTTTGATTTAGGCATAGGTTAAAAGCTATACTTAAATAAACACTTTATAAGCTTCAATAAAAGAGACTTATATGTTGTACAATAATTACTCGCGAAGTGGAATTATTCAAGGAGGCGTTTACAATGAAAAAATATAAACTTCAAGTTGTTATCGAGCAGGATGAGGATGGTGTTTTTGTTGCTGAATGTCCGGCACTTCAGGGTTGTTATGCCCAGGGAAGAACTTTTGAGGAAGCTATAAAGAACATAGAAGATGTAGTTGTTATGTGTATTGAAGAACTAAAAGAAGAAAGGAAGAGAATAAATCTTAAATATCCTGAAGTAATAGGAATTAAAAGTTTGGAGATTGCAGTTTGACCGAAGGCAGATTACCAATCTTAACTGCCCGGGAAATTGTTAATATTTTAGAGAGGATCGGGTTTGAAAATACAAGAAAGTCGAAAGGTAGTCATTGTAGATATAGCCATCCTGATGGAAGAAAGACTACGATTCCTGTCCATAAAGGGAAAACAATCAGTCGTGGACTTCTAAGGAAAATACTGCGAGACATTAAATTATCTCCCAAAGCTTTCATAAAGTTGACGAAGACTTTGTGATTACAACGTGAATTTAGGGTCATCCTGTAGTCCCCTGTCAAGCAAAAAATACATTTCAAGAAATATCTTTTAGAATTAAAGAGTTATAGAACCTTACAAGAATTCAAACGCACCTCTCCTCTAAGCCTTCAAAAGACTTTTAAAATTTGTGGCGAGTCTCTCACCGTAATGGAACCATGCACCTTCGATATCTTTTCTTCAGCCGATAGTTGACATAGGATCGTATTTTTGATAAAGTAAGATTAAGAGTTGAGAGGAGATTTGTTTATGTTGTTGGAAGAACTTAGTGACGTAGTTTCCTATGTTGCATAATGTTCTATTGCCACATGTAAAAATCTATACGAAATGACATTCAAAACCTATTTTAATGTGCCATTTTCAAGTATGATATAAGTGAATCGGTAAATTAAGTAAGGAGGAGTGGTCATCATGAGTAATGTTTCCTATTATGAAGATGTTTTCTCGATAGAAGAGGTAGCCAAGATATTAAAAGTATCTAAGAGATACATTATGAAATTGATTAAAGAGGGGAAAATTGGCGCTATAAAAATAGGTAAGGAATACAGGGTGCCAAAATCAGTAATAGACTCTTTTTTTAACCAAGCTGTTACAATGCCGTTTCCTATAGAAGAATATGCTTATGGGATATGGGCTGACCGAAATGATTTACCTGACAATAGTGTTGATTATATCAATAATATCCGGGAGAAGTCTGATAAAGAAAGCCTTTCTGATATTATATCCGAGGCTGAAGAAAGTTTTGAATGAACTACCTCATCGACACGGATGTCCTGATAGATTGGCTCCGCGGCAGAAAGATAGTTGTCAGGTTTTTTCAGGGAACTAAAGGCGTTCTTTATTATTCATCAATTACGCGAAAAGAGCTTTTAGCCGGTTGTAATAAGACATCGGAAAAGGAGAGGATTTTAAACCTGCTAAGGACAATGAGAATAGTAAGGGTTGATCCTGTAATAGCCTTAAAGGCTTCTGAGTTTCTGAATAAATATCCCACCCCCTATATAAATCAGATTCTTTAATTGCTGCGACTGCTTTTGTGAAAAAGATGGTTCTTGTAACGAGAAACCGCAAACATTTTGAGTTTATAGAAGAAGTTCAGTTATTGATACCAGAAGCATAAGCGGTTAATCCTGACCTCAAATTCAAATCCACAATCCGAAATTCAACAAGAGAATGAACCTGAGGGACGTTATTGACTACGTTGACTAACTATACTGCAGAATTCTTTTCCAGCCTCGAGATCACTTCAAGCTTTCTCCCGATTTTTGGAACTAAAAAGAAGATAGGGAGTTAAGGGGATTGGGTGTTGAGGAGTTAAAGAATTAAAATCTCCTAAACTCTTCAACTCTCTTCTTCGGTTTCTTATCTTGAGTCTATCTTGAAGCATTATACTCCTCACCGGACACAACTGAACAGAATCTATCCGCAGATTACACAGATTTCTCAGATTTTTCTGTGAAAATAAACAGGAAGGGCAGGGTGGACTTTTTACGCAACTACAATAGCATAAGGATTAAGGCAACTTCTTGAAACCGGCTTGCATGAAATGCTTGTCAAAAGACAAAGCAGTTTTAATCTCGAGTTGGGTCATTATTATGAATGATATACAATCGGTCAAGGAATATGATTTATCATTATGTTTTTTTAAATATTGCCAGCCTTTATAAAATAAGCTCTCATCTATATGGATAAATTTAATAGAAGGACTGCTTATCAGTCTGCTGCCTATTTCAATGGCTTTTGATTGATAGTTATGACTATTGAAAAAAGTAACAATTTCACTAAAGACATATGATGTAGTGACTAAGTGTAGAGGTGATTTCAATAAGCCTTGCCAATGTTTAAAGGCTACGTTATGGTATTGATCGTCAGCTACTTCCAATGCTATTAAATAACCAGTGTCTATGAAGAGAGGGGTCACCTGTACTGCCCGTAAAGATAAGTATCATGTTTTTCTGATGCATCTGACATGTTACATGTAATTGGATTAGAGCCTAATTGATAAATCGGGTCTTTTTTGATCGAAGGGACAACTAATATTCGACTATTTTCTTTTAAAATCTCAACTTCAAGGATACCTTCCAAGAGTGCTTTAGGAATCAAAACCCCTTGTTCTGTTACCTTTGCCTTCATAGCGCCCTCCTTGATTGAAATATATTATCTAATACTTTGTAATATTTTACTCGAAACATACTAAAAACGTAAAGCGTTATTAAGGATTAATTAAATGATTTTGGAGACATCCTATATTCCCCTGTCAAGCAAAAAATACATCTCAAGAAATATCTTTTAGAATCAAACAGTTGTGCGGCCGGGCAAGGTCGCATATTTTAGCGGGTGCGAAGCCCGCCCCGGAAGGCTGGCCAGCCACCGGGTAGCGAGTCCTTGGATCGACGGGAGTAATCCCCGAGATTAAGCGTAGGGCAGCGAGACGGCAGGCCGTAAGCCGTAAGGTTGAAGGGATAGAGCCTCGAAATGATTAGTCGAGAGGGACGACGTAGTAACTATTACGGAAGTCAACATGCCCACTGGCGAATGGCAAGTCAGAGGCACCTCTCCGGGGTCTGAGACCATGGCATGGCGGATATTGCGAATAAGCGGCAACCCGGGAGGTCCTCTGCTCTCTTGCAGCAAAGCGAGTATGCCGGACAATCGATAATAAAGGGAGGAAGGCAAATGGGGCAGGGGAAGTCGGATGACGTCATAGTACCGGTGAAGGCGGGTAATTCCGCTGGAGGAAAGGACGTCACATGAGTAACAGCGCTGTGGGGAGACATTATCTATGCCCAGAAATAGAGAAATGGTGACAACAAAACTGCAACGCATAGCGGAGAAGGCCCGCAGGGATCGCAGATGTAGGTTCACCAGTTTGTTCCACCTGATGAACGTGGAGATGCTGCGGGAATGTTTCGACCGACTGCGAAAAGATGCAGCGGCCGGCATTGATAAGGTTACCAAGGAGGAATATAAGGAAAATCTGGAAGAGAACTTGACCGTTCTGGTCGAGAAGCTCCACCGGATGGCCTATACTCCGCAACCGGTACGCAGAGTGTATATTCCCAAACCAGGGAGTAACAAGAAGCGGCCTTTGGGCATACCGGCTCTTGAGGATAAGTTAGTACAGGCAGGTCTGACGCGGATACTTACGGCAATCTATGAGCAAGATTTCATAGGAGATTCATATGGATTCCGACCGGGCCGGAGCTGTCGCGACGCCTTACGCGCATTGAGCAACGAGGTTGAAGGGCAACGAATTCACCATATCGTGGACGCTGACATCAAAGGATTCTTTGACAATGTGGACCACGAATGGATGATGCAGTTTCTCGGACACCGGATAGCAGACAAGCGAGTACTGCGTTATGTAAAGCGGTTTCTCAAGGCAGGTATAATAGAAGATGGAGCAGTGAGCACTAGTGATAAAGGAACGCCGCAGGGTGGTTTAGTGTCACCGATTCTCGCCAACATCTATCTTCATTACAGCCTTGACCTTTGGTTTACGCGGGTATTTCAGAAGAGCTGCAACGGCCAAAGCCGTCTCATCCGGTACGCGGACGATTTTGTAGTGTGCTTCCAGCGTGAAGGCGACGCAAGCCGGTTCCGGCACGAGCTTGATGAGAGGCTTGCCAAGTTTGGCCTTGAAATATCCCCGGAAAAGACGAAGGTCATCGCATTTGGACCGTTCGCGGAATCCAGGGCAAAGAGAGGTGGCGGCAAGACGGCAACCTTCGATTTTCTCGGGTTCACGCATTACTGCAGCCGGTCAAGAAACGGCAGGCGTTTTCGGATGAAGCGGACAACTTCGCGGAAGAAGTTCACCGCCAAAATTCGGATGTTCCGGGATTGGCTGAAAGCCAACCGAACCCTGCCGACCCGTGAGCTTATGGACAGAGTAGCCTCAAAACTACGGGGCCACTTCGCCTATTATGGAGTAACGGACAATTCAAGAGGCATCAGTCGTTTTGCCTACGAGATTGGGCGTCTCCTGTTCAAGTGGCTCAACAGACGAGGAAAACGTGGATGTATGAATTGGGAAAAGTTTAATCTATTTCTCAAGAAGTTTCCACTGCCCCGTCCGCGTATTATGGTAGACCTTTTCGCTTGATCGTGAAGTGTACTCATGAGGAGCCGTGTGCGTAAATAGCGCAAGCACGGTTCTGAGAGGGGCCGGGGCCAACAAGTAACCACGGTAGATGTTTACCTTATGATATGTAGTAGCCGCGTGCGGCAAGGCGTAGTCTAAGGCGCATCACGACTTGTCTACTTGAAGAAACCGGTCTACTCGACAGAGAGATAATGCATATTTCAGTTAGTGTTAGTTTGATTTAGACCTATAGTAAAAGCTATACTTTAGTTAATATAACCATTAATTTGGAGGCTGATATGTCTACAAAAGTTATCCATCCATATATAACGTCAAGAGAAGATATTGGTAATGGGAAGCCAATAATAACTGGAACAAGGACAAGAGTATCTAATATAATTGCATATTATAAACTTGGTCTTTCACCGGAAGAACTTGCACGAGAATTTCCTCATCTCAGACTTGCTCAGATTCATGATATCCTGTCTTATTATTACGAAAACCAGGAAGAAATAGACAGAGAAATTGATGAAGACAGTGAAGAAAACATGAAAAAATTGATCCGGAAATGAGACTGAAACTTTATCTTGATGAAGATGTTCCCTTAGCTTTTGCCCAAGCATTATTAAATAGAGGTGTGGATGTTGTTACAACACAACAGACAGGAAACGATGGACAATCGGATACTAAACAGCTTGTATTTGCGACAACAGAAGGAAAAACAATTTTTACTCACAACAAAAGAGACTTTATTTTGTTGCACAATGAGTACTTGAGGAGTGGAAAAGAACATGCAGGGATCATTATTTCAGATCAATTACCAGTTGGAGTTCTTCTAAGAAGATTTATGAAACTCTTGTTTTTACTCAATGATGGGGATATGAAGGCCAGAATAGAATTTTTAAGTAACTGGAAGTGAGGAAAAACAGAGGAGAAATAAAGGGGACAGGCTGCTTTTACCTGTTTTATAGTGAATACAACCGAACAGTATCTATCCGCAGATTGCGCAGATTTTTTCATGAAGATAGGCCCTCTATTTTTTTAGACAGGATTTACAGGATATTTTAATAGGAAGGGAAACTGAGCAACAGAATCACCGGGGTCTTGTTTCTTGGTGTGCCCAGCAAAGAACATAAAACAGAGGGAAATGAATTTAACGTTATTGACTACGTTGACTAACTATACTGCTGAATTCTTTTCAGCCTCGCGATCCCTTCAAGATTTCGCCCGCCCGGATACAAATAAGATTTATGCGCAGATTACGCAGATTACACGGATTTGCGCAGATTTTTCCGGGAAGATTGTAAGAGAGATTTCCTTTCTTTTGAGTACAACCTGAAGGACTATTTCTGGAGAATAAAGCAGATTATACTGGATTAACAGGGTGGACAGGATAAAATTTTAAGGAATATTTTGAGATAAGCTATAAGCTTTTCTTTGTGCACAGGACAGAATCAACACAGGTTGTTTCCTATGTTACATAAAACTGGATGGGCTCAAGTTGTCAAGCTTACCTCGACAATATTTAGAAGTGACGAAAGGCATTAACGAAGGCTTGACAGAGATGACAAGGCTGTATTACAATGTAATAAGATAGAGGGTGGGGAGGTTAAGATAATGCGTACTTCAGTTAGTGTTAGTCTTCCGGAAAAGCTTAATAAGGATATTGATAAGGTATTGAAAGAGACTTCTTTAACTAGAAGTGAATTTGTAAGGGCGGCGCTTGATGAATATTTATTTAAGTTTCGCTTCAGAAAGATAAGAGAGAAGTTGGTAATGAAAGCAAGATCCAAGGGAATATATACGGATGATGATGTCTATGAACGACTTTCATGAAAATTGTCATTGACACAAATGTCCTGATCTCAGCTTTTATTGCTATTGGTCCTTCAAAAGATGTCTTTGAGTATGTTGTTGAGAATCATAATGTAATTCTATCCCCTTATATTCTCAAAGAACTAAGAGAAAAGCTGCTGAAGAAACTTGGCTTTTCTCGTAAAGAGTATGAAGAAATAGAAGAAATTCTCACAGGCTCTGTTGTTATATCAATTGAGGAGAGCGGCAAGGCACCGAGCTTTTCAGATAAAAAAGATTTGCCTATCTTGGATCTATGCATTTCTGTGGATGCTGCTCTTCTTATAACTGGTGATAAACAAATCCAAAAACTCAAGAGAATAGGTCAAACGAAAGTAATTAGCCCGTCTGAATTTTGGAATGTTGAAAAGGAATGGTTGTAAATTCTTGAAAAATGTTGAGGGAAATGAACCTGAGGGACGTTATTGACTACGTTGACTAACTATACTACTGAATTTTATTCAGCCTCGAGATCACTTCAAGATTTCTCCCGATTTTAAAAGTAATTTAGACAGGATTGACAGGATATATGTCCATCTTTCTTTCAGGACACAACTGAACAAAATCTATCCGCAGATTACATAGATTTCTCAGATTTTTCAAGAAGATTATAATCGATCCCGTAACCCCCTTTTACCCATTTCAG